>ERZ1032461.4-NODE-4-length-95556-cov-48.697270_pt1 | contig 95556 bp, 89 predicted proteins | sample MGYA00517098_ERZ1032461 | MGnify/ENA primary metagenome ERZ1032461 (study PRJEB33719, sample SAMN04261332) | wastewater metagenome | biome: periurban shantytown; feature: human; material: feces | host: Homo sapiens | place: Peru: Lima | collected 2013-01-26 ...
ATCGCGTAACGCACGCCCTACGAGTGGACACCGCCGACCTCAAGGACGACAACAAGGGCCCCAAGTTCGACCTGTAAACTCACCGCTTCAAACATCTCAATCTGTAACAGGAAGACCCAATTTCGACGACTTACTGTTACAGATTGAGATGTTTTTGAGAGACGGCTCCGAATGTCTCAATCTGTAACACGAAGGGCCGGTTTTGGCGGTCTGCTGTTACAGATCGAGATATTCCATAGGACCATTTCGTCCTGTCTCGATCTGTAACACCTAGACCCAATTTCCATCCCTAGTTGTTACAGATCAAGACATTTCGGCAATCCCCTTTCATCATCCTATTCAAATACAACAATTCTGTTAGTCTTGGTTAACTTTTGAGCCTAAAACGGGTATCCTTTGCGGCGTCAAACAAACGGCACGCAGGAGTGCACCATGCTCAACCATCTCAAACATCACTTTGGCTCCCCGCGCACCGGTGGCCACGGAGGCCTAGACATTGCGCGGCATATCGGCCCCGGGCTGCTCGTCACCGTCGGCTTTATCGACCCGGGCAACTGGGCCTCCAATATGGCCGCCGGCTCACAGTTTGGCTACGCGCTGCTGTGGATCGTCACGCTGTCCACGATTATGCTCATTGTGCTGCAGCACAACGCGGCACACCTGGGTATCGCCACGGGCGCCTGTCTTGCCGAGGCCACGACGCGCCACCTGCCCCGCCTCGTCGGGCGTACGATACTCGGCAGCGCGTATCTAGCCACGATCGCCACCGCCATGGCCGAAGTCCTGGGCGGCGCGATCGCGCTTCAAATGCTCTTTGGCCTGCCCGTACGCGCCGGCTGCGCCATCGTGGCGGCAGTATCGATGGCGATGCTCATGACAAGCTCCTACAAACGCGCCGAGCGATGGATCATCGCCTTCGTGGGCGTGGTGGGACTTTCGTTTTTAGCCGAGCTTGCACTAGTCAAGGTCGACTGGACGCAAGCCGCCACAAGCTGGATCACACCCAGTATGCCCACCGGCTCGGCCGCGATTATCGTAAGCGTCCTAGGCGCGGTCGTTATGCCCCACAACCTCTTCCTGCACTCCGAAGTCATCCAATCCATGCACTTCGAAGGCCAAGGCGAGCGAGTTATCGAAGAACGTCTGCGCTACGAGCTCTTCGACACGCTCTTTTCGATGGGCGTGGGCTGGGCAATCAACTCGGCCATGGTTATCCTGGCCGCAACGACCTTCTTTGCGCACGGCATTGTCGTAGACGACCTCGCCGTCGCAGCGGCCACGCTCTCCCCCATTCTGGGCCCGGCAAGCTCAATCATCTTTGCGGTGGCAATGCTGTTTGCGGGCATATCGAGTAGCGTGACGGCGGGCATGGCGGCGGGCACCATCACCGCGGGCATGTTCGACGAGGAATACGACATCCACGACCGACATTCCTCGATCGGAGTGGCGACCTGTTTCGTCGGCGCAGTGGCGGCGTGTCTGGTCGTCCCGAATCCTTTTGAGGGTCTCATTTGGAGTCAGGCACTGCTGTCGCTTCAGCTGCCGATTACGGTCTTTGTGCTCATACGACTCACCAGTTCGCCCCGCGTCATGGGCAAATACGCCAACTCGCGCCCGCTCAACGCGTTGCTCGTAGGGATCGGCGCCATCGTGACGATTCTCGATGTCGTGTTGTTGACAGGGATGTAATGGGGCAGGGCACCTACCCAGGCAAACGTCTCGATCTGTAACAGATAGACACGCTTTTGATGTCTAGATGTTACAGATCAAGATCATTCCGAGGGACAGCTCCGTTTGTCTCAATCTGTAACACATAGACCCCGTTTTCACTGCTAGATGTTACAGATTGAGACAAAAGGTCGGCCGGACTCACGACAGACTGGATCGGCTAACAGCAGCCGTGATCCGTTTTCCTCCGTCCCCAAGGGATCAAAAGGACCCCGGCCGGGATATCCGACCGGGGCCCTTGGACAGAGCTATATGTTGCTGCAAGTCGTGTGCCTGCGAGTTACTCCTCGACGAGCTCAAACTGATCGGGACCGACGCCGCAGACCGGGCACACGTAATCCTCGGGCAGCTCGGGCGTGTCGACCTCAACCTCATAACCGCAAACGATGCACACGAACTTATACGTCTTCTTTTCCTCAGCCATGATGTTCTCCTCTCGAACGTGACTGCTGGTGTACTTGCTTATTAGTATATATTCTCAATAATATAATGCAAGTATTTTTAAAACATTTCTAGCCTTGATACGAGGACGCCTTCGGAGGCGTCTTGCCCTTCAGGACCTTATGGTAGTAATCGTAGGTGAGCGGCGTCTCGTCGCTCAGGCGCTCGGCATCCTCGACCTCGCCGATAAACAGTAGATGCGTGCCCACGTCAACAGTGTCAATCAAACGGCAGCTAAACAAGGCCGCCGCATGCTCGGGAACATAGGGCATGCCCAGCGCGGTCTCGCGCGTCTCGTACTTGGCAAATTTGTCATAATCGCTGCTAGTACGGAATCCAAAGTTGCCAATGTAGAGCATATCGGCCGTCTGATCGATCACGGTCAGCGCAAAGGCCTTGGCAGACGAGATAACACCAGACGTGACATTTTCCTTATTCACGGCAACCGAGATGCGCGGCGGCGTGGACGTCACCTGCACCGCCGTGTTGATGACGCAGCCGGCACGCAGCCCATCGGCCGCAGCACTCACCACATACAGGCCACTCGGCATCGTAAAGAACGCAGTTTTGTCCATAACGACCACTCCCCTAACCCGGGATTGAACCTCATGGATGTATGTACCCACAAAAAAGGCGACGCCCATAACGGACGCCGCCTTTGAGACACATGTGTCAAAACAGTTAGGGAGGCGGGACAATCGCAGTAGGCCACCTCCCCGCAAGTCATGTGCCTAGCGGTTGCGCTCCTTAAGCGCACGATCGATCTCGCGCTGGACGTCGCGTTTTGCCATGTCCTCGCGTTTGTCGTAGAGCTTCTTGCCGCGGCCCAGGCCCAACAGCAGCTTTACGCGACCATCGGTATTAAAGTAGAGTTCCAACGGCACCAGCGCATAGCCGCGGTTGCGCAGTTTGCCGTCAAGAAAATCAATCTCCTTGCGATGCAGCAGCAGACGACGACGGCGATCGGGGTCACGGTTCCACACGCCACCATGGCTATAAGGGTGAATATGCAGACCCACGAGCCAGCACTCGCCGCCACGAATCAGCGCAAAGGTGTCGGTGATCTGGCACGCGCGCTCGCGAATCGACTTGACCTCGGTACCGCTCAGTTCAATGCCACATTCGAACGTCTCGTCGATAAAGTACTCGTGATGCGCCGAGCGATTCTTGGAAATGAGCTTGCGTTCGCGCTTACTGGGCATCGCCGGCCTCCTTGACGCCGTCGGCTCCCTTGTCGTCGCCTGCACGCTTTGCCTTGCGCTCGGCGTTGAGCTCGGCATCGCTCTCGCGCACCAGCTTAATGATCGCCGCGCATGCCTCCTCGCCCACCAGGTCGCGGGCACGGACCGTCAGGCGCGTAGCCTCCTGCTTGTCGCCGTCGCTCGCAGCATCGGTCGCACACATGATCAGGCAGATGGCAATCTCGGCCGAAGGCGAGGTCGGCACGCCTTGCAGGGCCAGTTCACCCATCACGTGGTCGTCGCTCTCATCGGCGGCATCGGGATAGGCAGCATGGATCTTGTTGAGCAGGCGCGTCGTATGCGCATCACCAGGGGCCAAGCGCAGCGCCAGGCGCGCGCAACCCACGGCAGCCGAGATGTTCTCGGTCTCGGGCTCAAGGAAATACTGGCCCAAGTTGACGTAGGCGCGGGCGGCGCACTTGCCGTCGCTCGCGCGCTCTAGCACCGAAAACGAAAGCGAAGCCCACTCCTGCTTGTCCTCGAGGGCGCGGAACAGCTCGGCCAAGTCCAAGCGATAGTTGCAGTTCATGGGGTCCCAACGCACAGCCTGCATCAGGGCATTACGAGCGCTCACATAATCCTGCTGGCGAATGTAGGCAAACGCCATGTCGGAATACAGGCGGTCAAACGGCACCTCGACCTGCACCAGCTCGCGCGGATCCTTCTCCACGCGGCGGTAGGCCAAACGCTCAAACTTGCTATCGAAGCTAAAGTATTGGCGCTTCTCCTCTGTCTTGCACTCGGCGTCGATATACTCCTCGGCGAGCTCAACCAGACGCTCCAACAGCGGTGTCGCCGTTGCCAAGTCTCCCTGCGCCAGGTAATTCTCGGCATACGTAATATCTTGTAGGCTGATGGGCAGGTCCATGGCAACTCCTCGGTCCAGGTGAAACGCGGCTCATTCCACACATGCGGTGTATACACAAAACCCGGGTCTCTTGCGAGGCCCGGGCGTTCATTTTGTGGTAGCCCGTACCAGATTCGAACTGGTGATCTCCGCCTTGAGAGGGCGGCGTCCTAAACCGCTAGACGAACGGGCCATATGTAGCAAATGCAATGGCTGGGATGGAGGGAGTCGAACCCCCATTGACGGAACCAGAATCCGCTGTCCTGCCATTAGACGACATCCCAATGACTGCATCGCTGCGCTCGGCTGTGCCTTTGCGCAAGAAAGAAATATACGGGAAGTTCTACGGTGGCGCAAGCCCCATTTTTAACTTTTTTGAAAATCAGCCAATTTGCCCTGACCCATGAAGGACCTGTGAAGTCAAACCGCATGCAAGGGGCAAAATGCCGCAAGCGCACCGTAATTACCGTTGGCAGATTGCTGCATTCTGGTCGCCGTCAATAGTGACACAATCAGGATGCCAATTATCGCGCGAATATCGAGACGACATGGATGAAGAGCTTGATTACCTATGGGAGACCCTCGGCCTCGAGATAACTGCTATCCCTTGGCCAGATCGGCACAAAATTCATCCCACGCTACGCCCCGCCATCACAGTCATGCAGGCAACGTATCGCGGCGCCTCATTTTTGATGATGCGAATGGCATGGCACGCGACGCTACCCGACCTCAAGCGAGTTCAAGCAAGCCTCGTGGAGCTATCCGGTATTCCCGTCGTGATTTCGGAGACCCATTTGGAGCAATGCCAACGCGACCGTTTGCAAGCGCAGCGAATCCCGTTCATTTGCCCCGACATTCAGGCATATCTGCCCTTTATGGACGAAGAGTACTGGAGCGGCAAGCCCAACAAACAGGTAAAGATCTACGATCCGCATAAGTGGGCACAGTTCGAGGACTGACCGGAGCGAACCCGCCGACGGAAAGCGCGTCCCAGAATCAGTGCTCGAAACGGGACGCACTTTCCGCAGCTGCTACAGCAGTGCCTCGGCCCAGGTTGCTTCCTTAAAGCCTGGAATCGCAAAGTCATCGCCCACCAGCAGCGGACGCTTAACCAGCATGCCGTCGGTCGCCAACAGCTCGTAACATTCCCGATCCGTCATCCCCGCGTCCAGGCGCGCCTTCAGGCCAAGCTCTCGATACTTCATGCCCGACGAATTAAAGAAGCGACGCACCGGCAGCCCCGAACGCGCAATCCAGGTCGCAAGCTCCTCAGCCGAAGGATTGTCCGTAACAATATCGCGATCGACGTACTCGACCCCATGCTCGTCCAACCAGGCCTTGGCCTTTTTGCAGGTCGAGCATTTGGGATATTCAACAAACAGCACTGCCATGGAAATCCTCCAGATACAGATCGGACAACGTGGATGAGCGCATGCCAAACAAGGAATAACGCACGATTGAGCAATTGTAGCCCAAGGATTCCACGCTAAACGAACCGCACCCCAAAGCCTCGCTTAACGAACGGCAGCAACTCCATTGCCTCGGGCGTGATATGACCCGCAACGTTCATACGCTCGTCCCCGAGAAGGTCGACTCGTGCGATCTCCAGCTCGCCTTCGTAGCGCCCATAGCCGCTATTGCTCACAGCGATCGACCCCGTCTTTCGCGGCAGACCTGCACCGACATCCGTCGGCACGGAATCCGGTTTAAGCGACGTACGCGACTCCTGAGACCTAAAAATAAGGGCGCTCGAGTCAGGCCGATCGTGATGGACTTGCCCCAACAAATAGGAGTATCCGGAATCGAGCCGGCACGGCATGTCAACATACCCCGCGGAAACTTGAGCAAACTGCGCCCAACCCGCTTCGGAAAGATCGGGGTCGCCGACCAAAACAATATCGCAATCGGCGCCATGTGCGAGCTCAAGCATGTTGAGGGCAACCTTTGACGCGTGACCGCGCTGCGCCTCAACCGTCGGCAAGCCCTCGAATACCGGCCCGCGAACGTTGGCATCGCCCGGCACAAAAGCCATGATTTCAAAGCCGAGCGCTGTAAGACGAAGATTCGTCCGAGCAATGTCCTCCAGAGCTAAACCGGTATAAGGCTTGGGGTAAAAATTGTGGCAGGCGGCAAAACGGGTCACATCGGCGCCGGCTTCTCGCCACGATGCGATTTCGTCAGGACTCACCGTCGAAGCGTTGACCACGATTCGAAACACACCGGACAGCTCCGCGACCCGCTGGGCACTAAAGCCGTAATCCAGGCGCAGGTATTCCAATCCCAGATCACGCAAATCCTCCATGCGTTCAAGGCCCAGCAAATCGCACGTGCGCGGCCCCACATCGGCAATGAGCGCAATACCGCGAGCGGAAAGCAGCGACAGCACCTGGCGAACCTTATCGGCATATGCCGCTCCCCCATCCTCGGGAATATGCAGCGAGGTAAACGCATAGCGCGCACCCGCCGCGGCACCATGCTCAATCGTCCGCTCGATATCCTGTAGAGGACTGGAAAGATAGACAGAAATACCCGTTCTCACGCTTCGGTTCTCCTTTAAAAAAGGCCGGCGGAGCAGTTAGCCCCGCCGGCACAACCATAGCATCAAGAGACCTGCGGCACGTCAAGACGCTCGAATGACATAGCGCGCAGCATCAGGCTACTCGCCAAAGAACTCGTTGATCTTCTGCTCGTCGACGCCAAAGAACCACGTCAGGACAAAGCCGGCGGCATAGGCAAGCAGCATGGCGGCAACATAGCCGAGCTGCTGGCCGGGAACAACGATCAGCAGGCCAAACAGACCGGAAACGCCCTGAGAAACCGTGCCGATGTGAAGCAGCGCCGCGAGCGCACCGCCAAATCCGGCACCCAGGCAGGCCGTCACAAACGGGCGGACAAGCGGCAGCGTAACGGCATACATCAGAGGCTCGCCAACGCCCAGGATGCCAACGGGAATGGACTCTGCAACATATTTCTTAAGCTTGGCGTTCTTGGTCTTAAAGTACAGCGCCAAACCGGCACCGACCTGGCCGCCGCCAGCCATCATAAGGATGGGCAGCAGGTAGTTGATGCCCTTGGTAGCGCCGTCGGGATCGTTGAGCATAGCGTGGATCGGCGTAAGCGCCTGATGCAGGCCGACGGACACCAGCGGCAAGAAGCCTGCCGACAGAATATAGCCGCCCAGAACGCCCAGCTTCTCAAAGACAAAGGTGAGGACGCTAAAGATCGCCGTCGTCAGCCATGCGCCAACCGGCTGGATGACGAGCATCAGGGCAAAGGCGCCGATGATGAGCACCAGCAGCGGAGACAGGAACGTATCGAGCGCGTTGGGCATGACCTTGCGAATCTGACGCTCCATCCAGGCAAAAAATGCGCCAGCGATGAGAGACGCGATCATACCGCCCGCTGCGGGGTTGTACTGCGCATTGGTGAGCGGCAGCAGAATAGCAGTGCTGGGATCGGCGGCGCCAGGCGCGAGCAGAGGCATAGCGCTGTTAGCGATGCACATCATGCCGGCAATACCGCCCAGCGCAGCGGAGCCGCCAAACTCTCGCGCTGCGTTATAGCCCACCAAAATGGGCAGATAGGCAAACAGGGCCCAGCCCATGGAACGAATGCCCTGGTACCACCACTCGCCTGCAAGCGCGCCTGCCGTCGAGACGTTAATGACGTTGCAGATACCGTTGATGAGGCCAGCCGCAATGATGCCGGGAAGCAGGGCGACAAAGACATTGGAAATCTTCTTAAGAAAGGCCTGAACCGGTTTGGTCTCGTATTTGGCCTTCTGCGCGGCTTTGTTTGTGGCCGCAGCGTCAACCACGCTCTCGTCAGCAACGCCCTTCGCAAGACCGGTAAGCCCGGAGAACTCCTCAAGCACCTTATTCACCTTGCCCGGACCCAGCACGATCTGCATCGTGTCGTCCTCGACCAGGCCCATCACGCCATCGAGCGCCTTAATGCCCTCCGTGTCGACGTTGCCCGTATCTTTGACGGTCACGCGCAGGCGCGTCATGCACGCCGCATTTGCCAGCACATTGCTTTTACCGCCCAAAAGGTCCAGCAGCTTTTGGGCAAGCTCCTTGTTCGTCATAACTCCTCCTTGTATTGGAAATCTCGTCTGGATCTCATATGGCCTCACGATGTGCGCCTACCGCGCATCGGCATCGTCCTTCTTATCGCCACTCACCGCAGCACGGACATGGCCGCGCGCCCGCTCAAGAGCCACCGCAGCCTGCTCGGCATCGCAGCCCAGCAGCACCGAGACAATAGCGGTTTTAACGTGGCCGCCGGCATCTGCAAGTGCCCGAACAGCGCGCTCGCGTGTGCAGCCGGTTGCTTCCATCACGATGTTCTGGCCGCGCACCACCAGCTTTTCGTTCGTTTGCTGCACATCGACCATCAGGTTTTGGTATACCTTGCCGATCTTGACCATGGCACCGGTCGAAATCATATTGAGAATGAGCTTTTGGACCGTTCCCGCCTTGAGCCTCGTTGAGCCGGTAAGCACCTCGGGGCCGGGCACGGGCTCTATGGCAAGATCTGCGTCCTCCCCGATCCTCGACCCCTGGTTGCAGGCGATAGCAATGGTCTTGCACCCGGTTGCCTTGGCGCACGCGAGGCCGCCCACCACATAGGGGGTACGACCGCTTGCCGCCAAACCAACGACGAGATCCTTGGAGGAGAGCCCATGTTCCCGCAGGTCACTCGCGCCAAGTTCCTCGCTATCCTCGGCACCTTCGACAGCCTTGATAAACGCCCTCTCGCCTCCGGCAATGAGTCCGACAATCAGATCGGGCGATACGCCAAACGTGGGTGGGCACTCCGAAGCGTCGAGCACGCCCAAACGACCGCTCGTGCCCGCGCCCATATAAAAGACGCGTCCGCCGCGCTCGAGCGCCTCGGCAGCCCAGTCGATTGCCGTGGCAACCTGGGGCAACACTTTCGTGACCGATTGGACGGCGCGAAGATCCTCATCGTTCATCGTCGTGACGATTTGCAGCGATGTCATCGTGTCGAGGTCCATTGACTTTTGATTTCGCTGTTCTGTCGTAAATTTTGTTAAATCGAGCATTTTGTTCACCTCATCTTTCCTGTTTCTCGATGTAGTTTTGCTTGATGACATGCGTCGCCCGTTCGTAATCGCTCGCAACGTAAGCAGCGTAGAGGGCATCGACAACCATAAGCTGAGCCATACGCGAGGCCATGGCACCGCTGCGGACCAAGGGCTCGCTTGCAGCAACGCCGAGCACGGCATCGGCCATGGTGGCAAGCTTGGACGATCCATCTACTTTGGTCACGGCCACAACGGGACAGTTGTGGCGTTGGGCCTCGGCGGTGCAGTCCAGCACTTCTTGCGTTAAGCCCGAGTAGCTAAAAGCAATGCCGATATCGCCTTCGTGCATGTTCTTGGCGCACAAGAGTTGGTCGTGCCAGTCATCGTACAGATGGCATTCCTTGTCGACACGCATGAGCTTTTGTGCCAGATCGTGTGCAACCAAGCGAGAAGCACCAATACCGAACAGATTGACCATGCGCGCCCGCTTAAGATAGGCTGCACATCGTTCCAAAACGGTGTAATCGAGTGTTCGCGCCGTCGCCTCGATCGTGCGCACGTTGCTTTTCATCACCTTCCCCACGATACGTTCGACGCTGTCATCCACGGAGATGTCCTCGAGGGCAACGTCCTTTCTGTCGCCCAGGAGCGCAAGTTCGGCAATCAGTTCGCGCTGGAACTCCTTGTAGCCCGCAAAACCCAAGCGCTTGCAAAAGCGCAAAATGCTCGAGGGCGAGGAGAACGTGGCATCGGCAAGACCGCGGACGGACAGCCCGACCACCTCATGCGGATGAGCACTCACGTATGCGATGACATTGCGCTCCGCCGGACTTGCGCTGAGCTCACGCTCGCGAAGCCTTAAAAGCAATCCGTTTGCCATCTCAAATACCTCCGTTGAGAAGAATTAAAGACCAACGAACGATTCGTACCGGATATAAACAGCTTTTACGGTACATTGTGCCGCATCATGGCGCACAAAGGGCGGGCATTCTACCACTCGCCCCTCAAATCCGACCGCTCGGAAATACGCGCGACACAAAATGATTCATCGAGATCGCATTAATCGTAACAGGATTGTTAACGGCGTCTCGCATGGGCGCCAATGGGACAGGTCGCACGCTGAACCAATGCTGCCGTCAGCAGCACCAACAGTATGGCGGTGACGTAGCCCGCGGCGTCAAAGCCCAGGTCGATAACGTCGAAATGCCTTCCGGGAACAAAAATCTTATGCACCTGATCGCCGACGGAGCAAACGGCGCAAAAGACTAGGACGGGCACGTACCGCAATCGAGCGGGCGACACGCACTTATCCAAGCACACCGCCGCCGACGAGGCAAACAGCCCAACAAAGAAGAACTCTACGGTATGGGCGACACGACGGATGTTGATGCCCATCCACATGCGAACGGGGGCAAGCGGGTCGGGGTGGGCGACGGTAGCCGTTGAGCCCGCATCCCCGGCGGCATCTCCCGCCTGGGTCTCCCCCGCAGTCTCGGGCTGCACACTGGCGCTTTGCCCCTCCACCACGTGCGCGGTAGACTCGCTGAGCGACGACGTCTGCTCCACGCTCTGCTCCGTCAGCATCCAAATACTTGTCAGCGTCACGACAAGCAGGACAATCGATATCCATCCGACTATATGCTTCGCGCGCGCCAAGGGCTAACCTCCGTCTGTTATTGAGCAGCAGCGAGTGTACCCCCAAATGCTACCGTCGCCATGGCGGAATCCCAAATGTTCAAAACAAGGCGCCAGATGGCTGTGACTCCCCTACTCCGTCTCGCGCATCCAGCGATCGAAGGTCCCCACGCACACGCCTAGGCGCTTTGCCGCCTGACTCCGGGTAATATTGCCCGCCTCATAGATATCGCGCACTCGTTCAAATTGCGGAGGGCACGGCTTGCGGGGTCGACCAAAACGCACGCCGCGCGCCCGCGCCGCCGCGATTCCCTCCGCCTGACGACGGTTGATGTTCTCTCGTTCCACCTGCGCCACATAACTCAACAGCTGCAAAACGATATCGGCGATCAGTGCGCTGGTCACATCCGATCCGCCGCAATCTCTCGCACGCGTATCGAGCAACGGCATGTCCAGCACAACGATGGCCGCGCCAAGTTCCTTGGTTATACGACGCCATTCCTCGAGTATCTCGCTGTAGTTTCGACCCAGCCGATCGATGGAAAGCACCACCAACACGTCGCCGGAAGCCAAGGCACGAAGCAGCTCCCGATACTGTGGGCGATCAAAGTCCTTACCGCTCGCACGGTCGGCAAAGACATTCGCAGGCTCCACACCATAGGCGCTCAGCGCATCCAACTGGCGATTCAAATTTTGATCGCGCGAGCTCACCCGCGCATACCCATATACCGTTGCCACAACATCCCCGCTTTCTCGTAAACCTGCCAAAAAGGGACAGGTTTATTTTGGTAGGTCCTATCTCCCAAAAGCATATGAAGAAGTGGCCGAGCTCATGGCAGGGCAATCAAGAGTCACGCAAACAGGGCGGCCCCGAAAGACCGCCCTGTTTGCTTTGCCGATACTCACTGCGTGCCGGTTAATGAATGAGCTTAAAGTCCAAATGTCCGCGTGTAGTGTTGACGCGCGAGACCTCGATAATCACGCGCTGGCCCAGCTCAAAACGACGCCCCGTGTCGGCACCCGTCAACGTGAGCGCGTCCTCGTCAAACTCAAACCACTCGTTACCCAAGCTCTTAATGGAAACCAGTCCCTCAACCTGCGTTAGATCAAGGCGCACGAATAGCCCCATGTTGCTGACCCACGAGACCGTTCCGGTATAGCGCTCGCCCAGGCGGTCCTCGTAGTACTGCGCAATCTTGATTTTTTGCGTCGCATGGCTGGCAGCGTCGGCCGCACGCTCGGCGTCGCTGCACGCGCGGCAGATTTGCGGCAGGATGCGCGGAAGCGACTCTCTGCCTTTTCCGATCAGCCTCGGCGTACGCACCAAGGCGTCTTTTCCACCCAGCTGCTCGTATGCCAGCTGCAGCTTGAGCACGCGATGCACCACCAGATCGGGATAACGGCGAATGGGGCTTGTAAAGTGGCAGTAGCACGGCGCGGCGAGCGCAAAGTGACCCTCGTTGCGCGGCTTGTACAACGCACGCTGCATGCTGCGCAAAAGGAGCGTGTTGACGAGCGGCGCGTTAGCCGTGCCGGCAGCGGCATCAACCGTCGCCTGCAACTCGTCGGGATTTCCCAGAGCAATGCCCGCCGCACGGCGATCATCGATGATGCCGAGCTGCGCCAGCGCCACGGCAGCACCGTGCAGACTGTCGGGGCTGGGGTCATCGTGCACGCGATAGCATGCCTCGATATCGCGGTCGGCCAGCCACTCGGCAACGCACTCGTTAGCCAGCAGCATTGCCTCCTCAATAAGCGAGGTTGCGCAGGAACGCTCGCGCGCCACAATCTGCACGGGCACGCCGTCCTCGTCCAGCAGCGCGCGAATCTCGGCCGTATCGAAGTCGACCGAGCCGCGTGCGCGACGTATGCGACGCCGAAGCTCCGCGAGTTCGTTTGCGGCGACCAGGAAATCGGCCAGGTCAACGTTACAGCTGCGAGCAGTGTCCTCGCACGCGAGCCCGCGCTCAAGCGCTTTCTCGCGCGAGGCTTCGGCCGCAGCGACATCCTCCGCAGCGCCCTCCAACACGGAGTACTCAACTGCGCCGGCACGTACCAGCAGCGCCTCGGCGCCGTCATAGTCCATACGCACACGCGAACGAATCACACTGGGATAGGGATCGTAATGGCGCACACGGCCCCGCGCGTCGAGCTCGATGTCGACGGTAAACGCCAGGCGATCCTCATCGGGGCGCAGGGAACACAGGTCACAGGACAGGCGCTCGGGCAGCATGGGGAGCACACGGTCGGCAAGGTATACCGACGTCGTGCGATGGCGGGCCTCCAGGTCGATATGTCCGTCCCAGGCAACATAGTGCGAAACATCGGCGATATGCACGCCCAGCTTATAGCCGCCCTCGGGCGTGCGCTCGAGCGAGATGGCATCGTCAAAGTCGCGCGCATCAACCGGGTCGATGGTGATGACAAAGCGATCGCGCAGGTCACGACGAAGCGGATCTTTAAGCGCTGCAGTCACGTCGAGCGAAAGCGCCTCTGCCTCTGCCAGCGCCGCCTCGGGATAGCTGTCGGTATAGCCATAGCGTGCCATAACATATTGGACGCCCAGATCGGGCGCATCGTCACCGCCGATACGGCGCTCAAGAGTCACCGTGCCCGACTCCAAGCGCGTCGGGTAGGTCAGAATGTGCGCGACGACGACATCGCCAGGATGCACGCCCAGGCGCTCCGCCGAAGCGTCCTCGGGCAAAATAAAGAAATCGGCTTTGAGACGCGAATCGAGCGGCTCGATCACGCCAAGCGGGCCGGCCGTCTGATACGTACCCACCACGCTGATGGCGGCACGCTCGATAACGCCATCGATCACGGCACGACGATCCCCGCGCGGGCCCGCCTTGATACTTACGGCCACGGTATCGCCGTCCATAATCTCACGCTTACCGCGACCCATAACCTTGTAATCGCCGTTGTCGGTCACGACATAAGCGCTGTGCTCATGGAGCTGCACGCGGCCAGTCATGCTCGGACGACGCTCGCTGCGCACCGGCCCGCGTTTATTGCGTGCGCTACGCTTATGTTTGTTATTGCGCCCCATGGCGCCTCCTTACTATCGATAGCCGCTTACACCCCAAGAGTCTACCCAAATGATCCCAAGGGGACGGCAGGATTGCGGATCACTCGAATCGAACGGCCCCCAAGTGATCCGTTTTCCTCCGTCCCCAGGGGATCAAAAAACGGGCCGCCCCTGGAAAGGGACGACCCGTTGCAGACGGCATATCCGCAGCGCTTACACGCGCAGATAACGGCGCATGGCGATGGCAGAGCCAAAGAGGCCGATGATCACGCCGACAAGAATCAGCGCGGCGTAGGTCACCAGATAGTACTGCATCGGCAGCGTAAACGACATCCAGCCGACACTCTCTTGCAGGCGCGGAACCAGCAGGTTGCGCAGCAACTCCAAAACACCGATGGAAAGCAGCGAGCCCAGAATGGCCTGAAGCACGCCCTCGGTAATGAACGGCCCGCGAATGAAGCCGTTGCTGGCGCCCACCAGGCGCATAATCGCAATCTCGCGACGACGCGCCGTAATGGACAGGCGAATCGTGTTGTTGATAAAGATGAACGCGATAAAGGTCAGCAGACCGACGAGCACCACGGCGGCGATACGGATGTAGTTGGTTACCTGGAACAGGCGGCTCACTTCCTCCTGGCCATACAGCACGCTCGCGTTGACGTCGCCGTCGTCCGCGATCTTTTGGAAGTCGGCATTCTTCTTGAGCTTCTTGGCCGTGCTCTCGACCTGAGACGGATCGTCCATCTCAATCGCAAACGAGGCGGGCAGCGGGTTCTGGCCGTCGAGCGCGCTCATGGTAGCGTCGGCGTTACCCGACATCTTGCTCGTGTACTCGGCCAGCGCGTCGTCCTTGTCCTTATAGGTCACGGACTTGACGTTGCTCCACGTCTTGAGCTCGGCCTCAAAGGCCTGAACATCTGCCTCATCGGCGTCATCGCTAATGAACGCGTTGATGACAACCTGATCCTCGACGGTACCGATCACGGAGTTCAGCATCGCGGAACCCATAATGAACAGGCCGATGATAAACAGCGAAAGGAAGATCGTGATGACGGCGCCGAGCGAGGTGGTCCAGTTACGGAAGAAGTGGCTGATAGCCTCTTTGAGCGAATAGCCCACGTTAGTTGGTGCCATAGTTGCCGTAACCTCCCCTCTCCTGGTCGCGGATTACGTGGCCGCCCTCGAGGGCGATCACGCGACGGTGCATGCTATCGACCATCTCGCGGTCGTGCGTGGCGACGATCACGGTGGTGCCGGTACGGTTAATGCGCTCGAGCAGCTTCATGATGCCCAGCGAAATCGCGGGGTCGAGGTTGCCCGTGGGCTCGTCGCAGATAAGCAGCGGCGGACGGTTGACCATAGCGCGGGCAACGGCGACGCGCTGCTGCTCGCCACCGGACAGCTGATCGGGCAGAGAGTCCATCTGATCGGCCAAACCGACCAGGCGAAGCACCTCGGGCACCTGGCTGCGAATGACGCCCTTGGGCTTGCCGATGCACTGCAGGGCAAACGCCACATTTTCGTAGGCGGTCTTCTGCGGCAGGAGCTTAAAGTCCTGGAACACGGCACCGATCTGGCGACGCAAGAACGGAACCTTGCGGTTCTTGATCTTCATGAGGTCCTGGCCGGCGACCAAAATGCGGCCGCTCGTCGGCTTGACGTCGCGGTTGAGCGTCGAAAGCAGCGTGGTCTTACCCGAGCCGGAGTGACCGACCAAGAAGACAAACTCGCCAGGATAGATCTCGATGTTGATGTCGTCGAGCGCGGGCTTGTTGGGCTGTGCCGGGTAGATCTTGGTGACGTGCTCCATGAGGATGACGGGCTCGACACCGGCCTGCTTGGCCATCTTCTTGCGGCTGGCCTGCGGATCGATGGGCGCAAACACCGACGTAAAGTCGGGGTTGTTGAGCGCATTGTCGAGGCTTGCGACCTCGGCGGCCTGATCGCTCTCGACTACGGGAGCCGCGGGCTGCGTAGGATCGGGAATACCGGCAAAAAGGCCGGACTGCGCAGGCTGTGGCGCCGGAGTCGCAGGAGCCATGGGATCGGGAATACCGGTCATGACAGGCTGCGGCGCGACAGCGTCCGCCTGGGGCTGATCCACGCGAGCGGTCACCTTCTGCACGGGCTCAAAACCCGCGGCCTCGGAAAGCTCGACATCATTGGTGGGATTGTAGGCAAAGGGATCTGATGCCGGCTGTGCCTGATCTGCCGGCTGTGCGGGGATCGGGCTAAACAGCTGATCCTCTGAATCCGGGGTGGCGAAACGAGTGCCCGCGGCGCCTGGCTGCGTCTTGGGGGCGTCATCGCCCGCACCGGAGGTACGGAAGTGGTTACCCACTGGTGCTCCTTATCGTCGTGCGTTTAAACTACATGAGCGCTTTGTATTTTAGCAGCATTAGCTTTGCTGCACATAAGAAGCATGGCGGGGTTTGGTCTCACCGGCCGGGCGCAGGGTTACCTCCCAAATCGTCCTCGGACATGTCGGAGCTCCCGCTGCGCACTACGTGCGGCGGGAGCTCCTCCGTCCTGCGGAAAGATTTGGGAGGTAACCCTGCGCCCGGCCTGCGGTAACTAAGGGGTCGCCGCGTTTTACTTGGGTGCAGCAGCGCTATGTTTGAGGGCTGAATTGTACTTGACTGGGATGGACCCTTATCCCAAAGGAGGCTTTTTCTTGATGTGGGCTTGATTTGATTGTTGCGCAACTCGGATTTGGATTGTCGATTTACAGTGGCCTCGATAGGAACGCCTATGGTTGTGGGGCCAGTATGAATTGTCCTTATTGTGGAGCTGAGTTGCGCGATGGCGTGAGGTACTGCACGGCGTGCGGGGCTGCCGTCAATGGCATCTCTGCTGATTCTGGGCTTCGGGTAAAGCCTCGGAACCACGTTGCGGTCATCCTTGTCTGCATGCTGGTAATTGGCATTGTCGGCGGTAGCTGTATGGGCCTTCATCTGCGGCAGGTGTTGTCGCACTTCGTATCCGCCCATTCGGAGCACGCCATTGTGCTGGATGTCACGGCTGCGGGCTGGAACACCGATAACGGGGCATCGCGCGTTCCGATACACATTACGGGCAAGACCATCGACGGAATAACGGTCGACAGAATTGAGTTCGTCGCCTCCGATGGCTCTGGCATCAATCTCATACAAGGTGTCTACACGCTCGAGGCAGCAGGTTCCCCTATCGCTGCGGATGGCACGATCTATCAAATTCCATGCACGAGTGCCACACTCGTCCTCGATGATGCCTTTGCCATGGGTGAAACGATCGATCTGGCCGAGCTTGCAGAACAGGATTCAATTCTCACCTTCTGCCCCATTGATGCCGCCGATGTGACCAATGACGAAATCTATGATGCCGCTTTGCTCGCCATGACATACCGAGGCAGCGATGCCCCCGATGTCGTTGCACTGTGCCAAGCCGCAATCAATCGTCGCGACGGAGCCAGCACAAGCGGGAACGCTTTCGAAAGTTGCAGTGAAATGCGGATTAATTGAGCTTTTAGGCTGACAAAACAGTCATTATTTCACCGCAACTGAAACAGGGGCGCCCTCCAAGAGAGCGCCCCTGCCGGGTTTCCATAGTACTGGCGAAGCAGTCCTTGAGATCCGCCTTGCCTTATGCCAAGAACTCCTTGGTGGTCGCCACGATGTTGGCGGCGTCCAGGCCGTACTTGTGCAGGAGCTCGGCGCCCGGGCCGGACTCGCCGAACGTGTCGTTGACGCCGATCTTCTTGAGCGGCGTCGGGCACTGCTCGCACAGGACATCGGCAACGGCGCTGCCCAGGCCACCGATCACGGAGTGCTCCTCGACGGTCACGACGTGACCGGTCTTGGTGGCGCTCTTGACGATCAGGTCGGCGTCGATGGGCTTGATGGTGTGCATGTTGATGACCTCGGCGTCGATACCCTCGGCAGCGAGCTGCTCGGCGGCCTCGAGGGCCTCGCCGACCATCAGACCGCAGGCGATGATGGTAACGTCGGCGCCCTCGCGCATAACGATGCCGCGACCCAGTTCAAACCTGTAGGTCTCGGGGTCATTAATGACCGGCGAGGCCAGACGGGCAAAGCGCATGTACACAGGGCCGTCGCACTCGTAGGCGGCGCGCGTCACGGCGCGGGCCTCGACGTCGTCAGCGGGAACGATCACGGTCATGCCGGGGATAACGCGCATAAGGGCGATATCCTCGCAGCACTGGTGCGTGGCGCCATCCTCGCCCACCGAGATACCGGCGTGTGTGGCACCGATCTTGACGTTGAGGTGCGGGTAACCGATGGAATTGCGGACCTGCTCAAAGGCGCGGCCGGCGGCGAACATGGCAAAGGTGCTCGCGAAGGCAACGCGGCCGGTGGTTGCGATACCGGCGGCAACACCCATCAGGTTGCTCTCGGCAATGCCCACATCGAAAAAGCGGTCGGGGCGGGCTGCCTTGAACTTGCCGGTCTGCGTGGCGGCGGCCAGGTCGGCGTCGAGGACCACAAAGTCATCGTGCTCGTTGGCGAGCTCGACGAGGGCCTCGCCGTAGCTTACGCGCGTGGCGATTTTCTTGACATCTGCCATCCTAGAGCTCCTCTCCGGCGGCCGTGAGCTCTGCCATGGCCTGCTCAAACTGTTCATCGTTGGGGGCCTTACCGTGCCAACCCACCTGGTTCTCCATAAAGGAGACGCCCTTGCCCTTCATGGTCTCGGCGATAATGGCGGTCGGCTGCCCCTTGGTAGCGCGGGCCTCGGCAAAGGCGGCGCGGATCTGGTCGAAGTCGTTGCCGTCGGCAAGCTCCACCACGTGGAACTTAAAGGCGCGGAACTTGTCGGCGAGCGGCATGGGGTCGTTGACCTCCTCGACGGGGCCATCGATCTGCAGGCCGTTGTGGTCGACGATCACGCAGAGGTTGTCGAGCTGCTGGTTGCCGGCAAACATGGCGGCCTCCCAGACCTGGCCTTCCTCGCTCTCGCCATCGCCCAGCAGGGCGTACGTGCGGTAAGTATCGCCCCAGTGCTTGGCGGCAACGGCCATGCCCACGGCAGCGGAGATGCCCTGGCCGAGCGAGCCGGTGGACATGTCGACGCCCGGGGTGTCGTTCATGTTGGGGTGACCCTGCAGGTGACTGCCGATATGGCGCAGCGTCTCGAGGTCCTCCTTGGGGAAGAACCCGCGCTCGGCGAGCACGGCGTACAGGCCCGGAGCGCAATGGCCCTTGGAGAGCACAAAGCGGTCGCGATCGGCCTTGCGGGGATCGGCCGGGTCGACGTTCATTTCCTCAAAGTACAGATAGGTCATGATGTCGGCGGCGCCGAGCGAACCGCCCGGATGGCCGGACTTGGCAGCGTGCACGCCGGTGACGATGCCCTTCCTTACCTCGTTGGCAACCTTTTTGAGCTCTTCGTCGCTCATTGTGCCTTCCTTTCATCCTCATTAGGCAAAATGCGCACGGCACAGAAGGTAACCCCAACACAGCCGCAATGCACGTACGTCATTCATTATGCTGGAAACTGATGGCTTTACCAGAGTTTTTATCATTATTTGAACAATTTGGCAGGCAGAACCGCTGATGAAACGGTTTATCAATGTGAACGTCTTTTGGATGCGGTGGCTGCCTCTCGCCCCGGCACAAAAATGATCCGCAAACCGAAGTTCAGCCTACGCGTTAATGTCCTTGAATCCCTCACCGAAGGCTTCCGTAACGTCGGCGACCGTCACAATGGCATGAGGATCGCGCTCGCGCACGATCGTTTTAAGGGTGTTGAGCTCTCGACGGCTAACGATCACCATGATCACCGGCTTCTCGACGCCCGAATACATACCGGTCGCCTTTAATTTGGTGCAGCCGCGTCCCAGACCATACATGATGTCGGCCGCGATATCGGGGAAGTTATCCGAGATGATGAGTACCATACGACGCTTATTGCCGCCATCGACCACGGCATCGATCACATAGCCGCTAATCACCATCGAAAGTCCTGCGTACAGAGCATTTTCGAGGGAGAAGACAGGAGCCGATGCCGCACATACGGCAACGTCGATTGCCATGACGGTCGAGCCCACCGGCAGCGAGGTGTTACGCGAGATGATTTGGCCAATCGTGTCCGAGCCGCCGGTGTTGGCGCCGGCGCGCAATACCATGCCGCAACCGATGCCCGTGATAATGCCGCCCCACATAGCGGGAAGCATCAGGTCCGCATGTGCCAGAGGCGCTACAAACGGGGCAAACAGATCGGTAAAGAAGCCCAGCAGCACAAAGCCCGTCGCCGTCTGCACCACATAGAACATGCCGCCCTCGCGCATAACGATCAGCAGCAGCAAGGCATTCATCACGATGGTCTGGATACCGACGGGAAGCGACACGCCTCGCGCTGCGCCGACCGCCTGGATAATGGTGGCAAGGCCCGTAACGCCACCGGCAGCAAGGCCGTTGGGAATCAAAAACAGGTCGGTCGCAATAGCGGCCAGAGCGCACCCCAACATAATCTGGGGCAGGTCGTGAAAGAAGTTCATCGAAAGAATGCGCTTGATGTCAAGACGATATGCCATGCTGCCTCCTTCAAAAAAGCGCACCCCATCGGATGCGCTTTGAACTTCTTCTTGTATTCGATTCTACCGATTCGCCCAACAAAAACCACCCCTGCGCAGGGTTTGTTCTGGATACAAAACCACCCTGCTCGGAGGGTTTTAATCCATTCCCACATAAACCGAGCGGTTTAGGCAGACGGGGTCTCCGCGTCAGCGTTGCCGGTAGCCCAACGGTGATAGCCAATTACAAACGGATCCAGGTCGCCATCGTCAAGAACGGCCTCGACGTTGCTGGTCTCCACGCCCGTGCGCAGGTCCTTAACCATCTGGTACGGGTAGAGCACGTAGCTGCGGATCTGGTTGCCAAAACCAATTGTGGTCTTGGGTCCGCGAATCTCATCCAGGGCCTCGGCACGCTTCTCGAGCTCAATCTCGTACAGGCGCGCCTTGAGGATCTGCATGCACGCGGCCTTGTTTTGAATCTGGCTGCGCTCGTTTTGGCACGTGACCACGATACCGCTGGGGAAATGCGTCACGCGCACGGCGGAGTCGGTGGTGTTGACACCCTGGCCGCCCGGGCCGCTTGCATGGTACACGTCGACGCGAATGTCATCGGGACTAATCTCGATATCGATATCGTCGGGCAGTACCGGAATGACCTCGACGCCGGCAAACGTAGTCTGGCGGCGCTTCTTGTCGTCGGTGGGGCTAATGCGCACCAGGCGGTGAACTCCGGCCTCGGCACGAAGCATGCCAAAGGCATCCTTGCCTTCGACGGTAAAGGTCGCGCGATCGATGCCGATAACCTCGGCCGCGGGGCAATCGTTGATGGTGACCTTCCAACCGCGACGCTGGCAGTACTTCATGTACATCTTAAAGAGCATGAAGGTCCAGTCTTGGGCCTCCAGGCCACCCTGTCCGGGCTTGATGGTCACAATCGCGTCGCCATGGTCGAACTCCCCGGTAAACCAGCTCGCAAGCTCAAGCTCGTCGATGGCGCGGGAAAGCCGCTCCGCCGTGGCGGCAGCCTCCTCACGCAGCGCGGCGGCATCGGGGTCATCGCCCATTTCCTCGGCAAGCTCCAGCGCGGCGCGAGCATCGGAAAGCTCACCGCGCGCCGTATCCACGGCGGCGATGTCCTCCTTGGCGCGTGCAATCTCCTCCATCGTGGCGCGAGCGGCATCGGCATCGTCCCAAAAGCCTGGGGCGACGCTTTTGGCCTCGAGCTCCGCCACGCGGGTGCGCTTCTCGTCCAAATGGAGATACGACTCGACCTCGCCGAGTCGGTCCGCAAACGCGTCCAACTCGGCGGGAGTTACCTCTAGAGTCTCGGCCATTAACGATTCCTGCCGTGGCAGTACTTAAACTTCTTACCGCTACCGCAAGGGCACAGGTCGTTGCGGCCCACGTTGACATAGGGGTCATCGCTCTCGGACTTGCGGTAGGTCGTCACCTTGCCACCGTTGTTAACGGCAGCCGGACCACCCTGGACGGCGGTGCGGGCCTGCACCTGAGCCTGCTTGCGCAGTACCGAATCGCTGTTGTCGCCATCGACCTCGGCGGGACCAGAGAAGCGCGCACCCTTAAGGGCGGGGTCCTCCTTGTGCTCCACAGCCTGCGGGGCAGCTTTGAGCTCAATGCGCAGAACAGTGCGCAGGTAATCCTCGTACATGGTATCGACGAGTATCTGGAACGCGCCGTAGGCCTCGGTCTTGTACTCAACCAGCGGGTCGCGCTGGCCAAAGCCGCGCAGGCCGATACCGGTCTTGAGGTAGTCCATTTCCTGCAGGTAGTTCATCCAACGCGTATCGATGACGCGCAGCATGACCTGGGTATTGAGCTCGCGCATCAGATTCTCGCCCAGACGCTCGGCCTTCATGTTGTAGCACTTCTCAACATAGGCCAAGACATCGGCGGCCAGGGCCTCAAAGTCCTCGTCGGGGAACTGAGGGGTATCGATATGACCGGTCAGCTCGACGACCCATTTGCGCAGACCCTCAAGATCGCGCTCGCCCTCGTGGCTGTCCTTGGTGCAGAACTCCTGAACACAGCGGTACACGGTATCGTGCATGACCTCGGTGATGTGGTCGGTCAGGTCCTTGCCGTCCAGAATCTTGTTGCGCTCGGCGTAGATGACCTGGCGCTGCTTGTTCATGACGTCGTCGTACTCAAGAACGCTCTTACGCATGGAGAAGTTGATGCTCTCGACCTTGTGCTGGGCATTCTCGACGGCCTTGGAAATGATCTTGTGCTGGATGGGCATGTCGTCGCCCATGTCGGCCGTGACCATCATCTTGGAGACGCGGTCCATCCTGTCGCCGCCGAACAGGCGCATGAGGTCATCCTCGAGCGACAGGTAGAACTGGGTCTCGCCCGGATCGCCCTGACGACCGGAACGGCCACGCAGCTGGTTGTCGATACGACGGGACTCATGGCGCTCGGTGCCGATAACGGTCAGGCCGCCGGCGGCAAGCACGCGCTCGCGCTCGGCCTTGCAGGTCTCCTTGGCCTCGGCGTTAAACTGCTCGAGCTGCTCGGGCGTCACGTCCTCCATGGTCAGGCCCTCGTACTCTAGGCGTTCGCGCACCAGCTCGTCGGGGTTGCCGCCCAGCAGGATGTCGGTGCCACGACCGGCCATGTTGGTAGCGATGGTCACGGCGCCGTAGCGTCCGGCCTGGGCCACGATATGGGCCTCGCGCTCGTGGTGCTTGGCGTTGAGGACCTCGTGCGCGATACCACGCTTGGTAAGGGCGGCGGACAGTTTCTCGGAGCTCTCGATGGAGACGGTGCCCACCAGGACCGGCTGGCCCTTGGCGTGACGACGCTCGACGTCGTCGGCAACGGCGTTGTACTTGGCCTGGATGGTGCGGTAGACCAGGTCCTCGTGGTCAACACGCTGCACGGGCTTGTTGGGGGGAATGACCTCGACGGGCAGCTTGTAGATCTCGCGGAACTCGGCGTCCTCGGTGAGCGCCGTACCGGTCATGCCGGAGAGCTTGTCATACAGGCGGAAGTAGTTCTGCAGGGTGATGGTGGCAAGGGTCTGGTTCTCCTCGCGCACGAGCACGCCCTCTTTGGCCTCGATGGCCTGGTGCAGGCCCTCGGAATAGCGGCGACCCTCCATGATACGACCGGTGAACTCGTCGACGATCTTGACCTCGCCGTTGGTGACCACGTACTGCTTGTCGCGGTGGAACATGTACTGGGCCTTCAGCGCCTGCTGCAGGTGGTTGACCAGCTGGCCGGAAAGATCGGCATAGATGTCATCGATACCCAGGCGGCGCTCGATCTTCTTAAGGCCGCGCTCGGTGGCGGCGATGGTGTGCTTGGCCTCGTCCATGACGAAGTCGCCCGTGGGCTCCACGTCCTCGGTGGCGGTGAGCATGTCGTGCGAGACGTCCTCACCGCGCTCAAGGCCGCGCACGGCGCGCGCGAAGTCCTTGTAGGTGCTGGCGGACTTGGTGCCGGCGCCCGAGATGATGAGCGGCGTTCTGGCCTCGTCGATCAGGATGGAGTCGACCTCGTCGACGATGGCGTAGCTGTGGCCGCGCTGAACACGCTGCTCGGGGCGGGTAACCATGTTGTCGCGCAGGTAGTCGAAACCGAACTCGGAGTTGGTGCCGTACGTGACGTCGGCCTGGTAGGCTGGGCGCTTCAGCTCGAGCGGCATGTTGTTCTGCAGCAGACCGACGGTCATGCCCAGATACTTGTAGATGCGACCCATCCACTCGGAGTCGCGCTTGGCCAGGTAGTCGTTGACGGTGACGACGTGCACGCCCTTACCGGCGATAGCGTTGAGGTAGCCGGCCAAGGTGGAGACGAGCGTCTTGCCCTCGCCGGTCTTCATCTCGGCAATATGACCCTCATGAAGCGCCATGGCGCCGATGAGCTGTACGTCAAAGTGACGCATGCCCGTGATGCGCTTGGAAGCCTCGCGCACGGTGGCAAAAGCCTCGGGGAGCATGTCGTCGAGGGACTCGCCGTTGGCGTAGCGCTCACGGAACTTATCGGTCTGGGCGCGGAGTTCCTCCTCGGTCATCTTCTCAAACTGGGGCTCAAGACCGTTGATCTGGTCGACGATCTTGTAGTAGCGCTTAAGGTCCTTATCGGATCCAAAGGACAGCAGCTTTGACATGAATCCCATGTGGTTTTCCTTTTTTGGCCATCGCCCACGCCATGCAGCTGCGGGCGAGTTAAACACAGATGATTGTACTTTAGCCAAACAAGGCGCGGCCTATACGGTCGACCTCGACCGCCACGTAATAACTACGACCAACCTGCCAAAAAGGGGCTGGTTTAATTTGGCAGCTTTTATCTGGGAAAACGCTGTCTCTCTGCCATTTGGCGCAAACCAATCCGTCCCCTTCGTACCAATCTGGTGCCATGGAGACAGGTTCGTTTGCACCAATAAAGGAAAAGGGCCGCGCACCCAAATGGATACGCGGCCCTTTAGCCATGAATGCGAGCGTTTGCTCAGCGAGCTATTTACTCAGCAGCCTCGGTGGTCTCGGCCTCGGCAGCGGCCTCCTCGACGGGAGCCTCTGCGGGAGCCTCGGCGGCCTGCTTAGCAGCCTCCTCGGCGAACTTAGCGGCACGCTTAGCCTTCTCGGCAGCCTTAGCCTCAGCGGCGGCCTTGCGAGCGGCCTCGGCCTCAGCAGCCTTGGCGGCCTTGGCGGCCTTGGCCTCCTCAGCCTTCTTGAGCTGGGCGGCAGCGGCGCCACCGAACTTGTCGGCGAAGCGCTGGACGCGTCCACCGGTGTCGACGAACTTCTGCTGGCCGGTGTAGAACGGGTGGCACTCGTTGCAAAGCTCGACCTTCATCTCGGACACGGTAGCGTGCGTCTTGAAGGTGTTGCCGCAGGAGCACGTCACCGTGCACTCGACATACTGGGGATGGATACCCTGCTTCATGGTAGGACTCCTTATTGGTCAGGCGCTGGTTACCGATCAGCGCATAAGGCGTCTTGGTTTCCGACCAAGACAACAAACTCGGCTATGGTACCACGGCGCCGTGCGTCCCACAAAAGGTTCACGGTCTTTTCGGCACAACGCGAGGAAAAATGACCCACGGATTACCGACAAATGGTCCCATGAATTACCTTCAAAACGACCCACGCACTGGTAGAACGTTGCAAATTTCAACGTTCTGGAATCGTGGGTGCTGACGGTTTGCCATTGCGAGAGGCATGGCGGCTCGACCATCAGGATAATCTCGGCGAGAAAATCGACGAGAACAGAGGGACGGCAGTCTTGGAGCTATCGAAATGAATGGCAAGGACGAGATTATGGAGATGCCCGCCGAGGTTGATTTCTCCAACAGCGTTCCGAATCCCTACATCGGGAAGGCGCGTCACCACGTCACCATGAACATCGACGACGAGAACATCGACTACTTCAAGGCGGAGTCCGCCCGTACAGTGGCGCCGTATCAAGTCATCATCAGCATGTACCTGGCCGAGTGCCGCGGGCGGAGGAAGCGTCTGACGTTCGCGAAGTGCAGTGGTGAGCATTCCCGCTTGGGCCGTAAAAGGAAGAGGGGCTGGCAAGGCCACTCCCCTCTTCTCTCATGACACTCGATTTGCATTTACGGCACGACGAAAGCCGGGCCGCTGGTTACCTTGTCAAATTCGAGCACCGACGTTCCGGTGTTCAAATAAAGGCTTCCTTGGTTTCCGTCTGCGGAGGCATAAGCCAGGTGGACAAATCCGTAATCATCTCCTGATTGGTCGGCCAACATGAAGATGTTCGGATCGCCGGTTGTCTCAAATGAACCGTCGGTCACATTTCCATTGCTGTCGACGATTTGCCACCTGTTTTCGTCTTCCCCAAGGAAGGAGAGCTGGGTTAAGCCGGTCTCGTGGTCTCGGTACACTCCGTCTAGGCGGAACCCTTCGGAAATGCCATGTTTCAAGGTGTTCGCATCTTTTATGGATACGGCAGAGACTGCGATTGCGGCTATCGCGACCAATAACGCCAGCGCAATGGGTATTTTGGCGGAACCGGTCTTCATGTCAGCCTACTTGGCGCTTGCCGAGAGCCATGCTGTAGAACGTGTTGGTGGCCATCTTTGCATAGACCTTGCGTACCCCGTTCTTCGTCTCATAGACGACGTAGGGCTGAATCTTGTGGGTCACGTTCGCCGTCGCCTTGTAGAAGCCCGATCCGGAAATGTTGACCGCGTATCCCGTCACGCTGAGGGAGCGCTGTGCCTTCGGGATGGAAACGCTCACGCTGCCAACTCCTCCGGGAAGGGATACCGACACACTGACTGATCCGCCGCCGGAAGGTGATACGAAGATAGAACCACCTCCGGATATCTGCACGCCGCCCGCCGGCTGTCCGGCGACGTCATGCCATCCAGTGCTCTTGTTTACCACGCTGCCGTATACCGTGTCGTAGGTCGGACGTCCCCCGGCTCGTGCGTCGCCATCGTAACCGGCAAGGGCTTGCTCGATGATTTGCGCAGCTTCTTCCTCCGCGCGTTCGCGGAGCATCGCGTCAAACTGGTTTTCAGTGAGGTCGGGGCGAACAAAGTAGTCGATCCGATTCTGATCAAGTGTTTGAAATTCCGCCGCTAACGCCCCTTTTGGCATCAGTAGGGAGATTCCTCCAACCGCCGCTGCGGCGATAGCGGCTCGCCTGGTGATCCCGGTTTCGACGATTTTCTTCATTGTGTCCTCCTAACGGACGTCTTGGATAGAAAACATCTCCTTTCTCAAAATTGCCCCTGATAACGTGATGATTCCTCGCTCGTTCATATATGTCATTCACCTCCTTCGTATGTATCGAGGTATTCCTGCTTGAGCGTTTGCGAGGACGACTCGATCTTTTCCACGAGCGTGCCGGCCTCGATGAAGTAGAACGAGTTGGTGAGGTCTGCCAGGTCGTCGAGCAGATGGCTTGACTACCCGCCTTCTTCGTAGAGCCGCCGATACGTGCTTAGCGCACCCTCGGCGCGTCCGGCAGGCTTTGCGAAATGGGATCCAGGAGACTTCGGCGCAGCATCATCTTGCGGAATGCTTCTAATGAGCCTCCCATCCTTCAAAAACAGAATCTCATCGCACAGCCTATCGACCGAATCCAAGATGTGGGATGACATGATGATGCACGTACCAGAATCGGCCAGCTTCCTGAGAATCTCGGAATGCAAGTCCACCCTGCTGGGGTCGAGCGCGTTCATGGGCTCATCTAATAGAAGGTACCGCGCACCCGTCGCATACGCAATCGCCAGGGTAAGCTGCTGCTTCATGCCCTGGCTCAGAGTGCGGATCCTCATCTTCGCGAACTCGCCTATCTGCGTTTGTTCCACTATCTCTTCGATATCGCGAGCATGCGGCCACATATCGCAAACCATCTTGAGGTGATCTTCCGCACGCAATCCGGGATACAGCAGCGTCCCCTCACCAGGTGCATAGAAGATCATAGAACGGACCTCTCTCGCACCCGTACCCTGCACCTCATCCAGAACGATGCTCCCGTCCACGCGAGGACCCGGCAAACCTGCCATCGCACGCAGCAACGTCGTCTTTCCATGCCCGTTCGGAGCGACGAGACCGTAGACCGTACCCGGGGCAAACTCAGCGTCCACCGAATCTACGAGCACCTTCTTTCCATAAGAGATCGTCAGCGTTTGAAGGCCAATCATCGAGATCATCCCCTTTCGATCTTTGGAACACTCAGGCGCACCATCAACGGAGATACGGCGCCCAAAACCACCAGCAGAGCGCCCGATGCGCCGACGACCTCTCCAAAAGGCATCGCGTTCGTCCCTCGCCCAAGGAACCCAATCGTCCCCACCTGGGAAGCGGGATCAAACGAGGCGAATGGAGCCAGCAGCGCGACGCCCATGCCCGCGCTTTCAACATGAGCGCTCAACGAACCCAACACCAGGAGAACCGCGCAAACCACTCCGGTGACAACGGGGTTGCGGCTAATCGCTGCTGTCAACGCAGCGACGACGGAAATCACGCCGTATGCCATGACCAGCAACGGAATACTGCACAACACCGCCTCCCCCACCATGGACGTTGTCGAAGCTCCCGCCCGAATGAGAGCGACGGGATACTCCGAACCACCCGCACCGTTCTTAATCAAGGACACAACCGCAGCGGGAACCATCGACACCAAAAGCAGCGCCAAGCCAAGCAGGAGAGACAGCGCAACAGCCGTCAGAAAACGCACATGCGCTGTTGCGGGGACTTGGAAAACCAGAAGGGAACGGCACCGCAGGTGGGTGCACGCAAGCGATGTGACAACCACGGGCAACAGCCAAAACAAGGAAGGAAGCGCTGCCTGGAGATAGGAAAGGAGGATTAATGGGGGCATCTTCGTACTTAACTCGTAAACCTTGGGGTCCGGCAAGCTCGCGATCGACTCGAGCAGAAGGGCGCGCGCCTCCACACGAGAAGGAGTCTCCGGCTCGATTCCGATCGATTGCAGGAGGGTCGCATCTGCCGCGCCCAGCTCGCCTCGAGCGCGCTCGTACGTCGCAAGGCTTCGAAACCCCTCCGCAGGCGTGGGCGCGTACACGAAACCCGAAAGAGCATCTCGCGTGCCTTCCAGGGCCGCTTTGCCCTCGACGTCCATATTCGCAGCGTCCTGCTCTAGATACCGATCTATTGAACGGAGCTCCCCATCCCTATACCGAACAGCGGAAACGTCACCAGCGTCAGGAAACACCTCGACCAGAGCCGGGGCCAGCATCGCCGTCGACATTGCAATCGCGCATACGGCGAGGGCAGGAGAATGCAGGAGCAGCTTCCCCATCGTTCTTACGTATGCAACGGCGGAGGCACAAGCGCTCGAACGGGCTGTCGTTCTCGATGCGGTGAAGGAACCTCTCTCAAGACAAATCGGGGACATCGGGCGCGCGCAGCCGCTCTTTCCAGCAACGCAAAGCAGGCTAATTGCCAGCACCTCGATCCCGATTGCGCATACGAGGGTAATCGCGCCACGCTCGAAGCAAAGTCCAGGCAGATTCACTATCTGCGCTGTCGGGTACGGGCTATAGGCGCCGACGGTCAACTCAGTGTTCGCATACGTAAGGGGATTCAACAGGGCGAACTCACGTAAAGCGATGGATCTTCCGTAATACCCGGGAACCATCGTCGCCCCCATCAGGGCACATACGAACACGATTCCAAGCGTAGGGTTATTGGCAATCTTCACGGCAAGGTGAACGACGAGCGAGATGAACGCCGCCACCAAGAATTGCAAGATGGCCGTCTGTGCGAACACCAGCCAAGCCGGTTTGATAACCGGAGTCGCATATTGAACGTAGCCTATCGGATAGAACAGCGAGCCCGGGCCATTCTTCACAAGTGCGGCGATTATCCCTGGAAGATTGACGGCGAAGACGGCAAGCATCGCAAAAACACTCGCCCATACGCTCGATGCAACAAGCCTGCCCAGCTCACCCATCGGTGCCTGGATGATGAGTTTTTCACGTTTGTTAAGACGCGCGGCAAGGAACGAGACGGCAACGGCCGTTGCGGCCCATAGCAAGTACTCCTTCGATCCGTCATAAAAGGAGTACGCTCCATCCGATACCTGCAGAAACGGAAGCAGAGGAGAGAGCGGCGCCAAGACAAGACGCCCCGCGGCAAGAGGGTACAGAAGCGCGGGCATGCTTGATGAAGAGGTATAGACGCCCTCCTCCCCCGCATTCACAAGCGCATCCGCATAGGATGCTGACAATTCCTGCTCAACACGGGTTATTCCCGACTCGAGGTATTCAACCCGTCCGTCGATGCCAGCCGCGCTCCTGAAGACGGGCAAAGCACAAAGAACCATCAACGCAACAACGGCAACACAGAGCGACCTGGAGGAGAGGAGCGACCTAAAGATTGCCTTCGAGATTTTGAGCATATTCATCGCCAACCTTAACCTCATCCAGTCGGAACAGAGGGGCCGAACAAAATGCTCGGCCCCTCCTCGCATCTAGTAGGTGCTATAGACAAATTGCCATTTATCAGTTGTTCCAAGAACACCACAGGAACACATTGCAGCGAGGCGGGATTCCCTATGATGCGCGGATCGGCGATAGCCATTTCGGTAGGAGATCGTCTTGTAAGAGATGTTGAACATCGAGATGCTGTGCCCGCTTACGCCGCGAGGACAGCTGTAGCTCCAGTAGGTATCGACGACGTCGTCCGTATACCCGAGGGGCTCAACGAGGGCACACTGGCTGCTCTCCTGGGAAGGAGGCATCGGGGTATCCGCAAAAGCGGGGGCTCCCGGCAGCAACAGACAAAGAGCGAGGCCGAGGAAAACCAAGAGCTTACACGACTTAACAGTACTGAACATAATCCTCTCCAATCTAGAGGGGTTACGATTGCAGCTGCTTTGATTACTTGCCGGCAAAGTCAATTTAACATAAACTGTTAAAAAGTAACCTGAGTTTTTTAAATTCTTCGGAGGTTATTATGAGTTCCGACAATCGCACTCCCCGGCTTCATTCCTTCCGCATCGCATGTGCGATAGCCTCTGCGGCCCTTTGCGTCACCGCCATCGCACAAGTGGCGTTCTCCTTAAAGCCAGCAATCGAAGTGCTCGACAACCCTGTAATTGCAGACTCCCCCGCGTATCCAGCCCTTGCGATCTCGACATTGGCCCCTGCTGTCATCGGTATCGCCACGACCGTCCTCAGCGCCGTTCTCGTGTGGACGATCAAGAGCGGAGACCCCTTCAAGAAAGGCTCTGCGACATGCTTGAAGGTGCTCGGCATTCTCTTCGTTGTTCAAGCTGCCACCAGCCTCTACGCCGGCTCACTCGAAACCTCCGTCTTGATGTTTGGCGGCGAGGGGGCCGTCGGCGCCCAAGAGATCGCTTCATCATTCGACTGGACCTCTCTGGTTCTCGGCATCGTCTTGTTCATGCTCTCCCAGCTCTTCTTGTACGCTCGAGAGCTGTACCTCGACTCCGACGAGATTGCGTAAGGACACGTCATGCCCGTAATTGTTCGCCTCGACAAGATCATGGCCGAGCGAAAGATTTCCTCGAACGAACTTGCCGAAAGGATTGGAACCACGCCCGTGAACCTGTCCCGTATTAAAAAGGGGCATATTCGCGGCATTCGCTTCAACACGCTCGAGCAGCTATGCCTCGCCCTTCGTTGCCAACCCGGAGACCTTCTCGAAGTCATGAGCGAAGAGGATGCCCGAAAGGAGTTCGGACTCGATTGGTCCGCCGAGGATTAGAGGGCACGACGAGACTCGTCCCCTCGTTCAAGAGTCCATCGAGACGCTCCAGGCGTCCGGCTACGGCATCACCGAGCCGGACGACCGAAATATCGTCATACGCGATGTGAAGACGATCAGTTGGCTCTACCCCACCGAGTACGCGGCAGTGCTGGAGGCCATCCCGACTGAGGCCACGGTGATCCGGTAGGGGATGTCCTCCGCTTCCAGTTCGGAATCAGCCGTCGGAGGCGTTCAGCTAACTGCGGGAACGGCCTATCAGCTCAATGTGTTCGGCTGAGATCGGAAATCAACACAACACGAGCCGAATACGCGCCAGACGGCTCCTCCCCGTATTGCCTGCCGCCTCACGCCCATGTTGCAGACATGTAACGCCGCAGCGAGCGTGCCCTTTTTTGCGCCGGACAGGTACAATGATGAACACTGTACCGTAGCGGAGCGTCCGCGCGCCGCAATCACGCGAAAGGGTTTCCCATGGCCGAGATCTCGTCCTCCCGCATCGTCATCACCGTCCTTGGCAAGAACCGCCCCGGTATCGTCGCCGGCGTCACCCGTGTTCTGGGCGAGGCCAACGTCGACATCCGCGACATCACGCAGTCCATTATCGAGGACATCTTCACCATGACCATGCTGGCCGACACCGCCGAGTCCAAGCTCGACTTCGCCGAGCTGCAGAAGGCCCTGGCCGAGGCCGGCGAGCTTTCGGGCGTCAACGTGTCCATCCAGCGCGAGGACGTCTTCAACTTTATGTACCGCCTGTAGCGAGCAAGCCGCGTGGCGACGGCCCAAGGTGCGCCCAGGCGCAACGTCACCACATGGCCCGGAGAGGAGCGCGCATGGCCTACGACGCCAAGAAAATCTACTACCGCTTCGATGACCACCTGAGCCGCCTGGTTCTGGATTACGAGGCGAGCCGTCAGATTTCGCCCGAAAGCGAAAACCTCTACCACGGCCTGCCGACCGACCCTTATGACGAGGACCTGTTTGTCGAACACAATGTCAAGCGCGGCCTGCGCAATGCAGACGGCTCGGGCGTGGTCGCGGGCCTCACTCGCATCTCGGATGTGCATGGCTACAACAAGGTCGACGGTAAGGTCGTGCCCGATCAGGGCAAACTCACGCTTCGTGGCTACAGCATCGAGGATCTGGTCAACAACGCCCAGGCCGAGAACCGCTACGGCTACGAAGAGGTCGCCTATCTGCTCATTACGGGCTCTCTGCCCACCAAGGAAGAGCTTGACGGTTTTTGCGGACGTCTGGGTGCTTTTAGGCACCTGAGCGACGAATACGTCCGCGAGTTCCCCATGACCACGGTGTCGTCGAGCATCATGAATGTGCTTCAGCGCGCCGTGCTGCTGCTCTACGCCTTCGACGCCGAGCCCGACGCCATTACACCCGAGCACGAAATCGATGTCGCCATCTCCATGCTCGCCCGTCTCCCCCGCATCGCCGCCTTCGCGCATATGGCCTCGGTCGCCAAGCGCCGCGGCTCCGAGGTTCATGTACCGCATCCCACACCCGGTCTCTCCACCGCCGAGACCATCCTGCAGGTGTTGCGCGGCGGCATGGCATTCACCCGCGACGAAGCCATGCTGCTCGACGTGATGCTCATGCTGCATGCCGAGCACGGCGGCGGCAACAACTCCACGTTTGCCTGCCGCGTACTATCCTCCTCGGCCACCGATCCGTATTCCGCCTACGCCGCGGCTATCGGCTCGCTCAAGGGCCCGCGCCACGGCGGCGCCAACGCCAAGGTCGTGTCCATGCACGAGGACATCCGCGCGCATGTCTCCAATTGGGAGGACGAGGACGAGGTCGCAGCCTACCTGGGCAAGATTCTCGACAAGCAGGCCTTCGACGGCACGGGTCTCATCTACGGCATGGGCCACGCCGTCTACACGCTCAGCGACCCGCGAGCCGAGGTCTGCCGCCACTACGCACGCACACTTGCCGCCAAGAAGGACCTGGGCGATGAGTTCGCGCTCATCGAGCGCATCGAGCGCCTGGCACCGCAGGTGATGCGCGACCACGGCATGACCAAGCCTATCTGCGCCAACATCGACCTGTACACAGGCTTTATCTACAAGATGCTCGGCGTGCCCGAGACGCTTTTTACGCCGCTATTCGCCGTCGCCCGCATGGCCGGCTGGTCGGCACACCGCATGGAAGAGCTCTTCTGCGCGCACCGTATTATTCGTCCGGCCTATCGTCCGGTGATCGAGCCGCTGGAGTACAAGCCGCTCGCCGACCGCTAGGACGCGGACCGTTATAGAACTCGAGCGTGGCCAGGGCATCACCGCCCTCGGCCACGCTTTTTATACCAGCAGAAAGGGCTGCATCAAATGATTGTTTTTTCCGATATGGACGGAACGCTGTTGACGAGCGATAAGCAGATGAGCGATGCCACCTGGGCGATGCTCGACGAGCTCGCTCGACGCGGAATTGAATTTGTGCCCTGCACGGGACGTCCGCTGTCGGGCATCTTTGAGCCCATCCTCGCCCATCCCGCCGTGCACTACGCGGTCTGCGCCAATGGTGCCAGCGTCTGGCAGCTCGACGACGGTACGCCCACCGATACCTCGCGCCCCACGCGCATTTTGAGCCGACCGCTCGATTGCGGCATTGCCCATCGCATCCGCCGCATCGCCGCCGGCCACGATGTGACCTTCGATATCTTCGCGGACGGGCAGTGCTTCCTCCCCCGCTCGCTCTACACGCGCCTGGATGAGTTCTGCGGCGGCGACCCCCACATCGCGGCTTCGCTCAAGCGCACACGAACACCGATCGACATGGATATCGACAGCAAGATCGACGAGGTCGAGACGCTCGAACGCATCGCCATGTACTGGCACGACCCGGCCGATCGCGACGCCATCGCGGCGGAGCTCGACACGCTCGGAGGCATTGAGGTCACACGTTCGTACGCCATGAATATCGAGGTCATGGGCGAGGGCGCCACCAAGGGAACGGCCCTCACGTGGCTATGCGAGCACTTGGGCGAGCGTCTCGCCGACGCCTGGGCGTTCGGCGACAACATCAACGACATCCCCATGCTGCAGGCAGCGGGCCACGGCATGGCCATGATCAACGCCGAGCCCGAGGACCGCGAGGCCGCCGACGCCATCACCGAATACGACAACGACCACGACGGCGTCGCCCGCACCATCATGGCCGCCCTCGCCTAGCAGTAGCATCCCGGCAGGGTAGCTAATTGGGGACAGTCTTCACGGAGCGTCGCAAGGACCGTCCCCAAGTGCCGGGCAAAAAAGGAACGCCTAATGACTAGTCGGCGTATGTGAAGGTGGTGACGTCGAACATGCCCTCGGGGCGGATGCGGAGCGTCGGGATGACCGGTAGGGGCAGGAAGATGATGCCCATGATGGGGTCGAGCGGCGGCTCAATACCCATGGCGCGCGCCTTGACCATAAAGTCATCGTGCTGTGCGGCGACATCCTCGGCCGTGCCCTCGCTCATCAGACCGCCGAGCGCCAGCGGAATACGCGCCACGACCTCGCCGTTGCGCACCAGCACGTGGCCGCCCTGGCCAACAGCCTCGACGGCAGCCATCATATCGGCCGCGTTGTCGCCCACCACGCACACGTTGTGCGAGTCGTGGCCGATCGTCGAGGCGATGGCACCGCCCGTAATGGCAAAACCACGCACCCAGCCGCGACCGATATGCTTGCCGACAAGGCCCAGGCCCGCAGGACCATCACCGTCGGCGCCCTCGGCCTGCAGCGACACACCGCGGCCGTGGCGCTCGATCAGCATAATGCGGCGCAGGCCCTCGGCGCTCTCGGGGCGAGCCATGCCCGTGATGGCCTTACCCGGCACCACGTCAATCACGGCCTCGCCCGGCTTAAAGGCATAGTCGAATACGTCGAGCGAAAGCTTCGGCAGCTTAACGGAGGCACGCAGCTCATCGGCAAGGGCCGCAACCTCGGCCATCTCGGGTGCGATCTCGCCCACAAAGGTACCGTCCTGCGCCACCAGGGCACCGGCGGCATACACGCGATGCGGAGCCGTGGCAAACGTCAGGTCGTTGAGTACCAGCAGGTCGGCACGCTTGCCCGGGGCGATGGCGCCACGCAGCTCGTGCGGGTCGCGGCAACCGTGGTCCAGGCCAAACGCCTCGGCCGTGGACAGGGACGCCATAGAGATAGCGACCACGGGGTCGATACCGGCCTCAATCGCCACGCGGCAGGCGTTATCGATCATGCCGGTCGCAAGCGCGTCGGAGGGAGCACGGTCGTCGGTCGCAAAGCAGCAACGGCGGGCACGAGCGGGGTTTTCCAGCAGCATCGGAGACAGGTTGGCCAGGTCATGGCTGCACGTACCTTCGCGCAGCATCACATACATGCCGCGAGATAGCTTGTCGAGTGCCTCCTCGGGAATCGTCGACTCGTGGTCGGCAATAATACCAGCCGCGGCATAGGCGTTGAGGTCCTTGCCGGCAACGAGCGGGGCGTGACCGTCAACCTGCTTGGACGGCGTCTGGTTGGCAGCGTCGATACGAGCACAGGTCTCGGGATCGGCCATAAAGACGCCCGGCAGGTTCATCATTTCGCCCAGACCAAAGACATCACCCGGATGTTCGGCAAAAAATGCCTGCATATCGGCAGCGGTGATGACGGCACCGGCCTGCTCGTCGGGCAGTGCGGGCACGCACGAGGGCATCATGTACTTGATGGAAATAGGAGCGCGACGACCGTCCTCGATCATAAAGCGCAGGCCGTCCAAGCCGGAAACATTGGCGATCTCGTGGCTGTCGGCAATAGCGGTGGTGGTACCGCGCGCCGCCGCCATGCGCGCATACTCGGCAGGGCGGATGTTCGAAGACTCGATATGCAAGTGTCCGTCAATAAAACCGGGGGCAAGATAGCGGCCCTGGCAATCGATGACCTCGGCAGCCTCATACGTACCGGCGGCATCGTCGCGACCATCGTAGAGCACACCGACGATCACGCCATCCTTGACGGCAACGCTACCGGGCGCTACGCGCTGGCCGTACACATCGACGATCTGCGCGTTGGCAAACAGCGTGTCGACGGGAACGCGCCCCTCGGCGGCCTCGATCACAGACCTCATGACCTCAACGGACATACATACTCCTTTAACCGTAGAAAAAAGCTGCGGAGCGGACAGGCCTTCACCGCAGCAAACCAATAGCCATTGTATGCCCAAACGATGGGTCAGCAATACGCCTCCCCGCTTAACGGCACACGCCGCTTGGCGCAATGGGAACAGGTTGCTTTGCGCCAATGACAAGGAGTGTCCCAAAGTGCCAACAACGGAAGCGCCGATGTTTTGGCAACGACAGCGAAAACCCGCCAGAGCGAGCAAGGTGCCTTGAAACGAGGCGGCATTGACCTTCTGGTCATGCCGCCGAAGTTGAAAGGCAGATTGCCGCTCTGGCGGGTTTGCAGCGTCGAGTCGTTACGCGGTTTGGTAAAACCGCGTAACTAAATCAACTTGAAGCCCTTGCGCTTGCCTACGGAGAGGGTGTCGCCCAGCTTGAGGGCGCTGGGGTCGATGTTGTAGCTCTTGGGAGCCACGGCCTTGCCGTTGATCTTGACGCCGCCGCCGTCGATGTCGCGGCGGGCCTGACCGGCGCTGGCCGAAAGGCCCAGGTCCTTGAGCAGGCCAGCGAGGTAGATCTGGCCCTCGTCGTTAACAGTCAGCTCAACGTGCTTCTCGGGGAAGTCAGCGAGCTGACCCTCCTTGAACACGCGGTCGAACTCGGCCTGAGCCTCGTCGCCGGCGCCGGCACCGTGGTAGGTGTCGCACAGGTCGCGGCCCAGAGCGCGCTTGAGCTCATAGGGATCGGCAGAACCGTCGGCCAGAGCAGCATCGATCCTGTCGACCTCGGCCGGGGTGAGCGAGCTCGCCAGACGATAGTACTTGCCGATCATCTCGTCGGGGATGGACATGGTCTTGCCGAACATATCCTTGGGCGCGTCGGTCAGGCCGATGTAGTTACCGTAGGACTTGGACATCTTACGGACGCCATCAGTGCCCTCGAGCAGCGGCATGGTGAGCGCGATCTGGGGCTCCATGCCCATCTTTTCCATGAGCTCACGGCCGGCGAGCAGGTTGAAGAGCTGATCGGTGCCGCCCATCTCCACGTCGGCCTTGATCTGCACGGAGTCGAAAGCCTGCATCACGGGATACAGGAACTCATGCAGGGCGATCGGCGTCTGAGACTGGTAGCGCTTGGTAAAGTCGTCGCGCTCGAGAATACGGGCGACGGTGAACTTGGAGCACACCTGCAGCAGACCGGCCAGATCCATCGACAAGATCCAGTCGCCGTTGTGCACGATGGTGGTCTTCTCGGGATCCAGGATCTTCATGGCCTGGCTCACGTAGGTCTCGGCATTGGCCTCGATCTGCTCCTGCGAAAGCTGCGGGCGAGTGGAATTCTTACCCGAGGGATCGCCAATCAGCGCAGTACCGTTGCCGATGATGAGGGTGACGTTGTGGCCCAGGTCCTGGAACTGACGCATCTTGCGCAGCGGCACGGCATGGCCCAGGTGCAGGTCGGGACTGGTGGGATCGACGCCGAGCTTGATGTTGAGGGGCTCGCCCTTCTCAAGCTTCTTGCGAAGGTCGGCCTCGGGAACGATCTGCGCGGCGCCCGAGGTGATGATACGCATTTGCTCGTCAACAGACAGCATTGGGTATCCTCCTTTTGCTATAGCACCCTCGCCGAAAACGGCGGTGCTGGAAGTCCATAAACTCTCTTATGATAACAAACTGACGCGACGCAGCACCTACGACAGGAAAATCCTCGTCCTGCCGCATGCGTCGATGGCAACTGGCAGACGCGTACCGTCACGCTCGACCAGATAGCGCACCTGCCGACGACGCAAGCAGTCGCGGCAACGGGCCTGCCCCGTCGCATCGGTGGCGCAGACGCCCTCGGCGGTCAGCAGGCAGTGCTCGCACACCATGAGCTCGGGACGGTCGGCGTCGACCGGACCCAAGACGCCGGGTTCAGCAGCCAGCTCGGCAATACGCTCCCTATCATTGCTGAGCAACTCGGCAGGCAAGTATATCCACCTCGCGCCAAGCCCGCGCAGCCAGGCAAGCGTGGCGCGATTGGCGCAGAACACCGGCGCCGCCACGTCAAACGTCGTGCCCAGCTCGCGAGCCATCGCCACCTGTCCCAGATTGCGGCAGACGACGCGCCCGGCACGTTGCATAAGCGCTCGAGTCCGCTCGGCGTCGCCCGCACGGCACACTTCGTCGAGCACCACCGTCGCATCGGACAGATCCCACTCATCGCGCGGATCCACATCCATCAGTTCCCAGGCAAAGACCATACGAGCAAAATCATCGCGCTTTGCCGGCTCCGCCGGCCCCGCCAACTCCGCCGGCACGTCGCCATCTGCCAGAACGCCCTCAAACGGCAACACCTCAACGGACTGCTCAACAGGCGCAACCGCATCTGCCTCGGCCCGCATGCGCTCCAACACCGTTGCCGTCTGCCCCAGCACGCCGGCGCTGCGAATCAGATAGACCTCGCAGCCCGCGTTCACCTTGCGTTTGCAATGCACGGCGATGCGCTCTCCCGCAGTGGCATCCACGGGGCAAGGCACCTGCGGCCAGCGCTTGGGCACATCGGGACGCGCGTCGGCACCCGGGTAAAATCGGATTTCGAGCGTATCGCCCGCCGCCACGGCGGCATCAAGCTCAACCGTCACCTCTTCGTGACCCACCGCCACCAAATGGCCCACGCGCACGCCCTGGTTGATCGCGCGCTCAAAGCTCATGAGCTCGGCGCCCGAACGACCCCGCAGATACGCATCGGTAAAGCCGCGGTTGAACGACCTTCCCAGTTCACGCTCGAGCGCCAGCACGGCATCGGGATCCCACGCGCCATCGCGCAGCATATCGAGCGCCCGACGCCACACCCTCACCACGTTAAAGACGTAGTCGGGATTCTTCATGCGGCCCTCGATCTTGAGCGATGCCACGCCGGCGGCAACAAGCTCGGGCAGATGCGCGATGCCCAGATAGTCACGCGGACAAAGCAGGCGATTCCCTTCGACAGCGACAACACTCTGCCCCGCCTCGTCCACCAGGTCATAGGATAGACGGCACGGTTGCGTGCAATCACCGCGCATCGCAGAGCGGCCACGTCGAAGGGCAGAGAACCCGCACGCACCCGAGTATCCAATGCAAATAGCGCCGTGACAGAACACCTCGATGGGCACGCCAGTAGCGCAAAGCGTCTCAATCTCTGCAACGCTCAGCTCGCGCGCAGTCGTCACGCGCTCAACGCCCAACTCCTTGGCAGCCAACTGCACGGCACCCTCGCTATGAGCGCCCGCCTGAGTGGACAGGTGAATCTCGACCCCCGGAATCGCCGCACGAAGCGCACAAGCCAGCCCGGCATCGGCCACAATCAACGCATCGGCACCCAACGCGCGCGCATGCGCCCCCAACACCACGGCGTCGGCAAGCTCATCATCGAACACGAACACGTTGAGCGTCACGTACACACGCACGCCATGGGCATGGGCCACGGCACAACCGCGCGCGAACTCATCATCGCTAAAGCCATGCGCGCTAACTCGAGCGTTGAATCCGTCCAGCCCCGCATAGATGGCATCGGCACCCGCCGCAATCGCCGCGAGCATCTGGTCGAGTCCGCCAGCAGGCGCCAGCAGTTCGGGCAGCGCCACTTCAGCCGCCGCCAACTCGCTTTCGCATTGTCCGCTCGGTTTCATCGGCCGAATCGCCATCGGTAAACTCCTTGCCAAGGTGTGCTTTCACTCTGAAAATTGCTGCCAACCAGCATACACGAGGCCCCGCATGCCCCGATTGGTTTATCGTGTAATAACTTATGTCCATCCTGCCCGGTAGCATACCTGCCGCCTGGCACGACATACCAGGAGGTCAATATATGGGTCCTCGCCAACGACAGGGGCGCGGTCGCTCTAAGACGCATGCCCTTCCCATGATCTTGCTCTCGTTTTTGGGCTTTCTGCTTATCGCGGGCGTAGCGTTTGGCATCGGCATGATCGGCAATGTCAACCGCTGGCTGTCCGATCTGCCCGACTACACCGATGCCAACGCGTATCTGGTGAGCGAGCCCACCGACATCGTCGACTGCAACGGCAATACCATTGCGAGTTTCTACACGCAAAACCGCAAGTCCATCACCAAGGACCAAGTGTCCCCGTACGTGCTGCAGGGCACCGTCGACGTTGAGGACGAGCGCTTCTACGAGCATGGCGGCATCGACCTCTGGGGCATTGCACGCGCATCGGTGGCAACCCTCACCGGTGGCCACGAGGGCGCATCGACCATCACCCAGCAGCTGGTTCGCAACACCATCTTGCAGGAGGAACAATTCGACTCGACCATCGAGCGTAAGGTGCGCGAGGCCTATATCGCCATCAAGATGGAGGATATGTACTCCAAAGACGAGATCCTCATGATGTACCTCAACACCATCTACTACGGCCATGGAGCATATGGCATCGAGGCCGCCGCCGAGACCTATCTGTCCAAAACCGCCGCCGACCTCACCCTGAGCGAGGCCGCGCTGCTCATCGGCCTTCCCAACTCGCCCTCGCAGTACGACCCCACGGTTAATCCCGACTTGGCGCTGTCCCGCCGCAATAAGGTTCTGGACAACATGCTGCGTCTGGGCCACATCACGCAGGAAGAGCACGATGCCGCACAGGCTGAGCCCATCACGCTTAACTTGACCGAGATTTCGGGCAGTGGCGTCGATGTGTACTCTCAGCCCTACTTTGTCTCCTACGTTAAGCAGTTGCTTGAGCAGGAGTTCTCCACCGACGTGCTCTTTAAGGGCGGTCTGACCGTCAAGACCACCATCGACCCCACCATGCAGCAGGTGGCCGAGGAGGCTGTGCGCTCGCAGCTCGACACGCTTTCGCTCGACGGCCTGGACATGGGCATGGTCGTCGTTGACCCCAAGACCGGCTACATCAAGTGCATGGTAGGCGGCTACGACTACAACGCCGACGAGAATCACGTGAACCACGCTACGGCAAAGCGCCCCGTGGGCTCCACGTTTAAGGCCTTTACGCTGGCAACTGCCATCCAAAACGGTATGAACCCCAACGTCACCCTCAACTGCAACTCGCCGCTCAAGGCCAAGGGCACCACGACCGAGGTGCAAAACTACGGCAACCAGAGCTATGGCAACATCACGCTTAAGCAGGCAACGGCATACTCATCCAACACCGGCTACATTCAGGTGGCCGAAGCCATCGGCAATGACAAGATCATATCGCTCGTCAAAAAGCTTGGCATCGATCCCGCCAAGGACAATATCGAGGACGTTCCCGTCATGACGCTCGGCACCGGGTCCATCTCACCGCTCGAGATGGCATCTGCCTACGCAACGTTTGCCAACGGTGGCTACTACCGTCAGCCCATCGCCATTACCGAGATCGACTCGCGTACCGGCTCGGTTCTGTACCAGCACACCGACAATCCCACGCAGGTGCTCACCGAAGGCGAGGCTGCCGCGGTTACCGATGTTCTATCCGGCGTCATGCAGGGCAGCGGCACGGGTGCCGCCGGCGCGCTGAACGTCAACCAGCCCTATGCCGGCAAGACGGGCACCACTGACAACACCACCAACCTGTGGTTCTGCGGCTTCACGCCGCAACTGACATGCGCCCTGTGGACCGGTTATTCCGCAGGCGAGATTCCCATCCAAAAGTACGGTTCGGACCTGCTGGGCGACAGCACCAACCTGCCCGTCTTTAAGAAGTTCATGAACACCGTTCTTGCGGGCACCGAGCGCGAGGAATTCCAGACCGGAACGGCTCCCACGTACAAGAACAATAGCGTCTGGAAGTTCTACGGCACTAGCAACGCCAAGAAGTCGGAGGACAAAGACGACAAAGACGACAAAGACGAGGGAGCAACCACCACGACGACTACCACCACGACGACCGAGACCACGGGTGGCGATACGACCGGCGGCAACGGTACCACCGGCGGAGACGGTACGACCGGCGGCGGCGACGGTAGCGGCGGCGAGGGCGGCTCTCCTACCCCCACCCCTACTCCCACGCCCACACCCGATCCTACGCCTACCCCCGATCCTACGCCCACGCCCGACCCCTCTACGGGCCAGTAAGCGCAAAAAACGACTGACACCAAGGCGCCCGAGCAGCATATACGCTGCTCGGGCGCTTCTTTATTTCGGCAGATACCACAAGATGCCACGACGGCCCCGGCTACAGGACCGATAGAACAACAGGCACTGGTATGCAAAAAGGGCGCTGACCTTTATCAACGCCCTCGGCAATTACCTATAGCAACAAACGGCACAGCAGCAGAGCCGCGCATCCCCTACTTATGAGAGTTACTCAGCTTGTTGATGAGTGCCTCAAGACGCTCGCCGTCCTCGGCCGTCTGTGCAATGACCAAGATCGTGTCGTTGCCGGCAAGCGAGCCAAGCACGTCGGGCAGCTCCGCAGCATCGACAGCTGCGGCAATACCAGAAGCCGTACCGGGCTGCGCCTTGATCATAACCAGATTATCGGTGCGCAGTACGCCAGTAACTAACTCGGAAACCATGCGCTGCAGATGCAAGTCCTCGGCAAGGACATAGATGCCCTCGGGGAGCTTACGCAGTCCCATGTCCGCGATATCGCGCGAAACAGTCGCCTGCGTACAATCGAAGCCCATGGCGCGAAGCTCGTCTACCAAAACGCGCTGCGTGCGTACGTCCTTATTGCGAACAATATCTCTGATGGCATCCTGGCGCCCATTGCGTTTTTTGGCCATACAATACCTCACTCCAAAAGATGGCGGAGACAATCACTTAGTGATTGAATAGTTTAGCGCTATTTGAGGGTTTTAGTGAATAAGAACGCATTTCGAAACAATTCCATGCAATTTATTTCGAAAATCACGCTACTAGACAGTCCTGGCGCCCGAACGATTGAAAAAGGCCGCCAGATGCGTATACAACGCACACCGCATGGGCTTGGCGCTAGCTATCGAACCATAGAGCAGACCTAGACCACGATGATTGCCCTTAAGGGCCGCAACCATCTGACGGGTACGCTGCGCATCGACCATATCATGCAAACGGGCCGAACGCTCTATTGAAGACACCCCATGGGGGCTCAGACACAAATTTTCGATGCAGGCAACCAGACCGGTGTAGTAATACCGCTGGCAGGCCAGTTTTAATTGATCGCTACCGCCCGCGACGGTAAGCGAGTCGGCAAGCCTGTCGAGCGCCCCGATATCATCAGAAAGCCTGGCAAACATCGTGGGGTCAAACGTCTCCGCAATCGACGGCGCCACTGCATGAAAACGGGCACGGCCACATCCCGAAACGCACTTTGCCTGCGAAAGCGCGAACGTCAAAAAAGACACGGTGCGAAACGCATCGCCATGCGCAAGGCACGCCTCAAAGAGGGCGCGATCATACAGCACGCCAGAGGTCTGTCGGATTAAACCACAGGAGACCAATTGGGTCAGGCAGGCTGCCTGGTCCTCATCTTCAGAAACGGATGTCGCGTCCAAAACTCGGGAATGACGATCGCGGTGAGCATCGTAGCGATCGAGCGAAACAGAGGGAAACACAATATCAGCCGAAGCGTCGCAGGAGCTGTCGACCATCTGCGAAAGGGACTGCGGCGCAAACCACTCATTGGCATTCAACGCAATTATCTGGGAGCCGCGCGAAGCCGCTAAACCGGCACGCAGACAGGCACCAGGCGCTTGGTCCTCAACATCAATCAAATCAATATGAATGTCTCTGCCGGCAGCGACTTCGAGCGAATGGCGCACACCAGCTACCACGCCGCGGCAAACGACGACAATCTGCAAATCGTAGAGGTCTTGGTTCTGGATGCTCTCGAGAGCACGCATCGTATAACTGGGCGAACCCTCAACAATCAGGATCACCGAAAGTCGCGGATGCGAACCACGTCGAACCAAGTTTTCCGTCCTCTCGACAGCTAGTAACAAACTGTCGTTCATGGTACACCCCGTCAATTAATGCGGGCGGTCGTCCGCCGCGATGCACGTCAAGAACAGATGTTGCACACGCCCCGCCCACAGGCGCCGCACACAAAGATCGCCGTCAGGCAGTCTCATCCCTAATCGAGGACCACAAGCTCGGCGGGGTCGTAGTCCACGCCCATAAAAGTAAGACCGCATGCGGGTGCCGTAGGGCCAGCAGCGGAGCGATCGCAGGCATCAATGACCTCACGCATCCACTCGGGATCGCGGCGATGCATGCCGATCTCGACGAGGGTGCCCACAATGGTTCGCACCATCGAATGCAAAAACGCATTGCCCTCGATGGTAAACGTGAGGATGTCCTCGCCAAAGGCGACCTCATGGCCAAACTCGGCACGCATTACGCAGCGGTGCGTAGGTTTGCCCACGGCAGAGGCGACCTTGCAAAAGCTCTTAAAGTCCTGCTCGCCCAAAAGCGCAGGGCAGGCGGCCGCCATCGCATCGACGTCAAGGGGATAGCGATGCCACCACACAGCACCGCGTGACAGCACGGGCCGCGCATCACGATCGGCAATGCGATAGGTGTAAGTGCGAGAACGCGCGTCAAAGCGAGCAGAAAAGCCCTTACGAGCCTTGTAGACCTCGTTTATGGCGATATCTTTGCCCAGCAGGGCATCCATAGCCCTCAGCCACCTACGGCGCGTCAAAGCGAGCTCAGCGTCCGTTACGGGCACGCTGATGTATTGGGCCACCGCATGCACGCCGGCATCGGTACGCCCCGCGCACGTCAGATCGATTGGGCGGCGCAGCAACGTCTCGATTGCACGGCGTAGCTCGCCCGCAACCGTCGTCTGGCCCGGCTGCTCGGCAAATCCGCTATAGGAGGAGCCATCGTAGGCCACGCGAAATACAAGGGTGGCGTCGAGCTCGGGGGTCGAATTGAAATTAGACGGCGCAGTCATGGGCGCTCCCAACAAACTAGCAACGGTATTGCGACAAAAAAAGAGGGGTACGCGAACGTACCCCTCGAATATAGCCTATGCAGACAGAATGTCTACTCAGCGGTCTCCTCAGCAGGAGCCTCCTCGACAGCCTCAACCTTCTTGGGAGCAGCGGCCTTCTTGGGGGCCGGAGCAGCCTTCTTGGCCTTAGGCGTGCAAGGCTCGGTGACGAGCTCCATGATAACGATAGGAGCGTTGTCGCCCTTACGGTTACCGAGCTTCATGATGCGGGTGTAACCGCCGTTGCGGTCCTGCCACATGCCCTGAGCAGCCTTGTCGAAGATCTCGGCAACGAGCTGCTTATCGCCGAGCTTGGCGATAGCCAGACGACGAGAGTGCAGGTCGCCCTTCTTGGCCCAGGTGATAATCGGGTCGACGACCGAACGCAGCGCCTTAGCGCGGGTCTCGGTGGTCTTGATGCGGTCGTTCTCGAAGAGGGCCTTAGCAAGGCTCTTCTTCATGGCCTTGGTGTGGCTCGCATCGGTGCCGAGCTTCAGGCCCTTCTTAACGTTGTGACGCATGGTCTAGTTTCTCCTCAAATATGCGAAGCATTAAGCCTTCAGGCTCAGGCCCATGGACTCAAGCTTGTCCTTCACTTCCTCGATCGACTTAACACCGAAGTTACGGATGTTGAGCAGATCGTTCTCCGAGAACTCAACGAGCTGACGGACCGAGTGAATGCTGGCGCGCTTAAGGCAGTTGTAGGAACGGACGGAAAGGTCCAGGTCCTCGATCTGCTTGTCCAGCTCGGCGTTGTCGTTGGTGACCTCGGGAGCGAAGATCGAAGCCTCCTCCTCGACCTCGGGGGTCTCGGCAAGGTTCATAAAGGCGGCCATATGCTGGTTGATGATATTGGCAGCCTGGACCACGGCGTCGCGCGGGGCGATGGAACCGTTGGTCTCGATCTCGAGGACAAGGCGGTCGTAGTCGGTATGCTGACCGACACGGCAAGCCTCAACGAGCTTGGCGCAACGAGACACCGGCGAGTACAGCGAGTCGACGTTGATCACACCGATGGGATCGTTGTCACGCTTGTTAGCCTCGCCAGAGACATAGCCGCGACCATAGCCGATGCGCATGCTCATGGTGAGATGGCCACCCTCGGTGAGCGTAGCAATGTGCTGCTCGGGGTTGACCAGCTCAAACTCGGACGGAATAAAGAAGTCCGCACCGGTGACCTCGCAGGGGCCGTCAACCGAGATGGTGGCGGTCGCCTCGTCGGTCGTGCCGAGAGCCCTGAAGACAAGACCCTTGACATTCAGGACGATGTCGGTGACATCCTCGACCATGTTAGGGATGGTCATGAACTCGTGCTGTGCACCATCGATCTGAATGGCCTCGACGGCGGCACCCTCGAGCGAGGACAGAAGAACACGACGAAGCGAGTTACCCAGCGTATCGCCGTAGCCACGCTCGAGCGGCTCGACGGAGACACGAGCAGAGGTCTCGTTGATCTCTTCGACCTGAACCTGAGGCCTAATGAATTCTGACATGTATTACCTCCAGCCTCAGCAGCCCGGATGGACTACTTAGAGTAGAGCTCGACGATGAGCTGCTCGTTGATATCACCGCTGATCTGCTCACGCGTCGGCAGAGCGAGCACGTTACCAGACAGCTTCTCGATATCGACCTCGAGCCAGCCAGGGACCTCAAAGCGCTCGGAGGAAATCAGGGCCTCCTTGATGGGGAGGAGGTCACGGAACTTCTCGCCGACAGCGACGACGTCGCCGGCCTTGACGCGGTAGGACGGGATGTCCACGCGCTTGCCGTTCACGGTGAAGTGACCGTGACGGACGGACTGACGAGCCTCTTTGCGGGTGCGGGCGAAGCCAAGACGGAAGACGACGTTGTCGAGGCGAGACTCAAGGATGATCATGAGGTTCTCACCGGTGACGCCGTTCATCTTACGGGCCTTGTTGAAGTAGCCGTGGAACTGCTTCTCCAGAACGCCATAGATGAACTTGACCTTCTGCTTCTCACGCAGCTGCATGCCGTACTCAGATTCCTTGCGACGGCGCTTGGGCTGACGGATAGATTCCTTCTTGCTGCTGTAACCGAGCTCAGCGGGATCGATCCCGAGCTGACGGCAGCGCTTAAGAACAGGAGTCCTGTCGATTGCCATATTGATACGATCCTTTCAGTTACACGCGGCGACGCTTCTTGGGGCGGCAGCCGTTGTGCGGAATGGGGGTCTTGTCCTGGATGCTCGAGACCTCGAGGCCAGCAGCCTGGAGGGAGCGGATGGCGGTCTCACGACCGGAGCCGGGGCCCTTGACGAAGACGGAAACCTTCTTCATGCCGTGCTCCATGGCCTGCTTGGCAGCAGCCTCGGCAGCCATCTGGGCAGCGAACGGCGTGGACTTACGGGAGCCCTTGAAGCCCACCTGGCCAGCCGACTTCCAGGAAATGACGTTGCCCTGGGGATCGGTGATCGAAACGATCGTGTTGTTGAACGTAGAACGAATGTGAGCCTGGCCCACGGAAATGTTCTTACGGTCCGCGCGCTTCAGACGGGCAGCGCGAACGTTCTTCTTAGCAGTAGCCATCTATCTAGCGCTCCTTATTTCTTCTTCTTAGCACCGATCTGACGCTTCGGGCCCTTGCGGGTACGAGCGTTAGTGTGGGTGCGCTGGCCGCGGACCGGGAGGCCCTTGCGGTGACGAAGGCCGCGGTTGCAGCCGATGTCCATAAGGCGCTTGACGTTCTGGTTGCGCTCACGGCGGAGGTCGCCCTCAACCATGATCTGATTCTTATCGATATAATCGCGGATGGCGTTAACCTCATCCTCGGTGAGGTCCTTAACGCGCGTGTCCACGTTAACGTTGCACTCGACGCAGATCTTCGTCGCAGTGGTGCGGCCGATGCCGTAAATGTAGGTCAGACCGATCTCAACGCGCTTCTCACGCGGGAGGTCGACACCATTAATACGGGCCAACGTAGTCTCCTCTCTTAACCCTGACGCTGCTTATGACGGGGGTTCTCGCAAATGACGAGGACCTTGCCATGGCGCCTAATGATTTTGCACTTATCGCACATCTTCTTGACCGAAGGACGTACCTTCATCGTTCTTCCTTTCGGTAGCGCTCAAACTACTTCCCTACTATCTACTCGCCCAGCCGCAGGCGTTTAAAACTATGGCTGGTCTTCACACGCAAACCGACCGTAGGTTGAGCTAAGCCTGCAGTCGGAAAAGAGCGTGTATGCGTGTCGCTATTTATAGCGATAGGTGATGCGACCGCGGGTCAGGTCGTACGGGGAAAGCTCCACGACAACCCTGTCACCGGGGAGAATGCGGATGTAATTCATTCGGATCTTGCCAGAAATGTTGCACAGAACCGAATGACCGTTCTCGAGCTCAACCTTAAACATGGCGTTGGGCAGCGGCTCCTTTACCGTACCCTCGAGCTCAATTGCGTCTTCCTTCTTCACAAGCAATCATCTTTCTCTAGAAAACGACAGCGATTGAGTATTCTACAATACGCATGCACGTATCGTAATATCTTCGTAATGGCTCCACATCTAAGTGGAACTTGTTACATTTGAAATGTAAAACAAAGCCGTTCCCTGATGCCCAAGATCGCCTTGAAATGAGAAGGAATAGACCATGGGGTCATGCCTTCGAAATTGAAAGGCGGGGTTGGACATCAGGGGGTGGCGACTTTTACATTTCTCCGCCTTGGAGGGAGCACCAAGCACCTTGGGCATCCGTGGTAAGAATCACCGGGCCGTCATTGGTAATGGCGACGGTGTTCTCGTAGTGCGCGGCGGGCAGGTGGTCGTTGGTCGTAACGATCCAACCATCGGAGCCCGTGCTCACATGATTGGAACCCATCGTAACCATCGGCTCGATAGCGATGACCATACCAGCCTGAAGGCGAACGCCTCTCCCCTTCTTTCCATAATTTGGAACGTTGGGGTCCTCGTGCATCACACGACCGATACCATGCCCCACGTAATCGCGAAGCACGCCGTAACCGTGAGACTCGGCGAGGGACTGAACAGCATAGCCGACGTCCCCGATATGGTTACCGGGAACAGCCTGCTCGATGGCAGCCTTTAGGCAATCGCGCGTAACCTCGCACAGGGCCTTGGCCTCGGGCGTGGGGGTGCCGACGAAAAACGTCCAAGCGTTATCGCCGACCCAACCGTCGAGAACGGCTCCCGTATCGATGGAGATGATATCGCCATCGCGCAGGATCATATCGGGGTTGGGAATACCGTGGACCACGGCATCGTTGATTGATGCGCAAATGGTTCCGGGGAACCCGCCGTAACCCTTAAAGGCCGGGGTGCCGCCATGCATGCGGATAATCTGCTCCGCAAGCTGATCAAGCTCAAAAGTCGAAACGCCAGGGCGAACCATGGCTCCAACGTGGCGGAGCGCCATCTTAGATAGCGCTCCTGCCTTCTTCATCTGCTCAATTTGCGTTGCAGACTTAATCTTGATCATAGACCGAGAGCCTCTTTGACATCCCCGTACACGGTCTCGCGAGCCTGGTCACCGTTGACCGACTTGAGCAGACCCTGGCCACGATAGTAGTCGACGAGCGGGCTCGTGGACTTCTCGTAGACGTCGAGACGGTTCTTGATGGTCTCGGGCTTGTCGTCGTCGCGCTGATACATCTCGCCGCCGCACTTGGGGCAGGTGGCATCGGCAGCCGTGCCGGTGTAACCGCAGGCGCGGCAGGTACGACGCGAAGACAGACGATCGATGATGACCTCGGGGGCCACATCGACCAGAAGGGCGCAGTCGATCTCGCGACCCATAGCGGAGAGCTCGGAATCGAGCGTCACGGCCTGGGCGGTGTTGCGCGGGAAGCCATCGAGGATGAAGCCCTGCTGGGCGTCATCGGCGGCAAGGCGCTCCTTGACAAGGTCGATCACGAGCTGGTCGGGAACGAGCTCGCCAGCGTCCATGTACTTCTTAGCCTGAATACCAAGCTCGGTGCCACCCTTGACGGCAGCACGCAGCAGGTCGCCCGTGGAAATGTGAGCGACGCCAAACTCGGCGACGAGCTCCTGTGCGACGGTGCCCTTACCGGCACCCGGAGCTCCGAGCAATACGAGGTTCATGAGCAATCCTCCTCTAGCCTATTTAAAGAATCCATCGTAATCATACATCTTGATCTGGCCTTCGAGCTTATCGACCGTGTCGAGCACGACGCCGACCATGATGAGGATGGACGTGCCGCCAAACGCCTGGATCAGATGGTTACCCGTGAAGGAGAAGATGATCGAAGGCACGATGGCGATGAGCGCCAAAAAGACAGCGCTGGGAAGCGTGATCTTGTTGAGCGCGTTCTTGATGTAGGCCGCGGTAGCCCTACCCGGACGGACGCCCGGAATAAAGCCGCCCTGCTTCTTAAGGTTGTCGGCCGTGTCATCGGGGTTGAACACCATGGAGGTGTAGAAGTACGCGAAGAACACGATGAGGACAACGTTAAGCACCCAGTTGAGCCAACCGGTCGAAAGCGCAGAGGCAACTGCCTGGATCCAGCCGATGCCGGGGAAGAACACGGCAATCTGGGCCGGGAAGTACAGCAGCGCCGAAGCGAAGATGATCGGCACGACGCCCGCGGTGTTGACCTTGATGGGCAGGTAGGTGGTCTGGCCACCCATCATGCGACGGCCCACGACGCGCTTAGCGTAGGAGACCGGAATGCGGCGCTGGCCGCGCTCAAGGAAAACAATCAGCGGGATAACCAGCAAGATGATGGCGCAGATGATCACCATGGTGATGATGCCACCGGCATTGCCCTCGGTGCTGGAGAAGATCGCCTGCGGCAGGCCGGCCATGATGTTCGCGAAGATGATCAGCGACATGCCATTGCCGATACCGCGCTGGGTGATGAGCTCACCAATCCACATGATCAGCATGGCGCCCGCGGTGAGCGTGCCGACGATCATGAGGTCGAAGATGATCTCGGGAGCGCCGGCGCCAGTAAAGCTGATGCCGAAGCTCTTAAAGAGGAAGAGGTAACCCACGGAGTTGAGGATTGCCAGAGCCAGGGTGAGGTAACGCGAATACTGCGTAATCTTGGTCTGACCGACCTCGCCCTCGCGGGCAAGCTCATGCAGGGAAGGCACAACGGCCTGGAGCATCTGGAGGATGATCGAGCTGGTGATGTAAGGCATGATGCCCAGGGAGAACACCGAAACATAGCTCAACGCGCCACCAGAGAAAAGATTCAGGAGGGCCATAGCACCTGCGGCGACCGAATTGTTATCGGTCGAGAAAAGGCCCAGCATCCCCTGGAAGGGAATGCCGGGCACAGGAACGTGCGCACCAATGCGGTACACGACGAGCATAGCTATGGTAAAAAGAATCTTTTCGCGCAATTCTTTGATGCGGAAAGCATTCTTAAGACCATTTAGCACGGCAGCTCGACCTTTCCGCCGGCGGCCTCGATCTTGGCCTGCGCAGAAGCGCTGACCTTGTCGACCTTGACCGTGAACTTCTTGGTGAGCTCACCATTGCCGAGCACCTTGACGGGCTCGAACTCGCTCTTGGTGATGCGAGCGGCCTTAAGAGCGGCACCGTCGATCACAGCGCCGTCCTCGAACTTGCGCTCGAGACGCTCAACGTTAACGGCGGTGTACTCGATACGACGGGGGTTGCGGAAGCCCGGAAGCTTGGGCAGGCGCATAGCCAGCGGAGTCTGGCCACCCTCGAAGCCGGCACCCTTGGTGCCGCCAGAGCGGGAACCCTGGCCCTTCTGACCACGGCCAGAAGTGGTGCCGTGACCCGAAGAATTGCCACGGCCGACGCGCTTGCGGTTCTTGGTGGAACCGGGCGCGGGAGTAAGATCGTGAAGCTGCATTTGCTACTCCTCTACAATCTCGACAAGGTGCTTGACCTTGAAGATCATGCCGCGGACGGACTCGTTGTCAGCAATCTCGCGAACCTCGCGGATCCTGTGGAGACCGAGGGCACGGACAGTACGGACCTGGTCCTGCTTGCAACCATTGGTGCTGCGGACCTGCTTGATCTTGATGGTGTCAGCCATGCTTAGTTCTCCTTACCGACGAACATCTCGGAGACCGTCAGGCCACGGCGAGCCGCGACGTCCTCAGGGCTGGAGAGCTCCTTGAGGCCCTCGACGGCAGCCTTAATGATGTTGAGGCCGTTGTCGGTACCGAGGGACTTGGACAGGACGTTCTTGATGCCAGCAAGCTCGAAGAGGGGACGCACAGCGCCGCCGGCGATAACGCCGGTACCCTCGACAGCGGGCTTGATGATGATGCGGCCGGCACCAAAGTGACCGAGAACCTCGTGCGGAATGGTGCCCTGATCGGTCACCGGCACGTGGAACATGTTCTTCTTGGCATCGAGAGACGCCTTGGAGATGGCCATGGGCACCTCAGCGGACTTGCCCATGCCAACGCCGACGTTGCCCTTGCCGTCGCCAACGACGACGAGAGCGACGAGGCTCATGCGACGACCACCCTTGACGGTCTTCGACACGCGGTTGATGTAAACGACGCGCTCCTCGAACTCGGAGGCCTCGCGCTGCTGCTTCTGATTACGAGCCATGTGCTACATACCTCCTAGAACTCGAGACCGGCGGCACGAGCACCGTCGGCGAGGGCCTTGACGCGGCCATGGTAGATACGGCCACCACGATCGAAAGCGACCTTGGTGATGCCGGCCTCGATGGCACGCTTGCCAACGAGCTGACCGACCTTCTCCGCAGCCTCCTTGTTCGAGGTGTGGGTGCCCTTGAACTCGGCCTCGAGGGTCGAGGCGGAGACGAGCGTCAGGCTGGAGCCCTTGCTGTCGTCGATGATCTGGGCATAGATGTTGGCGTTAGTACGGGTCACGCGAAGACGCGGACGCTCGGCAGTACCCGAGACCTTGCCGCGAACACGACGCTGACGACGCTTGAGGCCTTCCAGCTTCGCCTTATGCTTGTTCATACGTAAACTCCTAAAAAGGTTGATCTTGCCAGCACCTAACGGGGTGCTGGTCTTATGCGAGTGAGTCGGTTACGACTACTTGGCGGCCTTACCCAGCTTGCGGCGGATGTGCTCGCCAACATAGTGGATACCCTTGCCCTTGTAAGGCTCGGGAGGACGATGGCCGCGGATCTCAGCGGCGATCTGACCGACCTGCTGCTTGTTGATACCCTTGACGTTCACGTGGGTGTTGTCGGGAACCTCGAAGGTGATGCCCTCGGGAGCCTCGACGATCACAGGGTGCGAGAAGCCCAGGGAGAACTCGAGGTTCTTGCCCTTCTGCTGCACGCGGTAACCGACGCCGGCGAGCTCGAGCTTCTTCTCGAAGCCCTCGGAAACGCCAACAACCATGTTGTGGATGAGGGCGCGGGTGAGGCCGTGGCGGGCACGGGTCTCACGCTCGTCGTCGGGACGGGAAACGGTGAGGACGTTGTCCTCGACGTTGATAGCGAGCTTCTCAAAGACATCGAGCTCGAGCTGGCCCTTGGGGCCCTTGACGACAACGTTGTTGCCGTTGACTGCCACTTCGACTCCGGCGGGAATCTGGACAGGCTTATTACCGATACGAGACACGGTGATCTCCTTTCCTTCTACCTACCGAGCGAATTACCAGACGTAAGCGATGATCTCGCCGCCGACGTTGTGCTTGCGAGCATCGCGGTCGGTCATGACGCCATGGCTGGTGGAAATAATGGCGGTACCAAGGCCACCGCGGACGCGGGGCATGTCGGCAACGCCGGTGTACTTACGCAGGCCCGGCTTGGAAATGCGGCGGATGCCGTTGATGACCTTAGCCTTCTTGGGACCATACTTAAGCGTGATGTGCAGAGTCTTCTGGGGAACGGTGTCCTCGACATCGTAGCCCTCGATGTAGCCCTCCTCGTGCAGAACACGAGCGATCTCGACGAGCTTCTTGCTGCTCGGCATGGAGACCGTGGCCTTGTTCACAGAGTTAGCGTTACGGATGCGCGTAAGCATATCTGCGATCGGGTCTGTAAGGTTCATACAGATTCTCCTTCGTTCTTGATGAACACGTGCTCTTGGTTCTTCGCCGCCCTTAACGGCAAAGCCTATTTAGCGCGTTTTCCCTGTTCCAAACTGATGCTTGAAACGCTGGTAGTGACTTACCAGCTGGCCTTCTTAACGCCGGGAAGCTCGCCCTTGAGTGCAAGCTCACGGAAGCAGACACGGCACAGGCCGAACTTGCGGTACACAGAGTGCGGACGGCCGCAGCGCTGGCAGCGCGTGTACTCACGAGTAGAGAACTTCTGCTTGCGATTGCACTTGACGATCATCGATGTCTTAGCCACTTATATCCTCCTCACATAGAGTATTGTTCGCCCCAAGCGCCGCCCCCTTGTGGGAACGGCGCTTATAGGGCAGGTGAACCTATTTCTTGAACGGGAAACCGAAGGCGTCCAGAAGGGCCTTGGCCTCCTCATCGGTGTTGGCGGTGGTCACGAAAGTGATGTCCATACCACGCTGGTGATCGACGGAGTCGAAGTCGATCTCGGGGAAGATGAGCTGCTCGGTGACGCCCATGGAGAAGTTACCACGGCCGTCGAAGCTCTTGGCGGAGATGCCGCGGAAGTCGCGGATACGGGGGATCGCGACGGAGGTCAGACGATCGAAGAACTCCCACATACGGTCGCCACGCAGGGTAACCTTGCAGCCGATCGGCATACCAGCGCGCAGGCGGAAGGTAGCGATGGACTTGCGGGCACGGGTGATCATCGGCTGCTGGCCGGTGATGGCACGCAGGTCGCGCACGGCACCGTCGATGGCCTTGGAATCGGTAGCGGCCTCGCCGACACCCATGTTCACGACGATCTTCTCAAACTTGGGGATCATCATGACGTTCTCGTAATGGAACTTGTCCTGAAGCTGCTGCTTGACCTCGTTGTTGTACTTGGTCTTCAGACGCGGCACATACTTCTCTTCTGCCATTGTTCACTCCTTCTTGGGGTTTTAAGCACGGGGCGTGGCCACGATGGGTTGTCCTCGTGCCTCCTGGCTGCATCCGCGCCGCTCATGGCATTTCGCGGTTTGGACTCGACGCAGCAGGAGCCGACAAAACAATCGATACTATACGCGCATCGGGAGCGTATTTCCAGAAAAACCTCTTCTGCCTGCACAACTCCACAACTCCCCCGCACAACTCGATCCCCAAAAAGCAGTTGCGGTGAAATAGGGACTGTTTGATGGCTTAACCGGCTTAAACAGTGCGTATTTCACCGCAACTTATTGATGGGGATGAGATTAGCGCTTGCGGGGGACGAGTTTGGTGCGGCGCAGGTGGATCATTTCGGCGGCGATGGAGATGGCAATCTCCTCGGGATCCTCTGCCTCGATGGCAACGCCGATCGGCAGGTGCAACCCGTCGATTTGTTCCTGCGTAAAGCCCTCCTGCTCCAAGCGGGTGCGCACAAAGGCCGTCTTGCGACGCGAGCCCAGGCAACCCAGATAGGCGGGCTTGGCGCGCATAGCCTGAATCACCACATCGATATCGGACTTGTGGCCTGCTGTGGCCACGACCACCAAGTCGCGCGGGCCGATGGGACACAGCTCGTCCAGGTTCTTGTAGTCGACCAGGCGACGGTCGTAGACGCCGGGCACCCATTCGGGCGTCAACGTGCCGGGACGATCGTCGCAGGCCACGACGGCAAAGCCCGCCGCCGTGAGCACGCGCGCCGTCGCGGCGCCCACGTGCCCGCAGCCAAAGATATAGGTCAGGCCCTCGGGGCAGAGCGTCTCAATGTGCGCCGGGGGAATCTCGGAGGCGGCATTGGTGTAGGTGACCTTGCTCCCCTCCTCCACCAGCGAAAGCTCGGGGCAGCCCACAATGGTGCGGCGCGATGCCTCGCCATGGTACTCAGCCGTATCGCCTTCGAGCGCGCTTGCGATAAACGGCTCAAAGTCGATGACGAAGTCGCCGATGCGTCGATACGCCAGTACATCGGCAATCTCCTGGAACAACGGCGCCTTGGTCGCGTCCAGGTGCAGATAGCACAGGCAGATGGCTCCGCCGCAGATCATGCCGGTATCGGAGTTCTCGCCGCCCATGGTGTAACGGACCAGGCGCGATCGCCCCGCTGCCAGCAGCTCGCGGGCCTCGCCCAGCGCAAAGAGCTCGATTTTGCCGCCGCCGATGGTGCCCGCCTGGCTACCGTCGGCAAAGACAGCCATCCAGGCGCCCACGCCGCGCGGCGACGACCCCGCCGTGCCGGCCACGACCACCAACTCGCACGTCTTACCAGCCTTCAGAGCGCCAAGCGCGGCATTCACCACATCGAGCTTTTCCATTGCAATTTCCTATCCCTGGAATACACCGGAGAGCATGGCGAGCGCCTCGAGCACGCCGCCGCCGACCGACGTCGCCTTGTCCGAAATATAGTTGATGTAGCTGGCGTCACCGCGCGGGTCGACATCGGCGCACTTAAAGCCCTCGGTGACCTGGACGCCATCTGCCAAAAGGCCGCGCAGGCAGCCGTCAATCTGCGTGACCATGGGCGTATCACCCGCATACCCGATCACGTCGCCGGCGCTCACGATGTCGCCGATCGCATGGTCGGACCTAAACACGCCGGCGGCAGGGCTATGGATTACACGCTCCTTGCCGTATCCGCCGATGATACCCGGCACGCCCGTATTGGGCTGGGGCGAGCCCTGGGTGATGACGCGGCCGAGGAAATGACCGCGCATGGTCTCGACCGCGGCGTCGCAATCGATCGGCGCGGTAAAGCCCGGCCCCACGGCGATGACGACAGGCGCCATATCGCGCGTGGTGCCCAAGTTGCGCTTGGCCAGAATCGCGTCGACCACGGCCGAGGGCTTAAGTTCGCCGAGCATCTGTGCCTGGGGGTCCACCACCACAGCGACATCCCCCGTCTCGGTAATTGCAAGCGCCTCGGCCGGCGTCTGTGCCAAGCGAGCGCAAATGCCCTCGACCTCGACCTCGCCCAAGCGAATGGCCTCGCAAAAACTGATTGTGCGACGGATACACGTGGGGACCGCGATATCGGCCATGACGACCGACACGCCGGCGCGCACCAGACGAGCAGCGACACCCGTGGCGATATCGCCTGCGCCGCGAACATAAACGAGCATTCCCGGGGCACCTCCCTGTGCTACGGTTTGAGCAGAGCAAAAGCGGTTCGACCGCTACTCTGATGATTATTTCTTATCGCAGCATTATACGGCGGTGAACAGATGGAAACGGTTAACGGCAGCCTTGCCTCCACGCTCAAGATTGAGCCGGGCATCACCGCGATCATCGGCAGCGGCGGCAAATCGACCCTGCTAAAGATGCTCGGCCTTGAGCTTATGCGTGCCGGCGGCCGCGTGCTCCTCTGCACCACCACGCACATGTTCCCCGTCGCCGGTGTGCCATGGGACGGGTCGAGCCGTCGCCTGGACGCTGCTCCCTGGAAGCCAGGTGCCTTACACGCCCCAGGCTGCACCTGCGAGGCCTGCTCGGGGCTTGTGCGGGGAAGCATCTGCCAAGCTGGTATCTTGGACCCCCAGACGGGCAAGCTCTCCTCCCCTGCCGAACCGCTCGACCAGCTGGCGCAGCGCTTTGACTACGTCCTGGCCGAGGCGGACGGCAGCAAGCGACTCCCGCTCAAGACGCACGCCGCCTGGGAGCCGGTGATTCCATCTGGCACGGCCAACGTCGTCTGGATCGTCGGCGCGTCGGGATTCGGCAAGCCCATCAGCGAGGCTGTCCACCGCCCCGAGCTCTTTTGCGAGCGGTGCGGCTGCGAGCCCACCGACACCGCCACCCCAGAGCGCGTCGCCCAAGTGCTCAATGCCGAGATACAGGCGCTGAAACTCAGCACCGTACGCGTCATGCTCAACCAAGTCGACGCGCTCAGTGACCCCATGATGGCCGACCGCTTTGAGGCCGCCCTCGGCCGCCCCGTCGTCGCCACCAGCCTCCAGGAGTAGCTAATTTGGGACGGGGCTCTTTATTGTTTGATAAAGTCCGCCACGCGATCAAAGTACGAGCAGGCCGCGATGTGCTCCGAGACGCGGCGCTGGCCCTTGGCGGTGTCGACGTCCCACAGCTCGTACGCGCGCGCCTCGACCAGCTGGACATCGGCACGGCCGCGCAGCAGCGACGATCCGCCGTCCTTTCCCTTAAGCCCCATAAGGTTGGGAAAGAGACTCGCAGGGAACAGCACCGGCGAGGCGGGTTCACCGTTCAGGGCAAGACGCACGGGCGCGACGCCGCCGTTGGCCTTAAAAGCACCAGCGAGTGCCTCAAAGGAATCCGAACTCACGAGCGGCTGGTCGCCCGGCAAAAAGAGGCAGCCCTTCCAGCCACGATCGGCTCCCCAGGTAAGACCGGCGCGCACACTCTCGCTCCTGAGCGCGCCATCGTGCAGCGCGCACGCGCAGCGCAGCTCACGGCAAATGTCGGCAACTTGGGGCCAACGCGTTGTAACAACAACGTCAAATCCTTTGGGCACCGACTCGATCGTCCGCTGAATCAACGGCTTTCCGCAGATATCGGCAAGCATCTTGTTAGAGCCAAACCGCTTGCCCTCGCCCGAAGCCATAATGACGCATCCAAGTTTCATGTCGATACCTCCCCTGAAGCCATCGTACCCATAACTCGCGCAGCAGGTGCATATAGATGGTGTCCCGGCCGTTGGCGGTCTTATAACGCAGCGACGCTTTCGTTATTTGCGACCATGTGGCATTTGTGGCACAGTGAGCCCAAACAAATTTTTAGGAAGGCGCCCATGACCCCCGCACAGATTGAGTTTTACAAGCGTCTTGCACGCAGCCTGGCACTGCAGTTTGGCCCCAACTGCGAAATCGTCGTCCACGATCTGGAGACCGAGGACATGGACCACTCTATCGTGGTGATTGAAAACGGCCACGTAAGCGGACGCAAACTGGGCGACGGCCCCAGCCATATTGTGCTCGAGTCCATGCACGAGGATGCCACCGTGGTCCACGACCGCGCGCCGTATCTTACCAAGACCGCCGATGGCAAGCTGCTCAAATCGTCGACCATCTTCATTCGCGACGACGACGGCAACCCCGTTGGCATTATGGGCATCAACTTTGACATCACGCTCATGAAGGCGTTTGAGCGTTCGCTCGACGCGCTCACCGGCACAGGCGACAAGGGATACACCGTGCCCGAGCCCATCACCAAAAACATCGGCGACCTGCTCGATGATCTGCTGCGCGAGTGCGAGCAGTACGTGGGCAAGCCCGCCGCCCTCATGACCAAGGACGAGCGCATTCGCGCTATCGGATACCTCGACCGCCGCGGCGCCTTCCTTATCTCCAAATCGAGCGAGCGCGCCTGCGAGTTCTTTGGCATCTCCAAGTACAGCTTCTACAGCTACCTCAACGAGGCCAAGGCAGAGGCTGACGACAAATAAACGACTCGCCTGAATCATTCTCCCTAGATACGAGTTCCTGAATGCGCGAATCCGGGCATCGGTGACAAGGCAAGTTCCATATAATTGAAGGACTAGACAGTTTGAAAGGATGGGGCAAGATGGGGTCGAGCAACGCATCGCGCAGCGGCCGCGGAGGCTTCGCTTCTGCCGCCAGGCATGCGAAACGCGCGTTTGACGAGGGCGAAGACGATTTGTTTGCGTTGAGCCTCGACGACGTGATGAGCGACCGCCCTTGGACCGCCGATGAACTCATGGGCGGCGGGGCTCGCTCGGCAGGCCCAAAGCCTACGTCGGCAGCTACCCCCGCCCCGGCCACTACGCCCGCGCCGGCATCCGTGCCCGCAGATGACTTTGCCACCCGCCCCATCATGCAGGTACCGCGCCAGACCGCCCCTACGCCCCGCCCCACCAGCGATCCGTCCGAGACGGCGGCGTTTCTTGCCGCGGCGACACAGCGTCATGCGCCCAGCAGCACACCCGCGGATGCTGCTCCGCAGCAGCCGACATACGCGGCTCCCGAGTACAGCAAGACCGGCGTAAAGGACGCATCGGCATCGTCGTATACCCGTGGCACCGATGACGAGCGCTTTGCCGACTACTACACCGAGGAAGAGCCGCCGCGCTTCTCCGAGTTTCCCCAAGCGGCAAAGATGGTCTTTATCGCGATTATCGTGGCCTTACTCGGCGTGATCGCATTTGAGGGATTCCAGCTATTCCGTGGCCCCACCGCGTCCGAATCGGCAACGCAGCAAAAAGAGGACGACAACCAGTACCTGGACATCAACACCCTCAAGGGCGACCCCAACGACGGAGACGAGTAGCGAAGGTTAAAGGAGGGCTGGAAGAGCCGGCAACGCGTTACGGCTCCAAGAGGCCCGCCATAAAGATGGGCAGATACAACACCTCTCCATCGCGATGCAAATTGCATTCTGCAAGCACCAGGGCACGGTCGATTCCGTAACCCTTCGTCACGAGCGCGTTGTCGAGCGCCGCATGGGACCTAAAGCTCTTGCCCGACTTGACCTCGATGGCAAGCACTTCCCCATCGAGCGTCTCCTCGACAAAATCGAGCTCGCCAACCTTTTTCGACGTAAAGTAGCGCAATCTGAATCCATGGGCTTTGAGCTCCTGGGCAACAAAGCCCTCAAACGCCGCTCCCATGTTCATGCCAAAGGCGTCTTCTGCCTCGCCATCAAATACCCCTTGGGCAACCTTCTTGGAATACGACGACATGAGCATTCCGGTGTCCAAGTAAAACAGCTTAAACAGATTTCGTTGCTCCCCCAATAAAAGGGGTGCCACGGGCGCCGTTACGTTATACACGGGAAGCGCGACACCCGCCTCCGATAGCCAGAGAAAATGATCTGTCACCTGCGAAAACCGTTTGACACCGTTAATCGATGACAGTTTGAATCGCTTGTTTTTGGAGCCGGCCTCGCTGGGAATCAAATCATAGATATCTCGAATAACCAAGCGTAGCTCGGGCGGAGCGTACTTTGCGATGTCATCGCGATACAGGGCGTGAAGATCGCGATGGATGTTCCGAACCTCGTCGACGTTGCGCGTCGCCAAGAAGGAATTGACCGCGTCGGGCATGCCTCCCACCACCACATACTGATGGAACAGATCGAGCAAGCGGTCATATAGATAATCTGGAAGCTCCCTCTCATCCTTTAGACAGCCCCTGAGCATTTCAAACGCGCTGGCACCAACGCCATTTGCCCAGCAGAACTCCTCAAAGTCGAGCGGGTACATCTGGATCTGCTCGACATACCCCACCGGCAGGGAGTCGATGCCCTCGAGCTCAACGCCAAGGAGCGATCCGGTAAGGATGTATCGAAAGTCGCCGCGCTGGACCAGGTATTTGATAAACGTCACCACGTTGGGGCATCGCTGCGCCTCATCGATAACCACGACGGTCTTGCTCGCAACCATCGGCTGCGTCGCAGCAATAGACATGCGCACAAGCAGGTCGTCCGCACTTTTCGCCGCCAAAAACGAATCGCGCACGGACACATCGGCGATAAGGTCGAACGTCACGACGTTTTCGAACGATTCACGTGCGAACGCGTTGACCAGATATGACTTTCCCACCTGTCGGGCACCCTTGACCAAAAGAGCCTTGTTAGGCGACGAGGCAAGCCAAGATTCAAATTGTGCTTTCGCTTTTCTCTGTAGCATAAGCGTACCCCTTATTACGTGCTGTTTTAGTACTAGAATACACTTTTCCGTGGTTGTTAAGTGCCCATTTCGACACTTTTCCGTAATTTTAGCGGCTCGAATTTGACACTTTTCCGTACTTTTATACGGCTGATTTCGACACTTTTCCGGATGTTTGCCGAATAATTGCCGTGTAATCAAGCGCCGCGCATCCCTCATGCGCGGCGTTTGATTTTTGTCCGCTCGTGCTGATAGACTCCATCTTGCCCGCAAGGAGCGGGCGCGTTTTATCCAGAGTCGGAGTAGAGAGTTGGCTCCACGATCCCGACGCCAACCGGCCAAGAGGCACGGTGGCCCTGCCAACATCGATGAAAGGAGTCCGTATGGACAATTGCCCTGTGCGCAGTGAGCGCAACTTCCACAACCTGGCAGCCAAGCCAAAACGAATGCATCTTCTGGACGAGCCGAGCGGCTATGCCTCGGCTTTGGTCAAGAGCAGCCTCTCCCACCAGACGCGCTTTACCGTGCAGATGCTCGAGGAAGAGCTCTGCGCTGCCAGCAATCCGCACGTACTGCAGATCAAGCTGCTCGGAGACGATTCGCGTGAGCCGTCCAGCTGGAAGCTCTTTGCCGACGGCGCGTGCGTTGCGGACGGATCCGGCGCCTTTGCCCGCGAGTGCTTCTACGAGGGAGCCGAGGTGTTCCTGGACCTGTGCCGCGACGCCGTGCGCGCGGCCGAGCTGCACCAGTGGAGCCAGAGGGAGTACGAGCTGCTGAGTGCAGCGCGCGGGATCGCGAGGGCTCAGACGAACGCCAACGGCGTCATGGTGGCGTTCAGTCGTTGACCACACGATGTCAAAAGACTGACACTTGTGTATGCCTTTTGACATACACAAGTGTCAGCGTGGTTCATCTATTTAGCAGAACGTTTTCCCATTGCCAGCTGAATAGCCAGCCATGCCACATCCTGCCCCATCATTTCGAGTAGCGGAATGATGGGGCAGTCTTATTCTCTGTCAGCGTTCTTACTCCCCAAACCTATAGTCGTTGATGCCCAACGTGGAGCAGTTCTCGCTTATTGCTCGGACTGTTTGCACGGGGATTCCGTCCTCGACATGAGCGGAGACACTAAACGAAAGCTGCACGTCGGCACCGCCCAGCATGTTTAGCTGACTCACTACTTCGTCCATGATGGTCTGGATGTTGCGATTGACGCGAGTGTTGTCGAGCTTTGCCGTCATATGGAAGGATGTCTTTTGCCTCGCGGGCTGCACCACCACTGGCGTCGTGTCGACAACCGTGGTCCTGCCAGTTCCGTCCGTCACCGTCTCGCTCGTCGTAGGACCGAACGCAATTCCATGCCCGCCGCCATCGGAGCTCTGCGCGGCCTCCGCTGCCGCGATGCGAGCAGCAGCCTCTTCCTCTTCAATCTGCTTTGTTGCTACGGCCGGTTTTACCAACAGGTCGCTCTCGTTAATAAACGTCTTCTGTTCGCCAAGCGTCAGTTCCATATAGCGATCGTCCGAGAAGCCAGCAGCAAGGCCAAAGTATTCCTTTGAGCCCAGGCCCCTTTGAATCGCGTCCTCGAGCACGCCATAGCACGACAACCTGGGAAGATAGCAATAAGAGCACAGGAACTCCCACAGACGCTTAATCTGGATGTGGTCCGCATCCTTCCAGAGCACTCGATCGAGCTCCATCTTAAGCAGAGCGGGTGCCCAGGTCTTGATGGCCGCCTCATCGGAAACAAGCTTGCGCGCCATCTTGGCAACGATATTTTCGCCGCCGCCCTCAACGTGTTCTGCTTCCCAAACGATATCCATCGAGTCGCTGAAAAGGTCAACACGCGGATAAATAAGCCAGCTATAGGCCTCCTGGATCTTTATCTCGAGCGATTCATCGGCACGTCTCACACTCTGGTCAGTCTCGCGCGTCTGTGCCACATCAAGGTTCAGCGACTCGCGATCTTTCTTGATGGAATCCCAAGCAAGGTATTGCTTCGCCTCACTTAGGAGTTGTGCATAGTAAGATGCGTCCGCAGCGGCGAACACAACCATATTCTTGTACGTACGCGGAGACGTACCGCGATTTGAGAGTATCTCCGATGCCAAGGTGAGCGCCGCGGAATCAGCCGTTTTTCCACGGTGATTGGCAGACGGCGTCAGCACCACCAGGCGCAGCGTCTGGTCATCCGGAACGTCAAGCGAGCTTGCGGGACATACATGAATGCCCGAGAAGGGATCGACCTTGCGCAGCCTCTTTAGGCGACTCTCAACTTCATAGAGCGCCTCAGAGTCCTTGACCTGCTGGGCGCGGTCATCGGCAACCTTGCGCAACGTGGGGCGCGTATCGTACCAAAAACGGTTTCCGTTGACGTCGCTATACAGGAAAGACGAAGATGTCTGCAGCGTACCCAGGGCATCGTTGAACACGGAGATGTTCTCGCCAGGCTGAACCGTGCCCAAGCGAATATGCGCGCGCTCGATACCGCGGACAGACTGACCGCCCACGTCGGGAGCACTGCCAAGCATGATGGTACGTGCGACGCGACGCGAAGCCAAAAGATTGCCGTAACGAGTATTGTTGCCGTCATTGCGATACGGAACGGACTGCTTGCCGTCGATCTCGGAATCAACGACTGCATTCCAGTTGTCATCAAGATAGCGCGTGAGCTCATCGCGCACGCCGGGCACATCAAGGGGGAACGATCCCGGCATAATCATGGGCGAAGGGTCCCGGTTCATCCACAGCTCGTGGATAACCGACGCCATTAAGCGCAACACGCCACGGGTACGTTGAAACTTTTCGAGCGTTGCCCAGTCCTCGTAGAGACGGTCGAACACTTCAGGGTGAATCGGATAGCAAGAAACCATGCGATCGCGGTATTCAAGCTCGCGCGACTCCACCGGGAAGTCCGAAGTATTTTCGTTGTACATCTTGCTAAATGTCGCGCACACTTCATCGCGAGCGGCATCATCCTTGCAGTCAAGGAAAAGCCTGCGACGCACAACCTCGAAGCCTTCGTTTGCCGCCACGGGCTTCCAAATAGCCTCCATGCGCCCAAAGGTATGCTCAATCTGTTCCAGAGCTCGCTGGCCCGCCTCGCCACCGATCTCGTTGTCAGATTCGGGAATAGAGGCTACGACCAGGCTGCGCTTCGAAGCGCGTGCTGCTTCAGTGAGCTCTTGGATAAAGGTGATGAAGTTGTCGAAGCTGCCGGCATTAAGCCCATCGACGCCATAAATCTTCTTGGCATAGGCAACGAGCTCGTCCATAAGGACAAGGCAGCAGCCGCAATCGTCGAATAATTCAGTCAGAGCAGCAGATCCCGGCGAGACGCCCTTCTTATCAGCATCTTTCACATAGTCATAGAGCTCGGGCCTGCCAGCGGATTCTGCAAGCTGGTATGCCATATGGCCCCAAAGCGTGTTGACCATGATGCCAGGCATGGTAGCCGGGCGCATGGCTTTTGCCGGATTGATAGAGGTGCCCACAAGCACAGCAACATGCACCTCAGGGACTTCGGCAACGCCCGCCTCCTCGAGCACGGGCGCGAGGTTGGCAATCTGCCCCACGCGGGAGCGGCTGCGCATCATGTGGTAGAGAGCGAGCATGCTGTGCGTCTTGCCGCCACCAAACGCGGTCTTGAGTTGGATGACGGGCTCGCCGTCGAGACCAGCCACGCGGCGCAACGACTGCACGAGCAGCCCCTTCATGCCTTCGGTCACATACGTTCGATTGAAAAATTCGACCGGGTCGCGGTACTCCAACTCGCCCTTGCCGCGCGCCACCTGGGCAAGGTCGGCAGCAAACTCGGCATTCCTATAGCGCCCCTCAGCAACATCCATATGGGGTTCCATGACATCGCGCCAACTAGGCAGGCCACGCACTGCCTTGGTTTGCTCGAGTGATTTCCTACGAGGTGCCGGGGTCTCCACGCCAGCATCAACATTTGTTGTCACTGCCGTCGAGCCGTCGGCGCTGCCATAGCGAACCTCGCGAAGCATTGCGTTGAGCTGCGCCGTGGTATCCTGATCGATCTGCTCAGCCAAGCGGCTCATGGTATCGAGCGCACGCCATGCGTCGCTGTCCGAGATACCTCCCATACCGCGATGCGCGACCTTGTTGCGAACACCCTTGAGCTCCATGACGTAGTTTTTGCAATCCTGAGGCAACCTAAGGCGAAACACATCGCGCCAGTTGATGTCAATGAGCAGCAAGCACAGGGCAATATCGAGCGAGTCGGCAAGAGTGGCATAGTCACCCGATACAGGCAGGTTACGCTTTTGGTCGTCGTAGAGCTTGTTAAGCACACCGACCTGCCAAAAATCATTGCCGTATGCCTGGGTAAGTTCGCGCATCACATAAGGATCAAGGGCCTCGAGCAAAAGGTCAAAGCCCTTATTGAGAAGATCGCAGTTATTGCTGTTGTTCTCCATGGTTTATCTCCTTGGGACTTAATCGAAGAGCGAGTCTTGCGTGGGACGCTCGACAGCAAGCTGCGCCGCCTTTGACTGAATCTCGGGCCATGCCGTTACGAGCGAGTTGTACGCGAAGGCCTCCTGCTGCCAGTTGCGCTTGTCCGCAATGGTAAAGAGGCGATACGCCAGCGCCTTGGCACCATCCGCACGACCGCCGAGCGTTTGGCTAACGATCTTTGCACAAGCCGTAACGCCGCCCTCCTCGAGCGCACGCGTAAGCTGCTGAGTCGTGAGCCAGGTAGGCGCTTTAAAGTCAACGTGCTCCGATACCTCGCTGCGATCGAGCAAGTGCACATTGCCCTTAACGGAAGCAAGGAGCCCTTGTGCCGCCAGTCCTTCGATGGAAACGTTCTTAGCGCGAGCAAGCACGTCGGCCTCTCCGAACTTAATGGTGTCAAAAGATTTCTGCGTATAAAGATCGACACAGAAGCGGCTCTCGCGATCGAGCTCGCCATCCTGGTCGCTAAAGTACGCATCGACCTCTTGGTTGATAAGCTGCAGCGCTGCACGCACCGTCATGGGGCTACCGTCGGCCTCGAGCACCTGGCTGTAGCGCGAATACACGCCAATACCAGGTCCAATAGCCGATTGTGCAAGGTCAACAGGTGCGATATTCGAAGAACGAAGTTTATCGAGCGCAGACCCCAGCTCGCGCTTGAGCGCCATCACGAAGTCGCGACGCGTACCCATGGGGGCATCTTCGGGGCGTTTGCGGCAGACGAGGACGATGGAGGACGCGAGGGCGTTGGCGCCAGAGGCAATAGTTCTTGCTTCCCTTTCCGTCCTCATCGGCCACGTGCCGGTTATCGCAAATCCCGAACGGATTATGGCAGACAGCATCGTCTCCCAACCGGTTGACGCCGTAGCTTCAATGTCGTTCTTTGTTTCGGTCTCGCTCTGCTTGAAGGCGTAGTAAATCGTTACCGGGACATCATCGCGTGAGTATTCATAGACCTGCTTGAAAGTCTGGAACATACCCTCTTCGAAGAAATCGTGAGCGCCAGTCTTTCCGCGATTTTCACGGTAGGGTGTAGCCACGAGTTCTTCGTGCTTGGGCACGAGCATGGTGCTGAATAGTTTTGGATATGTATGACGAAGTGATTGCCGAAGCCAAACATACAGGTAATCAGAAAGGTCAGCATAGCCAATATTGTCGTAATAGGGCGGATCCGTTGAAACAACTATCCCTCGCATTCCGTTGTCGCTCTGGGCATCGAATTGCCTAGCAAATCCCACTTCCCGTGCTCTGGGAAATTCGACGATCGCCTTTCGTATCCAGAGGAGCATGCTGTCATAACTACCGCATGAGCCTGAAAAGGGATTTGCTTCGGCATAATCCCATGTCATCGGAATAGCTTGGCGTGCAAAGGTATTCCGAATCGCACCCGACGAAAGGGACGAAATCCAAGAACAAATTGAAGAATTATAATCGGCAAGTTTGTCGACGATGAACGCCAAATAGACGCCGATAGCCTCGCCATAGGCGCGGGCTCCGGTACCGCCGTCCGTCAGGCCCACGCCGTCATCGGGCAGCCCGGCAGCAATGGCGTCTGCCTCGGCCTTTTTCTGCGCCTCGCCGACGAGCGCCGAAAACGTCGTCAGCGCCGTCAGCTGCCGGTTGGTAAAGAGCTTCCAGAACTCGTCTAGACCGTAGACGTTCGTGTTCAGATGCCCCGGGTAATAAGCGAGCTTGCCCTGGGGATAGTCATCGGGCATCGGAACGTCGGCGGCAGCTATCTGCACCTCGTCCGGCGCGATGTAGATTCTGCCGCGTTGCCCTTCGGCGACGATAGCCATGAGCTTGGCACCCATGCGTCCTTCGCGCGACTCTTCGCGTATATGGTCGAAAGCGATAGGCGCCCCACAGTGCACGCAGGTCGCGCCGCGGCGGTTCACTGTGCCGTCATGCATCGCCTTGCCGGGCGCGACCTCAAAGCGCACCTCGCCGCCCTCGCAGACGGGCTCGGCGTGCCACTCCTTGCCCTTCTTCTTGGAGAGATCGAACGAGCGCACAAGGACCGCCTCGTGCCCGCAAGCGGGGTTGGGGCACTTGACTGTACGCGCCCACAGCCACGCAATGACGGTAGCCTCGCCGCCGCCCTGCTCGGCAGGCACCCGCACTTTGGGGTACATATGCCCGATGCGCTGGGCGGCCTCCTCCTTCATCCAGGTGCCATAGTACTTAACGTCGGCAGCCAGACCAGCATTGCCGCTCCAGCCTCCATTGGTTAGCTTGCCACAGGCCTCAGGGTTAACAGCAGACTTGTCCGCGAACAGCGGCGGAATCTCAATCATTGCCTTATTGATGGTAACGGCCACCGGATTGAGGTCCTGCGCATAGGCCTCGAGGCCCAGACGCTGGGCTTCCAGCGGAATGGCGCCTCCACCTGCAAAAGGATCCAGCAGGGGCGGCAATTCGTCGCCCATCGACCTTTTAATCTCAGCCTTGGCGGCATTAAGCACACGATCGTTATTGGAGTTTTCCCACACCACGAGCTCGCGCAGGATGCCAAACAGGCGCTCGCGCTCGGCAGCCTGCTCCTCCACGGTGGGGAACTCCTCGGGATGCGCCGACGGGTCGTCCACCAGCGACGACCAGATAACCGCGCGCGCCGCGGCCAGCGGGCGACGGGCCCACCAGAGATGCAGCGTCGAGGGATGCCCATGGCGGATGGACTTCTCACGTGCAGACGCCGCATTGATATCGTCGAGCGGCAGAGCCACCTCGATGAGCTTCTTCTTTACTGCCATTCCTGCTCCCTCTCTAGTATCACGTCGCCTGCTTCCTTGAGGCGCGCGATGTCGTAGTTCGTGCTTGCCGCGGCATAATCCGGCGGACTTGTAAATGGATGTGCGATGTAAGAAGTTCGGGTCGTGTTTCCATCGACCTCGACCAGTGCGAGCACAAAGGCATCTGGCCTGTTGAGCGCACACATCACTTCGTTGTGCGAGACAGTGACCGTAGTGGCGCCCGCGGCGCGACCCTTGACCTCAATCATTCGCAACGCCGGCCCCTTAGCATGAAGCTCGTCGGGCACCACGGATTCGATGTCGTAGCCGCAGTTATCTGCGCTTCGATCCCGCGGCGTAAAACCCAGCTCCCGCTCGATAGCCATGACGGCACGCATGCCGGCAAGCTCTACCTCGCGCCTGCCTGCCGCACTGGATTCGGTGGTAGCATGTGAGTCGTGGAGCAGCATGCCAACTGGAATCACAAGCGCGCCGCCCAGCACCCTCGGAGTCGCGGGAGTGATGGTCTTTTCGCGCTGCAGCTCCGCCAAGCGCATTTGTCTACGGTCGCGCAGATCGTCGGCGCGACGACGAGCATTCAGAGAGCTCAGGCGTGTCTTCTTGCCTTGCTTTTCTTTCTCCTCCAGCTCCCACGCGCGACCATCCCAATAATTGGCCTCTTCGGTAAGACGCGCGTCAACGGCTCGCTCGATCTTCTCGACCTGCGGAATACGACGATTGCGTACCTCTTTGAGGCTCACAGGGAGGATCTCGCGAATGGCGAAATCCATGGCAAGCGCGTCAATGTCGCCGGTAAGCCACTCCTGCTCAGAAGCGATAGTGTGTGCGGCAGATGCCTCGGACGGACGAGGACCGCGATAGTCCAAATAGGGCGCATAGCCCGCATCACGAGCTTCGCCCGCAGCGTCAACCTCAACGAACCTAAACTCTTTGGATACCGTACGCTTGGTGCCGTCGGCCAGCGTCGTGCCGTCCTGGACGGAGTTCTCGATATAGAGCAAGAGTCTCGGCTTGTCTCCAAAATCTCTATCGTCCACGAGCACACAGCCCCGCTTAAGCGCCGAACCCATTTGGCCAATCAGCACCTTCACCGTTGCATCCAAAAGCGCCTCACCGGGGCATACCAACTCCGCGGGAACGAGTCCAGGACCCTCTTTAGATTCTTTGTCAAAGCAAATACGCTCATAGGAGGCAAGCACGTGACCGCATTCGCCGCCCATGCTCATCGAGCGAACCGAGAACGGCACTTCGAGCACCTCGAACCTGCCAGACTCGCGAGATGCCACGCGTCCTCCCAAGCGCTTCATTGCCGCCATGAAAAATGCCTGGATAAAGTGCGGCTCGAGCTTGCGCGCCTCCATGCGTTCCATGTCCTCGCGAATAGCGCTTACGCCACGAGCGTCCATGACGTCATCGGTAAGCGCATACTCTTTGAGAAGCCGTTTAATAGAGCTCGTATCGAGCGATGCATCGACTACCTGGTTGAGTCGCGCCCGCACCTCGGGGTCATCGCCATAGCGAATCGCATCGAGGAGCAAGTCACGGAGCGTCTTGCCTTCAAAGGTGACCCTGCCCAAGATGTCGAAAACCTTGCCGCCCAGCGCGGCACGTTCCACCTCGAGCTTGCTGAACAGGCGTTGGAACACCTCGCCCTCGCGCGTCTGCGTGGAGACAAGGTTCCACAGATGGCATACTTCGGTTTGACCGATGCGGTGAATACGACCGAAGCGCTGCTCGAGTCGATTGGGATTCCACGGCAGATCGTAGTTGATCATAAGGTGCGCACGCTGTAGGTTAATGCCCTCGCCGGCGGCATCCGTGGCAACAAGGATGCGCGAGTTCGCATCCTGCTTGAACATTTCCTCGGCACGATGGCGCTCGTCGCGCGTCATACCGCCCTTAATGGTGAGCACGGCAGAACGGTCACCCAGGAGGGAGCCAATCTTCCCTGCGAGGTAGTTCAGTGTGTCCTTGTGTTCGGTAAAGATGATGAGCTTCTCACGTCGACCGTCCATGCCAAACATATTGGAATCGTCTTGCAGCAGTCGCGAAAGCTCCTCCCACTTACGGTCCTCGCCACTAATGCGAACATCGTTTGCCTTGCGCTCGAGCGTGCGTAAAATCGTGATCTCGGCATCGAGCTCAGCCGCAGTCGCCGCCGCAGAAGCGGTGTCTACGACGTCATCTTCCATTTGTTCGTACTCTTCGGAGTCGTAATCGTCCTCGTCAAAATCTCTGGAATCGATGCCCCATTTATCTGTATAGGCGACCTTGCCGCTCGCAACACTTTTTGCCTCGGCGAGCTTGGACTCAAGCCGTATGCGGCGACGTCGAAGCGACTGGTAGATGGCCTCGGGGCTCGACGCAAGACGACGCTGCAAGATAGTCAAAGCAAAGCCGACGCTGTTCTTATGCTTGCCACCCAAGCGCTCCGCACGGTTAAACTCCTCGGTGACGTAATGAGTCACCGAGTCATAGAGCTCCTGCTCGGCAGGAGCTAGGTCGTATTCGACTGTGTAGGCGCAGCGTTCGGGGAATAGCGGGCGCCCATCGAACTTGAGCAGTTCCTCTTTCACGAGGCGACGCATCACATCGGAAACATCGCAGTCAAGCGAAGGTGCGGGCGGAAGGCTCTGAGCCTGGCCGGCAGCGGAGCGCGCCGCAGGATTCTTAACGCGGTTGCCTCCCGCAAACCGGTCCTTGTCCACGAGCGCCATAAAGTAGCGGAAGTCAGCCGGCTTACCGTTGTGAGGCGTAGCGGTAAGGAGCAACAAGTTTTCGGTTGTGTCACCCAAGAGCTGACCGAGCTTATAGCGTTTGGTCGGTTTAAACTCGCCGCCAAAGTTTGTCGCACTCATCTTGTGAGCCTCGTCGCATACCACGAGATCCCACGAAGTCGCCCTCAGCTTCTTTTGGATCTCGTCGTTGCGAGCCAGCTTATCTAGGCGGCCGATACAATAATTGACCTCATCGAAGGGATTCCCGGTAGCAGAAGACTCCAGAACATCATTTGTGAGCAAGCGGAATTTGAGCCCAAACTTTTGCCATAGCTCGTCTTGCCACTGTTCCACAAGATTACCGGGAGCCACGATAAGGCAACGCCTAAGATCGCCACGAGCAATCATTTCTTTTATTAGGAGGCCCGTCATGATGGTCTTGCCTGCACCGGGGTCGTCCGCCAGCACATAACGCAGCGGCAAGCGCGGCAGCATTTCCTTGTAGACGGCCGAAATCTGGTGCGGCAGCGGCTCGATAGACGACGTACGAATAGCCAGATAGGGATCGAACAGATGAGCCAAGCCTATGCGATACGCTTCGGACACGAGTCGCAGGTCATCGGAGTCGGCATCGAACGCCCAGGCGCTGGACTTTTCGATGATGTATTTATCCTCGTCTGTATCGAAGAGAGGTCGGTCACCCAGTGCGCCCTGGTCCGTCTTGTAGATTACGTTTAAGACGGAATCGCCATGCCATTCGACAGCCTTAATGGTCACGGGCGAATCCCCCACGATACCGCGAACGCGCGTACCGGGCGTTATCTCTGCTAGCTTTGCCATCACGCGCCCCGCTTTACGAGAAGCGAAAAGGCGTGTCGCAAGATAACGCTAGGATTGTCTATCGAAGGAAGACACTCGCTAGCGAGCACCCCCCCCCCGAAGAGTTTTCGTCTGAATGGCCACGAAAAATCTCCTGGGTTTTATTGATACCGGGGTGAACGATAAATCACCCTTGCTACATCTTTATCTATTGTCTTTCAATCAGCTTGCCGTGTCATGGGGTTTTCTGCAAAAGGAATCGTTTTTACCTCGCACGGTTTGTTGCTCAACAATGCTGCGAATAGCGTGAATGCCTTATGATCGCTCCGCGTCGCCAGCGCTCATTAGCACGCTTACAGACGCTTTGGCACCTAACGCCCGTTGTTCGATGCATGTCCTTTACTCAAACGCCTACACTTAAGCATTACAGGTCAATTACGCCACCAGGCAAGCGAGGCTAACATGCGGTCCGAAAACGAGCAGATTCATTACCGAGCAAAGTTCAGGCTTTCGCCTTATTCGACCACCACGCCTTCAATCGTCGATGCGTATCGTCAGATCTACACCTGGGTGCGCGACAAAGAGAAGCGCAAGCGTCATGAGCAGAGCGCCTTTGAGTTTTTATCAAGCAATAAAAACGTTGCCTCCGACTTTGTATTTGGAAACCTCAGCTATCCCGTTGGCTATTCTGGAGGCACGACCACGGGCAGCCGCGTGAGCATTTGCACTCGTGCAGCCTTTAACGACAAGCGAGGCAAGATTCCCGTCGCTTGGGCCTTTGAATATGACGAGCCCGACAGTCATTATTCGTATCGTCACTGGCACACTTGCATTGGCCTTGAAACGGCCGATGACAACTCCTGCCTAGTCAATATCAAAGTCACCTATGCGACCCTGCCCGAATATGTGGGCTGGCCACTGCCAGAACCGGACCTCAATATTCCCCGCATCGCAAAGGTTCTGTTTTCGCTTCCCAATCATCAGGCGTGCGTTGGAGAGACTGTCGTCAACACATCGTGCACGCGCCTGACGTTTGAGAACTTTGACGCCGAGTTCTCCGACAACCTTCTGAGCAGCCAGCGCGAGCTCCCTCTGATTCTAATAACCAGCGATGATACCGGTCGATATCCCGTCAAAGATCCCGGCAAGCTCGCCAATAACCTTATGGGCCTAGCCAACGTGTTTACCGCCGACGAATCCGATGGTCGGCTCAAATCAAAGCTGTTCAATCTTTTTCTCTACGATACGCCCGCCTATCGATACAACTGCCCCAAGTCGTCACTTCGTATTTACCAACCGAGCATCAATCTGTCTGACGAAGAAGACGCACGTCGACACCTCTGCATCAGGCGCGATAGGCTGAGCGAGTACGGCAACCAGACATCCACGATACTTAACCGGAGTCTGGGGCGCTCGTTCTTGCGCGGCAGGGGCGATATTGTAGACACGAGCGATATTGCCTGGTACAAATCGCGCCAATCAATCGGGGCGCTACGCAGCCGCATGGCAGAGATGAAACGCCACGCAGAGAATGAAACCGTAGCCGAGGCAAAACGCACCGAAGCGCTCGCCGCCTCGTACAGCCAAGAGGCCATGGACAACCTTAAAGAGCTGCTATCAAAAGAGACTGCCGACAGGCAGCTCTGGGAGGGGCTGGCAAACGATTACGCCGACAGCAACGCCGCGTATGAGCAGCGTATTGAGCAACTGGAAAACAGCCTGCTTGAGCTGGATGAATCCGAGAACACGATCGCCAACTTAAAGTATCGACTCCAAGAGGCGCTGGAGCGAGCCGACCGCTCGGAAAAGCACGTAGCCGCACTCAGAGCAGAAGCATGTTTTGTCGAGGGGCTCGAGGCATTTCCGCGCACCCTTGAGGACGAGCTTAAGTTTGCTGCGAACCTCTGGCCCTCGCGTATTTTCGTTTTGCCCGAGGCATACGACTCGGCACGCCGCTATGATTTTGCCGATCTTGACGAGGAATGGCAGATCCTTAAATCCGTAGCGACCGTTATGTGGCAACTCAAGTTTGGGGAGCGCCCGACGACCGGAGACCTCTATAGCGAGTTTAAAAATCAGACCTCGTTTGACGCCGCGCCGACCGAGACCAAGCTGACTAAAAACGACACCGAGCTCATGCGGCTCCGCCAACGCACTTACAACGGTAAGCAGGTTTGCATCTTGCCACACATTAAGGGCAACGGTCGCAACCGCCGCGACCCATTCCGTCTGCACTTTTGTTTTGATGACGAGGCACAGTTAATCGTGATAGGCCACTGCGGCAGCCACCTGCCAACATCAGGAACTGCCAGGCAGTAAGGCGCCGCACCAGCATGGACGGAGGGTACCCGCCTACCTCCCCTCCGCCTTCAGCTTCAGCAGCAGGTCGCCCAGCTCGGGGCACTTGCTGGAAAGGCGTGTCTGGGCTCGCTCGCCCATCCCCCACCGCTGGCGGATCTCCTGGGCGTGCGGACTCACGTGATAGTCCCCCTCCATCATCTGCTTGAGCAGCTTGGCGGTCACACGCGCATCGGCAAGGGCGCTGTGGGCGTGGCCCGTCGACTCGTCGAACTCGATGCCAAACCACGTCGCCGCGTCACTCAAAGAAACGCGCCCGTGGCTGCCAACGTCCATGATCGAGGTGTAAAACGCCTGCAGATCGGCCCAGTCCGTAGGAAATGCGACAAGATCGATGTGCTTTGCCTGACACTCGGTCAAAAGCTGCCGACGATCCGTCCCGCTCCAGCAAACTATCTGGGCGGAGTAGCGACCGATCCAATCGCCGAGCCTTTTGATCACCATGTAGAGCGGATCGGCCATCGCGGTGTCCACAGCCGATATCCCCGTGAGCTCGCGGACGGGAAACGCAACGCCTTCGGTAAATTCCGTCTGCACAAACTGCGAGAACTCGCCCATAACGTTGCCGTGGTAATCGAGCTTGACGGCGCCGACCTCGATAATCTCGTTGCGCAGTCCACGGCGCTGGCGCTGCTTTGGCACCGGCGCAAACTCAAAGTCCAGCACAATCTGGCGCGCAAAGTTCGTCGTATCGATAGCCGAGATACCCGGCGTCTTTTCAGCTGACACGGTTAGGGCCTTTCTCCGTTGCCTGCCGCTTGCTACATAGGCGGCTACATTGCCGTAAGGATAGGCGCCCGTGCGGACATGAAATCGCACAGCACTGCTTTCCGGCGTCCTTGCGTAAAGCTGCGCTTTGAGATGGTCACGTCGCTGTTAATATCGAACATATATTCGTATTTATGTCTGCAGTTTGATAGACTGGTTATTGTTGACGGCAGTTCCATGTGCCGGGCAGTGCCCTCCATGCGACGGGAGGTGATGCCCATGACCGATCTGATTGATTTCGTGAAACTCCTGACCGCTTTGGCCTCGCTCCTCACGGCGCTCATCGGACTTTCCGAGGCACTTAAGCAGCGTACGAAGCAGAAAAAGAGGGGTCGACGCCACTAAGGCGATGACCCCTTAATCGAAGTAACGGCGCTGCCCAGCTATCACCCTTGGGCTGCCGTCGACCTTATTCTACCCACGGGTGCCAGGTTTACCAAATGGATTTTCGGTAAAGGAAGCACGGCACGCCCGCAAAACCACTACGCCCCAAGTGCCGCCATGGGGATCACCGCCACGCCGTCGTCGCGTGTGTAGGCAATGCTCCCCTTTCCAACCACGACCGCCAAAAACGCCGGCGCGGCATTCTGGGCGGCAGGATTGGAGAGCACTTTCCTCTCCAGCGCCTTGAGATTTCTCGCTCCATCGTCTGCTTTCGCATCACTCAGCTTGACCTCGATGGCTCCCCAGCGCCCGTCGTGCTCAACGATCAGATCGACCTCAAGGCCCTTCTCATCTCGGAAATAATGGACACTGTTGTCGACACCGCCGTAGGTGGAAAGGAACACGCGAACGCGGACCTTCGAGCGCGCGTACTGACTTGCCGTCTGTCGCGCAAGCTCGTCCGAAAGCCCAAGGTTTGCAGGCCAACCGCCCCTGCAGCCCCAGCGGGCGACGTCATCCTGCGAAATTACGCCGTTCTCAATGTAGTTTTTACGCCGTTTTCATTGTAGGTTTTACGCTTGGCATCATTGGCGCGACGCTCACTCAACCCCCGGATCACCGAATTGCTCAGATTACGGGACACGCTTTCCGCCCCGCGCCTCCACCGGAAAGCACGTCCCACCCTGAGGCTCGATTCCGGGACACAGTTTCCGATAGAGGAGCCGCTGGAAAACGCATCCCAGTTTGAGGCCGAAATCTGGGACACGCTTTCCGCCAAGGACTGCAAAAGGAAAGCGCATCCCATTCCGAGCATCACATCAGAGCGCGCTTGGTTATCTCCGCTCGCACATCTCGGCAAACGAAATCAGCTTGGTATCTCCCCTGCTCGCCGCAGCTTCCTGACATCCCTGCGTAAAGCCGCGCTTCGAGAAGATCGCATAGCTTTTGTGCTGCCGCCTAAAGAGCTCGCTTCGACGCACGAGCTTTTCCAGAACGTCCTCGCCTACCGACTCGTTACGCCATTTGCACTCCGCAAACAGCGCAGTGCCCTCGCCATCGTCAACAATCAAGTCGATTTCTTCCTGCGTATGCGTGCGATTATCCGTCCCCCACCAGCGCCCGACGTTCGCCGGAACCACATCGAGCTGGCCCGCGCGCGCGAGTTCGTACACGTATTGTCTGCATATAAGCTCAAAGACTGTACCCATGTAATCCGATACGTGCGGCTCAATGCGCTTATACGCCATCTCGGCCATATCGTTCTGAATCAGCCCAATGTTCTGCGGAACAAACTTGTACCAGAACCTAAACATCTGATCGCTCAACAGATACACGGCTCGTTTATTGCTCGTCTCGTTTAGGGGCAGCTCGCGCCCGACAATCCCAAGCGACGCCAACTTATCCACATAGCTCTTTACGTTGCTCGCAGGGATTCCCGTAGAGCTCGCAATCTCCGAGATCTTCGAGCGCCCCTGAGCAATTGCTTGCACGATCGCATCATATTGCTCGGGATTGCGGCACTCTTGCAACAGCAGGTTACTCGGCTCCTCAAAGAGATAGCCCGTAGGAGTTAGAAAAAGACGTTTGATGTTGTCCTTGAGCGGTGCGACAGGATCGACTTTCTCGATATATGCAGGGATACCGCCCGTCATGCCATAGCAAACCGCAGCGTCTTCGCGACCCATGCCCTGCCACAGGCCGAGGGTCGTCGTAAAATCGAGCGGCATGATCTTAAACTGGGCCGTGCGCCTACCGTATAGTGGGCTCTCGTAGCCCAGCACCTGCTCTTCCATGAACGAAAGCGACGACCCGCACAGGATAAGCATGAGCTTGGTCTCTTTGTACAAGTGATCGATCTTGTCTTGCAGCAACGAGCTGATCTCGGGATTCGATTGGGCGAGATAGGGATACTCGTCAATCACGACAATCAAACGTTCCGTGCGAGCCATGGTGGCCAAAGCATCGAACGCCTCGTCAAAGCTACGAAACGACACGCCTGCAGCACCAACCGAGCCTGCAAGTATCGCCTGGCTAAAGCCGTGCAGGTTTGCCTCTGCATTGGTGCGACGAGCTTGAAAGTAAATAGCCTTCTTGCCTTGGATGAACTCTGTGATAAGGCGCGTTTTACCCACACGACGGCGACCGTAAATCACAGGCATCTCAAAGGAGCCCGTGCCATACAGTCGATTGAGCTCGGACATTTCCGCTGTTCTTCCGATAAACATAGGGTCATCCTTCTTTTACGTTATAGCTAGCTATATTATACCTTCCTATAATATAGCTAGCTATAACGTAATTCGACAAGCGGCGCACGAAAAGGGGCGGTTGAAGTGCGGCTCGGCACCGCATGACGTCGGCGGACGAGGCGATGCGTCCGCCGACGAATAGCACCGAATTGGCTACTTCTTGCTCTCGGGCAAGACCAGATCCACGGCAGCGTCCTTGGCAGCATCGATGTGCTGAGCCACGACCGGCGTCTGCGGAAGGATCAGGTTAAGGACAATGGCCATGATGGCGGTGGGGGTTACGGCATTGGAGCCGATGACGGTGGACACCCAGGTGGGCATACCCTCGCCGGCAAGGCAACCGCTGGCCATCCAGATACCCAGGCCAAAGACGACGGAGGTACCGACGATGGTGGTAGTGCGCTGCGTGAGGCCCTCGCGGGTGAACATGCGCACGCCGTTCATGGTGATGGTGCCAAAGACGCCGACGGTCGCGCCGCCGATGACGGGCTGCGGGATAGCGGAAAGGACGGCAGAAAGCTGCGGGAACAAACCGGCGATGGCAAAGACGGCCGCGATGATCACAAAGACCCACTTGTTGACGACCTTGTTGGAGCAGATGATGCCCACGTTCTGGCCAAGGGCGCTGGTGGGAAGACCGCCCAGCAGGCCGCCGACCATAGAGGTGATGCCCTGGGACACGATAGCGCCGGAGAGCTCGCGCTCGGTGGGCATACGGTCGATGGAGCCCAGGCAGGCGGCGGAGACGTCACCGATAACCTGAATGGCAACCATGGGGAACACGACGGCGAGGGTAATGCAGACCTCGGGATCAAACTCGAGCGCGTAAGGCATGAGCTTGGGAAGGGCGAAGACCTGGGCGGTGGCGACGCTGGAGAAGTCGATCATGCCAAAGGGGATCGAAACGATCATGCCAACAATCATGCCAAAGAACACGGACCCCAGTTTGAGCGTGCCCTTGCCAAAGTTGGCGAGCGCAAAGACCACGGCGAAGGTGATAAGAGCGACGCACCATGCCTGCGGGGTGCCCCACAGCGGCGTGCCCATACCGCCGGCCATATACTTGACGGCCGTGGGATACAGCGAAACGCCGATGGAGAAGATGACCGTACCGGTCACGACGGGCGGGAACAGCCACTTAATTTTGCTGTAGGCCAGACCAAAGAGGGCCGCGACGGCACCGCCGACGATCTCGCCGCCCAGCAGCGCGCCAAAGCTAAAGCCCGAGGCGCCCATGGCCTGCAGGGCCGGCAGGAACGCGAACGAGACGCCCATGACGATGGGCAGGCCGCCGCCGATGCGACGGAAGGGAGCGAAGGCCTGAAGGGCCGTGTCGAGTGCCGAAAGAATGAGCGCAACCTGAATGATGTCGGTGCTCTGCTGGCTATTAAAGCCGTAGACGCCGGCCATGATGACCGCCGGGGTAATGATGCCGGCAAACGATGCCAGTACGTGCTGAAGGGCACACGGGATCATTTCCTTAACGGGAGGCATGCCCTCGCGAGTGAACAGGGCTTCAGTGCCGTTCGTAACCGTCTCCTGGGCCATTTGACCACCAATCCTCGAAGTAGTTGTTTTCGCATCTAACATTCTATTGTGACGCAGTGCGGGGTTGAGGTTGTGCCTTCGTTGCATATCGTATTAAAGAATTTTCTCATATTTAATAATAATTTTTTGTTATTAGACTATTCTTCAGCTGAAATCAAACGTTTCCACAGGTCAGAAATGTGTCTGCTTAAACTACCATCTAACTTTTCTTTTGGTCAACCGTTTGTCGTCAAATTCCTACCGCTCGTCTGTATTACGCAATGTACCTGCGAATATGCAAGTCAGAAGACGCCGTGTTACCATGATAAAAAATTGTTATGAACATTTCCGATTTCACCCAAAGGAGTTGCCCATGAACGAGACCGTACGTCGCTTTTTGCCGATGGTCGATTTCCTGGAGCAGATACTCGGCAAAAACAGCGAGATCGTCCTGCACGATTTCTCGGATCCCGACCACGCCATCGTCGATATTCGCAACGGTATCGTGAGCGGCCGCAAGATTGGCGGACCCGCTACCGATCTTGCGCTCAAGATTATGCACGATGGTAAATATCGTGACCTGCCGTTCATTACGGGCTACGAAGGCCGCGGCGCCGGCGGCAAGACGCTGGAATCCGCAACGTACTTTATCCGTGAGGACGGCGAGATCGTCGGCATGCTGTGCGTCAACACCGATCTTTCGGCCGTGCGCAACATCAACGCCATGGCCCAGCAGCTTATGGCCTGCTTCGACGCCGCGCCGGTCCGCACGGAGCCCTCCCCCATCGAGGTCGAAAGCCTTTCGGAGTCCACCCAGGAGCTCATCGACCGCAGTATTTCCGAGTTGCTCGAAAGCCGCGGACAGGATGTCGCCTCACTTGGGCAGGCCGATCGCGTAGACGTTATTCGCCATCTCAACGGCAATGGCGTGTTTATGCTCAAGGGCGCCGTTGCCTGCGCCGCCGCCGCGCTTGGCATCTCTGAGCCCAGCGTCTACCGCTATCTGCAAAAGGTCCGCAAGGAGGGCTAACCCACTGATCCCTTGGGGACGGAGGAAAACGGATCATTTTTGCCCGAGAGGCTGCTGAAGACTTTGTCCTGCTTAGGCTGCGGACATCGCCCATCGCGACGGCGCCACTATACTTTTGAGTATCTGAGCATTTTGAAAGGCAGGATATGACCGCAACCGGCAGTCGAACCACCAACCGCAGACCCGAGCTCTTGGCCCCCGCCGGAGGCCCCGAGCCCTTTGCCGCCGCACTCGCTGCCGGGGCAGACGCCATCTACTGCGGCATGGGCAGCTTCAACGCCCGCCGCAAAGCCACCAACTTTACCGACGAGGCCTTTGAGCAGGCCTGCCGTGCTGCACACCTGGCCGGCTCGCGCGTCTACGTCACGGTCAACATCGTCATCAAGCAGTCCGAGATGAGCGATGCGCTGCAGCTCATCCATCGCTGCTCCACGCTGGGCGCCGACGCCTTTATCATCCAGGACTGGGGCCTGTTCTTTGAGGTCAAGCGCACCATGCCCGGCATCGAGACGCATATCTCGACCCAAGCGAACATCCATGATGACCGCGGAACGCTTTGGTGCCGCGAGCAGGGCGCCGACCGCGTGACCTTGTCGCGCGAGCTCTCCATCGACGAGATCGCCGCCATTCACAACGCCGCGCCCGACGTTGACCTGGAGGTCTTTAGCCACGGCGCCATCTGCTTTTGCTACTCGGGCCTGTGCCTGCTGTCGAGCTTTGCCATGGCAGGCCGCTCGGCCAACCGCGGCATGTGCGCTCAGCCCTGTCGCCTGCCTTACGAGCTGATCGACGAGAACGGCCGCTCGCTCTCCCCTGCCGGTCGCGAGCGCGCGCTATGCCCGCGCGATACCAATACCTCGCAGCTCGTTCGTCGTCTGTATGACGCCGGCGCCGCATCGCTCAAGCTCGAGGGCCGCATGAAGGCCCCCGATTACGTGTATTCCATCGTCGACGTGTATCGTCATCAGATTGATGACATGCTGGCCGATGTTTCGACCTCTAAGGACGAGGAAGCCGCCCGCCAGCGCCAGCTCAAGCGCTGCTTTAACCGTGACTTTACGCACGCCTACCAAGACGGTACCTCGGGTGACGAGATGATGAGCTACGAGCGCTCCAACAACCGCGGCCAAATTGTGGGCACGGTGCTGGGCAGCCGCCCGGCCAACCGCGATGTGCGCGGCCTCAAGCCCGACGACCGCCGTCGCCGCGCCGCCATCGCCCGCATTGAGCTGTTTGAGCCCGTGGGCAAGGGCGACCTGCTGGAGCTTCGCCACGACGATGAGTTCGACCAATTCCTGACCACCATCGCCGCCGAGGATGCCGCCGCCGGTGACGTCATCGAGTGTCGCGTGCCCCGCAGCATGCCCGAGGGCTGCCGCGTCCGCGTGATTCGCAGCCAGCGTGCCATCGACGCCGCCGGTGCTGCGCTCAAGCGCGATGTGCTGCGCCGCCGCGCCGTAGATGTGTCCGTCGTGGCGCGTCTGGGCGAGCCGTTTACCGTCACGCTCACCTGCTGCGACGACCCCGCGCTCGCTGCCACTGCGACCGGCTTTACCGTCGAGGCCGCCAAGACCCGCGCCGTCGAGGCGGCCGATCTGGTGGAGCACGTCGGGCGCATGGGCTCCTCTCCCTTTGAGGCTGCGAGCTTTGAGGTGTCGCTCGATGAGGGCTGCGGCATGGGCTTTTCCGCCGTGCACAAGGTGCGCGCCGCCGCTTGCAAGGCGCTGGAGGAGGCCATTCTGGCACCGTACGCGGAGTGCGCGAAAACGCTCGAGATTCCGGTGCTCGACAAATGCACACGCCCCATGCCCGAGCATTACCGCGATGAGCCACAAATCTGCGCCACCGTCACCTCGCTTGAGGCTGCCGAGGCAGCGCGCGCGGAGGGTGCAACGCGCATCTACATGACCACCGACGCGCTCGATGCGGCCGACCTCTCCCCCGCCGATGCGTTTGAGCAGGGCATTGTGCCCGTACTCGACGAGGTCTGTCGCGCCGTCGACCACGAGTGCGTCGACCCGTGGGCTGTTGCCGGCGCCACGGTCGCCGTCGGCAACATCTCCGAGCTTGCCCTGGCCGCCCAAGTTGGTGCCACGGCCGAAATTCGATCCTGCCTGCCCGTGCACAACACGCCTTGCATGGAGGCGCTTGCCGAGCGCGGAGCCGGTGCGTTTTGGCTCTCGCCCGAGATCACGCTCGACGAGATCGTCTCACTTGGCACCGCCGCTCCCGCAGCCCTGGGCATCACTGTGTTCGGCCGCCCGCGCGTTATGACGAGCGAGCACTGCATCCTGCAGGTGGCCAACGGTTGTATCCACGATTGCGTCAACTGCCGCCTGCGCGCCCGCAAGCTGTCGCTCAAGAATATCGACGGCAAGATCATGCCTGTGTGCACCGACATCCACGGCCGCTCACGCCTGTACGACGCCTACCCCATCGACCTCACACCGCAAGTTCCGCAGCTGCTCGATGCCGGCGTCCGCCGTCTTATGGTCGACGGAACCCTGCTCGAGGCCGATGAGATTGGCCGTGCCGTCGCTCGCGTCCGCCGCGCCGTCGAGGCGGCCCAAGCCGGCCGCAAGCCCGCCGCCCGCCTGCGCGGGGCGACCTCGGGCTGCATGTTTGTGGGAATTAGCTAACCGAAAGGCTTACACGTGAACGAAGAACCTCAAGTCCTCTACTGCGACGCCTGGCTCATGGCCATCGATAAGCCCGCCGGCATGATCGTCCACGGTGACGGCACCGGCGAGCGCACACTTACCGACTACGCTAGCGACCTGCTGCTGGCGATGGGCGACGGCTTTGCCGCGACTGACATGCAGCCACTCAACCGTCTGGACCGCAACACCACCGGCGTGGTGCTGTTCTCGCTCGACAAACAGACGCAGCCTGCTTTTGACCAGATGGTGAACGACCACGCCTTCGAAAAGCACTATCTGGCGCTGGCCGAGGGCAAGATCGACTGGGACGAGAAGCTCATCGACAAGCCTATCGCCCGCGACCGCCACGATAGCCGAAAGATGCGCGTCGGCGCCAGCGGCAAGCCGTCTCAAACGCGCGTGAAGGTGCTCAAGCGCCTTAAGAGCCGTCGTGGCCTGCCCACGCGCTCGTATATCGATGTCGAGCTGCTCACCGGCCGCAAGCACCAGATCCGTGTGCATCTGGCGAGTGAGCGTCATCCCCTGGTTGGCGACGACCTGTACGGCACGCCGCGTCCTTGCGGCCTGATGCTCCATGCCCACAGCGTATCCTTCACGCATCCCGTAACCGGTGAGCACATCCACATCGAAGCCCCTTGCCCCTGGGAGCCCTAAAACCTGCCAAAAAGGGACAGGCACCCTTGTGGTGGCTTTGCCGCAATAGCTCAGCCGCGGTCCCAAAACGTCTCGATCTGTAACAGTTAGAACCCATTTTCCGGTCTATCTGTTACAGATCGAGACGCTCAAATCCCCCGCAAGGGAAAATCTAAATCTGTAACAATAACTCGGCAAAATCGGTCCCAGCTGTTACAGATTGAGACAAAGGGACGGCAAGGTTCGGAAGTATCTCAATCTGTAACACCTAGCCCACTTTTAACGGTCTAGTTGTTACAGATTTAGACAAAACGGCAGACAACAAAAGCGGCAACGCTCGTGATGGACGTTGCCGCTTTTCTATTGAGAAAACTCCTCGGTTTTCGTTACTAACCACCACAATGGGGACAGGCACCTTCGTGGTGGTTTTGGCCTTAGCCCCCTGCTGTTAGACCGTGATGACGTTGTCCATTGCCCGGTACTTGGCGGGAACCTCGCCTGCGGTAATAATCGTTGCGTCGCGGAAGTCCGCGAACTTGACGGGCGCCACCATGCCAAATTTACTGGCGTCCGAGATTACGAAGCGTTTGGCCGTATGGCGCATCGAGATACGCTTTACTTGCGCTTCCTCGATATCGGGCGCCGTGAAGCCCTGCTCGGCAGCAATGCCGTTAGAACCCCAAAAGCCGCAGTTGAAGTTGTAGTGGTCTAGGGTTGCTAAGGCATCGGGGCCAACGAGTGCCTCGGTCTCGGGCTTGAGCTCGCCACCCAACACCACGGTGCGCATACCGCGCAGGGCGAGATGCTGAGCATGGAGCACAGAATCGGTCACATAGGTGACACCTTCAAGGTGTGGAAGATGCTCGATGAGCTTGAGCGTCGTCGAGCCTGAGTCGATGTATACAAAGCTCTCGGGCTCCACGAGCGCCGCCGCACGGGCACAGATACGCTCCTTGTCGTCGTTATGGAGGTCGCTGCGCTCGTTGAGCGTTAGGTCGCGCGTCACGTGCGCGCGCTCAAGACTCGTCGCTCCGCCGTGGACCTTGGCGATGCGGTGTGCGCGATCGAGCGTCTGCAGGTCGCGCCGAATGGTGGACGCCGTCACGCCCAAGGCCTCAGCAAGCTCTGGCACAGTAACCGAGCCAGCCTGCTGCACCATCGACACAATCGCATTGAGCCTATCTTCCGCTAGCATCGTTTACTCCTCCTCGGGGTACACGACTCCCCAGTCGGCGCGAAGCTTGGTCATAAGCTCCATAACATCAGAAGCATATTCCAGCAGCCCGCGCTTGGAGTCGTCGCCGGCAACGGCCTTCTCAAGATCGGCCATCTCATAGCAAAGGGCGTAAGCCTCGGTGCCCGCGTGGACCTCCTCGCGGTGGCCGTCCGCAGTCCACACGATGGTCGCGTGATCGGCACGCGGATACTCGTTGACCTCGATATAGCACTTGTCAAAGCTGATGACCGAGCGCTTGGGCTGCTTGGAGTGAAGCGTAAGGCTCACAACACCCAGCTGTTGCTCAGCATTACGGCAGACGATGCCGCCCGCAACGTCGACACCGGTCTCACAGGTGTTGCCCAGCGAAACGACCTCAGCGGGCTGGCTTGCCATAAAGAGGCGCATAACGGAAAGCGCATAGACGCCAATGTCAAGCATAGCGCCGCCGGCGAGGTTGCGGTTATAGAAGCGGTTGGTCAGATCGCCGTACTCCTTATAGCTGCCAAAGTTGAGTTGGGCGAGGTTCATGCGGCCAAACTCGCCGGCATCCATGCGGCGGCGCAGCTCTTGATACAGGGGCATGTGGAGCACCGTAGTGGCGTCCATAAGGACCACGTTATGCTCGTCGGCAATGGCACGGGCCTCGTCGAGCTCGGCAGAGTTGAGGGTAATGGCCTTCTCGCAGAGCACGTGCTTGCCAGCTCTCAGAGCGGCGCGCAGGTAGGTGATATGCGTGTTATGCGGCGTGGTGATATAGATCGCGTCGATGTTCGGATCGGCATAGAGGTCCTCGACCGTGTCATAGACCTTCTCGATGCCATACTGCTCGGCAAAAGCTTGAGCCTTCGACAGCGTGCGGTTGGCGACGCCCGCAAGCTTGCGGCCGGCAAGAGCGAGAGACTGGGCCATCTGGTTGGCGATAACGCCGCACCCGATCACAGCCCAACGAAGCTCGGGGGCCGTAAAGACATCATCGGGGAACGGCTTGTCCTGGACCGAAGCGAACGCTGCCTTAGCGGCTGCCGCAGCGTCGAGCGGAGCCTGTTTGGAATCTGCCATATGTGCCTCCTGCGTCGTGAAAAGTCTTTCATTTCTGACAGCTCTATATTCGCACAAATGCGCGCGTATATGCACGTATATGCGTATTTAGGTGCTTAACGGTCATCATATAGCCATAATTTGCACATGTTTGCGCGGTTACACGCAATGTCACGCAATGTCATGCGCGTAATGCGCATGCAGGATCCTTGTTAAACATAAAGGGACGGAACACCAAAGCCCTAAAAGACAGAGTAGGTCGTTTTACTCCACACCTATAGAAGCATCAGGCATCAAAGGACCGTACCAAACTGCCGGCACATAGGGACGTTCCCAACGACCACTCATTTAAGTCTGTCCCCAATGACTGCCAATCAACGGCCACTCATTTAAGTCTGTCCCCAATGAGTAGGGATAGAAAAAGGCCCGGATGCCGTGGGGCATCCGGGCCTTTGCTGGCAACTTGTTGTTGCGGGCAGCTTAGAACTTGTGGCCGCACTTCTTGCAGACGCGCAGCTTGTTCTTGCCGTCCTTCTCGTGACCGACGCGGGTAACCTTACCGCACTCGGGGCAAACGAGATTGACGTTGGAGGCGTCGATGGGAGCCTCCTGCGAAACAATGCCGCCCTGCTGGTTGGCAGCGTTGGGCTTGACGGCCTTCTTGACGACCGAAACGCCCTCGACAACGACCTTGTTCTCGGCGGGGAGAGCACGCAGGACAACGCCCTGCTTGCCGCGATCCTTACCAGAGAGAACCTGGACCTTATCGCCCTTCTTGATATACATATATCTCCCCTAACTACAGGGTCTCGGGAGCGAGCGAGACGATCTTCATGTACTTCTTGTCACGAAGCTCGCGAGCGACGGGCCCGAAGATACGGGTGCCGACGGGCGAACCATCGTTGTTGATGACAACGCAGGCGTTCTCATCAAAGCGAATGTAGGAGCCATCCTTGCGGCGGATCTCCTTAACGGTGCGAACGACGACGCAACGGACAACGTCCTTCTTCTTGACGTTGGCGCCAGGGGTAGCCTCCTGGACAGCACCGATGAACACATCGCCGATGCCTGCATAACGACGCTTGGAACCGCCAAGCACCTTGATGCAGCGAATCTTGCGAGCGCCGGAGTTGTCGGCGACGTTCAGCATGGTTTGCATCTGAATCATGGTAGATGTTCCTCCGAACTAAGAACCGAAGAGAGGTGCGCAGCCTTTATGCGGCCCGTGGTATGCAAGCCAGGCATACGCACATCTTCGGAAACGTACAAGTCGTAAGAGCGACTGCTTATTTAGCGCGCTCGACGACCTCGATGAGGCGCCAACGCTTCATCTTGGACATAGGACGGGTCTCCATAACGCGGACGGTGTCGCCCACGCCAGCCGTGCACTCCTCGTCGTGAGCGTGCAGCTTCTTGGAGCTGGTCATCATCTTGCCGTACTTGGGGTGACGCTTACGCTCGGTGATGGTGACAACAATGGTCTTGGCACCGGAGACGGAGGTAACGACACCCGTACGGACCTTACGCGAGTTACGCGAATCAGTCATGTTCTCTCCTTAGGTCCTACTCGGCGACAGCGGACTTCTCCGCTGCGATCTCACGGGCGCGCTGCTCCGTGAGGACGCGAGCGATGTCCTTCTTCACGGTGTTGACGCGAGCGGTGTTGTCCAGCTGGCTGGTGGCCATCTGGAAACGAAGGTTAAAGAGCTCGGCGCGCATTTCCTTCAGCTTCTCAACGAGCTGAGCGTCCGAGAGCTCACGAATCTCTGCGGGCTTCATTAGTTCTCCTCCTTGGCGGCGGCGGCGTCCTCAGCAGCCCACTTGGCCTCGAGAGCGGCCTCCTCAGCCATCTCCTTCTCGATGCGCTGCTCGGCGTTCTTGGCAGCAACAATCTTGGTCTTGATGGGAAGCTTGTGCTGTGCAAGACGCAGAGCCTCGCGAGCGACCTCCTCGGGCACGCCCTTGACCTCGAACATGATGCGGCCGGGCTTGACGACGGCCACCCACTCCTCGGGGTTACCCTTACCAGAACCCATGCGAGTCTCGGCAGGCTTCTTGGTGATGGGCTTATCGGGGAAGATCGTGATGTAGACACGACCGCCACGCTTCATGTAGCGGGTCATGGCAATACGAGCGGCCTCGATCTGACGGTTGGTGATCCAATGGGCCTCGAGAGCCTGGATACCAAACTCGCCGAAATGCAGCTCGGTATTACCCTTGGCCTGGCCCTTCATGGAGCCACGCTGCACCTTGCGGTGAAGAATACGCTTAGGGGCAAGCACTACTGACCCCTCCTCTCGGAGTTACGACGACGAGGACGGGAAGAGCCCTCGAGTGCAGGGTTGGGAACGGGCTGACCCGGGAGCTTCTCGCCCAGGTAGATCCAGACCTTCACGCCGCAGGCACCCATGGTGGTGCTGGCGACAGCCGTGCCGTAGTCGATCTTGGCACGGAGGGTGTGCAGAGGCACGCGACCCTCACGGTACCACTCACGACGGCCCATCTCGGCACCGCCGAGACGACCGGAGCACTGGATACGGATGCCCTTGGCGCCGGCCTTGCGGGCGGACTGGACAGCCTTGCGCATAGCGCGACGGAAGGCAACGCGGCCCTCGAGCTGCTCAGCGATGGACTGAGCAACGAGGTTGGCGTCGAGCTCGGGGCGCTTGATCTCGACAACGTCGACAGAGAGCTGGCCCTTGGAGACGCCAGCGACCTTCTCGAGCTCGGTGCGGAGGGTATCGATCTCAGCACCCTTCTTACCGATGACAACGCCGGGGCGAGCGGTGAGGATGATGACCTTCACCTTGTCGCCAGCGCGCTCGATCTCGACGCGGGAGACAGCTGCGCGGGAAAGACGCTTCTCGAGGTACTTGCGGATCTCGAGATCGTTACCGAGGGTCTTAGCGTAATCCTTCTCTGCGAACCAGCGGGAGCGCCAGTTCTCGGTGATGCCAAGACGGAAGCCGGTGGGGTAGACTTTCTGACCCATACAGCTTTACGCCTCCTTTCGAGGAGCAACGACGACGGTGATGTGGGAAGTACGCTTCAGAATGCGAGAAGCGGAACCCTTGGCGCGGGGACGGATGCGCTTAAGCGTCGGACCCTCGTCAACATAGGCAGCGGCGACAACCAGGTTGTCGGCACGCAGACCGTTGTTGTTCTCGGCGTTCGCAACGGCGGAACGGAGAACCTTCTCGACATCCACGGCGACGGCGCGGTCGCAGAAGTGGAGGATGTCGAAGGCCTGAGCGACAGGCTTGCGGCGGATCAGATCGACCACCAGGCGGGCCTTGCTGGGGGAAACACGCACGTACTTAGCGACGGCGCGAACCTCGGTGGCCTCAGTTTCAATAGACTTAGTTGCCATTTACGGTTAACCCCCTATTTGGCCTTGTGGCCACGGAACGTACGAGTCGGCGCGAACTCGCCGAGCTTGTGACCAACCATGGACTCGGTAACATACACGGGCACATGCTTGCGGCCGTCGTGGACGGCGATGGTGTGACCAACCATCTCGGGGAAGATGGTGGACGCGCGGGACCAGGTCTTCACGACGTCCTTCTTGCCAGCCTCGTTCATCGCGGTGATACGCGAGAGAAGGCGAGTCTCCACGAACGGGCCCTTTTTGAGACTTCTGCTCATAAGTGCTTTCTCCTAAAACTCGGTATCCGAAATTACTTCTTACGGCGACGAATGATGTGCTGGTTCGAGACCTTCTTCTTCTTGCGCGTACGAAGGCCCTTCGTCGGCTTACCCCAGGGGGTAACAGAGGGACGACCAGAGGTGTGGTTCTTGCCCTCGCCACCGCCGTGCGGGTGGTCGACAGGGTTCATGACGGTACCGCGGACGGTCGGGCGCACGTTCAAGTGACGCTTACGGCCGGCCTTGCCGATGACGATGTTGGCGTGATCGGCGTTGCCGACCTCACCGACGGTGGCGCGGCAGGTAACGAGGATGCGGCGCATCTCGGAGGAAGGCATACGGACGATAGCGTACTTGCCCTCCTTACCCATCAGCTGGCAGGAGTTACCGGCGGAACGGGCGATAGCAGCGCCCTTGCCCGGCTGGAACTCGACGGCGTGGATGAGCGTACCGACGGGGATGTCGGCGAGGGGCAGAGCGTTGCCCGGCTTGATGTCGGCGTCAGAACCGGACATGACGGTCTGACCGACCTCGAGGCCCTTGGGGGCCAGGATGTAGCGCTTCTCACCGTCAGCGTAGTGCAGCAGAGCGATGCGAGCGGAACGGTTCGGATCGTACTCGATCGTGGCAACCTTGGCGGGCACGCCGTCCTTGTTGCGCTTGAAGTCGATCACGCGGTAACGACGCTTCACGCCGCCGCCCTGGTGGCGGGTGGTGATGCGGCCGTTGTTGTTACGACCGGCCTTCTTGGGCAGGGGCTCGAGAAGAGACTTCTCGGGCTTGGTGCAGGTGATCTCGGAGAAGTCGGAGATCGTCTGCCAACGCCTACCAGCGGAGGTCGGCTTAAGGTGCTTTACAGCCATTACAATCCCTTTCAATAGGAATCCGTTAGCCATCGCAGACAGGGATTCGAGGTTCTGCCTCGGGTGCGATGACACCGGACGTATACACGGCTCCGGGCGTGTCCATTTTATACGCCCAAAACCTTGAGCTCTCGCCTCCCCTATTTGGGAGGCATGAGCTCACTCAACAGCAGCGAGTCTTAGGCCTGGTTGCCAAAGACCTCGATGGTGTCGCCCTCGGCCAGCGTGACGATGGCCTTCTTCCAAGAACGGGTCTTGCCGGCGACATAGCGCACGCGCTTGGTCTTGGGCTTGACCGTCAGGGTGTTCACGCGAACGACCTTGACGCCGAAGATCTCCTCGACAGCGTCCTTGATCTGATACTTGTTAGCATCCTTGGCGACCTCGAACGTGTACTTGTTCTGCTCCATGCCGGAGAAGGAACGCTCGGACACGATCGGACGGATGATGATCTCGTGGGCGGTCATTTATGCAAGCACCTCCCCGAAGTGAGCGGCGATGTCGGCGGGCATCAGCACGGCGTTGTTGTTGACGAGATCGTAGGTGTTGGCCTCGTCGGCGGTGATGATGAACGTCTTGGGAATGTTGCGGAACGACAGGTAGGCGTTGACGTCCTCATCGCGAACGATGATGGTCAGACGCTTGCCCTCAAGGCCGAGAGCCTTGAGCATGGCAACGGCAGCCTTGGTGGAAGGCTTCTCGAAGCCGTAGTCGTCGACGAGCACGAGCTCGCCATCGGCCAGCTTGGCGGACAGCGCGGAGCGCATAGCCAGCTTGACCTCCTTGTTGTTCATACGCTTAGCGTAGGAACGGGGCTTGGGGGCGAAGACAACGCCACCGTGACGCCACTGGGCAGCACGGATGGAACCCTGGCGGGCACGGCCGGTGCCCTTCTGACGCCAAGGCTTCTTGCCGCCACCGGAAACCTCAGAGCGGCCCTTAGCGGACTGGGTGCCCTGACGCCAAGAGGCCATCTGGCACTTGACGATGTGGTGCATAACGTGGATGTTCGGCTCGATGCCGTACACCTCAGCGGCGAGCTCGGCCTCGGCGACCTTCTTGCCCTCGCTGTTCTTTACTTCAAACTTTGCCATTTAAGTGTTCTCCTTGGTATGACGCTGGGCTAAATGGGCTGGGCCCTTAGGCCATACGGATGGCGACGAGACCATTCTTGGCACCCGGGACAGCGCCCTTGACCAAGATGAGGTTCTGCTCGGCATCGATGCGGACAACGGAAAGGTTCTTGACGGTAACGCGCTCGTTACCCATGTGACCGGCCATCTTGACGCCCTTGAGGACGCGCGCAGGATAGGCGCACTGACCGATAGAACCGGGGTGACGCTGGAAGTGAGAACCATGCGTCATAGGACCGCGGCGCTGACCCCAGCGCTTGATGCGACCCTGGAAGCCCTTACCCTTGGAGGTACCGATGACGTCGACCTTCTCGACATCAGCGAAATCAGCGACGGTGACGACCTCGCCGACCTTGTGCTCCTCGCCGTTCTCGACGCGGACCTCACGAAGGAAGCGGACAGGCTCGACGCCGGCCTTGGCGAAGTGACCAGCCATGGGCTTGTTCACGTTCTTGGCCTTGATGTCGCCGAAACCGATCTGGACGGCGTCATAGCCGTCGGTTGCCTGAGTTTTAACCTGCGAGACAGCGCAGGGGCCAGCCTGGATGACCGTGACAGGAACGACGTTGTCGTCCTCGTCCCAAACCTGGGTCATGCCAATCTTGCGGCCGAGAATCATGCTGATCAAGATATGATCCCAACTCTCGCGTGGTCTTGGGACAATGCGTACACCACCGAGCGTACGCCCCTAGAGGACCACTACTTACACGACGTGCTCCCCAGTCTTGTATTGCGTCCGGACTACCTGACAACCCTATTAAGCAGGCATTTTGTCCAGCCAGAATACTCCCCTGGTTTCACACAGCTGTTTAGTATACACGGGTGCGGGCGTATCCATCGAGATTCATATTTCACTCACATTGTTTACGCAGGTAAAGTGCGTGGAGTCGCCTGGGCTTGGCAGAGGGGCGGCGAAATATATTAAGTTTGCTGCTCTACAGTCCTGCGCAAGACGGAAAGCACATTAAGTGCTTTCCTTTGCGTGCGGAACTCGCGACAAACTTAATATATTTCGCCGCCCCTCTGCCAAGCTCGGGAGACGACACGTTGATGTCTGCTTAACTCTGCTCGTTCAGGCTAATGACTTTGTTGGGGGTCCACTATTTGCTGGAGAGTGAACTTGCATTGCATTGGCTCGCCCTCTACTTGTGACTTTTCCTCGTCGAAATCGAAGATCATGATGGCGCAGTTGGGAAGTTTTGTTGGGAACTCGAAGCCCTCTGGGGCTTCGGCCTTGATAAATTGGCGGCTGGCGCTGCCGTGGCTTACTGCTAGGAGGGTTTCGATGCCCTCGGCGCCTATGAGATTGGTGAGGGTGTCTACCATGCGCTCTTGCAGAGCCTGGCTTCCTTCTCCGCCAAATGGGATCAGATCCTCGCCCGGATCCCAGACGTCGGTGGGTAGCGCGTCGTGGGGACCTTCCTCAAAGGTTCCGTAGCTACGCTCGATGATGCCTTCGCAGGGCTCGACTGCTGCATCCGGGCCGAGAAGTTCGGTTGCGACGAGACTTGCCGTGTCCATGGCTCGGCCTAAAGGCGATGAGACCACTTTGTCGGGAACGACGCCGTGGGCTTTGAGCCATGCGGCTGCCATTCCCGCTTGTTTGTGGCCGAGGTCGGTCAACGGTGAATCGCAGCGGCCCTGGACCAGCTTCTTAACGTTGAATTCCGTCTGGCCGTGACGGAGTAGATACAGCTTCTTCATGCTCTCCCCTTCTGCATCAATAGCTTGCGTGGCGCAATCCTACTCGTGGGTATGACCTACGTAGTCTTCGTCGATCGTAATCTTGGCAATCGACTTGGGGTATTCCGATTCGACCCTCTGGGCTAACGTGTGCTTTAGATCCTCGGCGTTTATGCCCAAATCTGAGGGTCGCACGCAGTCAAAAATCACATTGGTGTGCGTGGGGCCCGGCACGCAACGCAAATCGTGAATTGAAAGGCGGCTATCAATCTCCTGGGCCATAGCGTTGATGCGCAGGCGCATGCTCGCCGCCTTTGGATCGTCGGTCACGATGGGATCGTAATGGAGCGTGACGATCATGCCGTCCTCGTCCCTAAACGACTGCTCGATGTTATCGAGCGTGTCATGACTTTCCAGCGGGCTAGCCTCGGCCGCCATCTCGGCGTGCGCGCTTGCAAACTTCCTGCCCGGACCGTAATCGTGAACCATTAGGTCATGAACGCCCAAAACGCCGGGGTAGCTCATGATCTTGTCTCGGATGTGCTTGACCAACTTGGGATCGGGTGCCTGGCCCAAAAGCGGGCTCACCGTATCCTGGATGAGCTCAAAGCCGCTCCAGCCAATATAGGCGCCAACGGCAAGTCCGACCCAAGCATCAAGGTTGATGCCCGTCACCTGGGAAACGATCGCGCACGCCAGCACAGCACCCGTGGCAAGAACATCGTTCTTGGAATCCTGGGCCGTCGCATGCAGCGTATCGGACTCAATGCGATCACCGAGCTTTTGGTTGAGGGCCGCCATCCACAGCTTTACAACCATCGAAAGCGCCAGAACTGCCACCAGGGCAAGCGAGAACTCGACAGGTTCGGGGTGGATGATGCACTCAAACGAGGACTTGATAAGCTCAAGGCCAATCAGCAGCACGAGAGCCGCCACGACCAGGCCAGAAAGATACTCGTAGCGACCATGTCCGTAAGGATGCTCGGGGTCGGCCGGCTTGCTCGCCAGCTTAAAGCCCAGCACGCTCACGATATTCGAGCTGGCATCGGATAAGTTGTTCATGGCATCCGCCACGATCGAAACCGATCCCGACAACACGCCAATTGCACCCTTCGCAGCGCATAGTGCCACATTGGCGAGAATACACACCACGCCTGCCAACGTTCCCACGCGCGCGCGGTCGCCCTGCGCACGACGAACGATCCACTCGACCATCTATATCTGCCCCCAACAGTTTTACTCTTACACCCGTTTGTCGAATAGTTCAGTAGTGTAGACCCTTTACCCCATCGGCACAAAAAAGGCCGCAACCCTTAGGGCTGCGGCCTTGCAAATCGCACTATCGAGCAAAAAGCTTAGAGCTTGATGTCGATGTCGACGCCAGCGGGGAGGTCGAGACGCATGAGCG
>ERZ1032461.6-NODE-6-length-93779-cov-61.673573_pt1 | contig 93779 bp, 82 predicted proteins | sample MGYA00517098_ERZ1032461 | MGnify/ENA primary metagenome ERZ1032461 (study PRJEB33719, sample SAMN04261332) | wastewater metagenome | biome: periurban shantytown; feature: human; material: feces | host: Homo sapiens | place: Peru: Lima | collected 2013-01-26 ...
TCTCGCAATCGATACCCAAGCCGGTGCCATATGAGTCTTTTGTCCATTGGGCAATTGCGGCCCGACCGGCAGTTCGACATCCACATCGAGCAGCCCTTTTTGGATATTGTTCACCGGGAAGGGACCATCGGTGACGATGGCCTGGTACGGCGCGCCGATGTTGGCGACGAACCATTTGATGTCGTTGAGCGCGATCTCTTCGGAGCCGCCGAACAGTATACGTACGCGGTGGCGGAAACGGTGGTCGTGTTCCTTGAAGAAACGGAGTAGGAAATAGTTGGTCAGCGCAACGTCGACTGCTACCCGGGATTGGCTGGAGGGCTTGGTTCTATTCGCTCAGCAAGTGCGCCACAGCATCGAGCGCGAGCTTGTAGCCGTAGAAACCCATGCCGGTGATGGTGCCGGTGGCCACAGGGCTGATTACGGAACGCTTGCGGAACTCGTCGCGGGCGGACGGGTTGGAAATATGGACTTCCATAAGCGGCAGGTTCTCGTCAATGACCATGTGCGCGGCGTCGGCGAGAGCATACGAATAGTGCGTGAAGGCGGCGGGGTTCATGACCACCGGGGTTTTCTCGTCGGCGGCTTGGTGCATCCAGTGCACCATTTCGGCTTCGTCGTCGGTCTGGCGCACCTCGACTTCGAGGCCGAGGTCCTTGCCCCATTCGGTGCAGAGCTTGCGCAGGGTGTCGAGGTCTTGACGACCGTAGACGTCGGGCTGGCGGACGCCGAGACGTCCGAGGTTAGGGCCATTGACAACGATGACTTTGGTCATTGGGACTCCTTTTGTTTGTGCTTCTCTCCCTCCGCCCCTTCGGGGCACCTCCCTCATCAGAGGGAGGTAGAAGGTAAATCCGACTCCGGGGTACCTCCGTTAGAGGGGAGCCAAGTACTTTTTTCTGAGGGGATGGCGAACGGCACGGCCTACGGCCGTTCAATTACTGCTGGATACGACGGAATGCTTCTTCCACGGCTTCGGCGGGCGGGTTGTCGAGGTGCACGACGTGACCAATCTCGTCGAGGACCACGAAGCGCAGCTCATTGCCGCGGGCCTTCTTGTCGCGATGCATCAATGCGAGCACGTCGTCGAACGAGCCGCCATTCCACGACGTCGGCAGACCCATCGAAGCAAGCAACGAGCGGTGATAGTCAACCAGATCCTGATCGATGTAACCGATCAGATGGGCCAGCTCGGCGGCATACACCATACCGACGGCCACCGCATTGCCATGCCTCCAGCGGAAATGCTCGAGCTTTTCGATGGCATGGCCCATCGTGTGCCCGTAGTTGAGGAATTCACGCAGACCCTTCTCCTTCAAATCGGAGGAGACGTGGTAGGCCTTGACCTTTACCGTGCGCTCAATGAGCTCGGCAACCACGTCTTCGAGCGGCGAGCCGAGGAATGTAGAGCCGTCGAAAGCGCGCAGTTCAGCTGCGTGGTCTTCGAGGATATGCAGGATTTCGGGGTCGCGGATGAAACCGGATTTGGCGACTTCGCCGAGACCCTCGATGAAGATGTCATTGGGCAGCGTAGCCAGCGTCTTGGTGTCGGCCAGCACACCGGCAGGCGTGTAGAACGAGCCGACGAGGTTCTTGCCCTGCGGGGTGTTGATGCCGGTTTTGCCACCGGTGGAGGCATCGACCATGGCCAGCAGCGAGGTCGGGCAGTTTACATAGCGCACGCCGCGCATCCACGTGGCAGCCACGAAACCGGCCAAATCGGTTGCGGCACCGCCGCCAAGCCCCACCACGGCATCGGATCGGGTGAAACCTTCGTTGCCAAGGCGTTCCCAAATGCCGTTGGCCACGGTAATGGTCTTGCCGGGTTCGGCATCCGGAATCACGATGTCGGAAACCTCATAGCCGCCCTGACGCAACAGGGCGCGGGCACGATCGGAGTGTCGCTGCACCGGCTGAGTGTGGATAAGCGCGATTTTGGCGGGTTTGGGTCCCAGCACGTCGACCAGATGGTTCATGGCACCTTCGCCAATGACCACATCATACGGCTCAATTGCCGCTCCGGTAACATGCACTGCTCGCTCAGATACCATATCAATCACTTTCTTCGCTGCGCCCTGAGGCGTAAGCCCCCGGGTATGGACATGAACGTTGGCGACCTCGCGGAATACTGGGTCACGCTGCTTGAACAGTTTTTTCCAACGGGAGTTGGCGTTGCCATTGAGCATGGGCCGGCCTCCCCCACGGTTCGCGCGTTCCATGGCTTCCGCCGGATCGGCATCAAGGTAGACCACACGACCGCCATGGTCGATGTAGGAGGCGAGGGCATGCTGGGTGGATGGCGTCATGGGAGCGCCACCGCCCAGCGAAAAGATACCGTCGAAATCCTCAAGCATATCGGCGATGAGATCGGCCTCGACCTCGCGGAATGCCGGCTCACCGTATTCCTCGAAGTAGGAGGGAATCTTCATGCCCACTTCACGTTCGATCTCCACATCGGCATCGGCGAACGGCAGACGCAACATATGCGCCACTTCCTTACCGACACGTGTTTTGCCGGCTCCCATCATGCCGATGATGACGGCGCGGGGGCGTGCGGTCATAATCTACGAATCCTCTCGACGATTGGTGAGTACAGTTGCTGATGGTTCCGCGGCAGTCGTCACGAAACCATACGCCCTTCGTTCAGCGCATGTGCTCCGGCCACGAGGCGAGATACGACTCAAGGTTGCGCCGTGTTTCGGCAACACTGTCTCCACCGAACTTATCCAGCGCGTACTTCGCCAAAGTCAGACGCACCATGGCCTCGGCCACCACGGATGCCGCAGGCACGGCGGTGCTGTCGGAACGCTGGTTGATGGCTTGTGCGGATTCGCCGGTCAGCACGTCGACCGTACGCAGGGCCTTGGGGATGGACGGAATCGGCTTCATGGCACCGCGTACGCGAATCACCTGGCCATTGGACATACCGCCTTCAATGCCGCCTGCGCGGTTGGACAGACGGTCGATGCGGCCGTCGGCGTTGACCACGATCTCATCGTGCGCCTGCGAACCGGGGCGGGAGGCTTCCAGGAAGCCGTCGCCGATCTCCACACCCTTGAACGCCTGAATGCCCATGATCGCGGAGGCCAGAGCCGCGTCCAGTCGGCGGTCGGACTCCACATACGTGCCGATGCCGGCAGGCACACCGTAAGCCAGCACTTCAATCACGCCGCCCAACGTATCGGAGGCCTTCTTGGCCTCGTTGATGCGTTCGATGATGCGGGCTTCGGCCTCTTTGTCCAGCGTACGGACAGGCGAGGCATCAAGCGCTTCCAGATCGTCGGGGGTGGGCAGGGGCAGGTCGGGGTTGGTCTGCACGCCACCGAGCGCCACCACGTGGGCTACGGTGCGGATGCCGAACGCCTGATCCAGGAACTGCTTGGCCACCTCGCCCAAGGCCACACGGGAGGCGGTCTCACGGGCGCTGGAGCGCTCCAGTACCGGGCGGGCGTCGTCAAAACCATACTTGCGCATGCCGGTCAGATCGGCGTGGCCCGGGCGCGGGCGGCTCAGCGGCGCATTGCGGCCTTCGCGCGGCAGGTCATGGTCGAGTGCATCGGCGCTCATGACCTCGGTCCACTTCGGCCATTCGGTGTTGGCGATTTCGATGGCCACCGGCGAGCCGAGGGTCAGGCCGTGGCGTACACCGGTCAGCAGACGGACCTTGTCTTGCTCGAACTTCATGCGGGCACCGCGACCATATCCAAGTCGACGGCGTGCCAGTGCGGAAACGATATCGTCCGTGCTAATACGCACGCCGGCCGGCAACCCTTCAATCATGGCCACCAATGCTTCTCCGTGAGACTCCCCTGCCGTCTGCCAACGCAGCATAACTTCCCTCGTTTCATGTGTGTACGTCTATGTGTACGTCTAGCTAGGGGTTAATGTTAAGCCATGCCATACCTGTTCACGCTACCCGGTCTGCTATGTGGGCTTGCACTGTCCATTGAGGATGTTCGTCATCGGCGGGTGCCGATCGCGTGGGTGGCTGCGGGCGCGTTGCTTCAGCTGGCCGCCGATTTCGCGTATGGAGTGGTGGTGAACGACCTGTTCGTGCTGTTGCAGGCGCTGTTGTTCACCGTGCTATGTTGCCTGATCCAGTTCGCGTTGGCGTTGCTGGTGCCGCGGTCATTGGGATTCGGCGATGTGACCGCCTTGATACCTATGGGATTGTCTGTCGGACTGTTTGGCCTGTTGCCTGTGGTGGTCTGGTGGCTGGCGATGGGCGTTGCCGGCATCACATGGATTGCCTTGTGGACGCGATTCGACCCACAACGCACATCACCGGCACATGCGGGCAAGGTGCCGTATGTGCCGGTGATATTGGCGGGCGCGATTGTGGCGGTGGCTGTTGGGGTGTTGTCCTAGATTTCTTCCATCCGCTTCGCGGGAGCCCCGGGCTTAAGTTGAGCGTTACATTCCCTGCAGTGCTCCCCTCAGTCCGCTTTTGCGGACAGCTCCCCTCGGCGAGGGAGCCAATGAAGAGACTAACGTCTAATCAGCTTCCCCAAGCGAAGGAAGCTAACGGGATGACTACTGGTTTTCGGCTTGCCACTTGCGTAGTTCGGCCACGTTCTGGTCATGTTCATCGGCGGTTGCGGCGAACTTGGTTTCGCCGGTGTCCAGATTGACCGTGCAGAAGTACAGCCAATTGCCGCCTTCGGGGTGCAGTGCCGCTTGAATGGCGTTATCGCCGGGATTGCTGATCGGCGTAGGCGGCAGGCCGGAGATCTTGTACGTGTTGTACGGGTTGGACTCGTCTTGGGTCATCTCGGTGGTCACCTGCGCGGGCTTGACGTTATTGCCATAGGCCACGGTGGAATCCATGCCCAACGACATGCCCTGCTCCAAACGGTTCTCGATGACTCGCGTCACTTTGCCGTAGTAATCGGCTTTGTTGACCTCGGCCTCGGCGATAGAGGCGATGATCATCACCCGTTCGCGGTCACTGCCGGCCGGCACGCCCAATTCATCCAACTTGGCGATACGCTTATCGACCATGGCCTTGAGGATTTCCGAAGCGCTCTTCATGCTCTTGACGTTGTAGGTTCCCGGCTCCAGCCATCCCTCAAAGCTACCGCCCGCTTCATTGGGCAGAATATCCTTACCCTTGTTCTTGATAATCGTGTCGAATTCGCTTTGGGCAATGCCGGAAAGCTTCGCGGCGTTGGCGAACACATCGGTGGCACGTTCACCGGGACGAACCTCGAGGAAGCCCGCCGCCTGGTTGGTGTCGGAGAGAACGTCGATCACTTTGGATGCGGCCATATGCTTCTTCAATGTGAACGTTCCCGGATAGAGTGTCGTGCTATTGGCGTTGACCACGCTGGTGAACGCGGCAGTAGACTTGATGACTTCGGCCTTGAGCAGATTATCGGCGATCTCCGCCGCGCCTTGGCCCTCGCTCACGGTGAATTCGACCTCGCCATAGCCCGGTCCCGGATAGTCCGCGATGGCCGTCGACTGGTTGCTCCGGCTGTCACGCCATGCGATGAGCTTGGTTACGCCGAAATAGCCGCCGCCGATAAGCAGGGCGACGATGGCGATAGCGATGATAATGCCACTGATACGCTTGCGCCTGCGCTGTGCACGTCGCTTGCGCATCTCCCTGCGGGATTTCGGCGGTTCTGGCGGCTCGGCCCCGCGCATTGGTTCTGACCCCTGTTCGACCCAATGCGTGTTGTCATCAAAGAACTCGTTAAAATCATCGGTCATAACCGATACCTCACTGCTCCCGGGTACGGTCGAGTGCCGTCTGCAAAATCACCACTGCCGACTGCTGGTCAACCACCGGCCTGTGCTTGTTCGAAGCTTTATGGGCCTCGAACAGCTGACGATGCGCACTGACTGTTGTCAATCTCTCATCTATCAATGATACCTGCGGAATCTGATACTCCGTAGAATCACTGTCTTCACTCTCTGCTTGCAGCCTCTTCTCCAGATTGGCCGCCCACCTGCGCGCTTTTTTGGCGCTTTTGCCTTCTGTACCGTCCATCTGCAGGGGCAGTCCGACGATTACATGGTCCACATGTTCGTCTTCGATGACGTTCAGGACCTCGTCAATAGCAAAGAAATAGTCGCCGGCAACATGAATGTTGCCAGCAGGATGTGCAAAGGTAAGCTCCGGGTCGGACAGTGCCAGTCCGACCCGGGCATTACCCAAATCAACGCCTAACCACACCACTGGCGGAATCAGGCTTTCTGCGCCTCGTGCTTGAGCGCTTCGAGGGCCTCGTCGATCTTGGAGGCATCGACACCGCCACCCTGGGCGAAGTCCGGCTTGCCGCCGCCACCGCCGCCGAGGACCTTGGCTGCGCCACGCACCAGATCACCGGCCTTGATGCCGGCCTTGCGGGCGGCCTCGTTGGTGGCCACGGCGACCATCGGCTTGTCATCCTCGTTCACGCCGGCAAGGGCCACCACCACGGGGGCGTCTTCACCGAGCTGGGCGCGCACGTCGAGTACGGTCTTGCGCAGGGCATCGACCGCGCCAAAGTGGCCCACGTTCTTGACGGCCACCTTGACCGGGGCCGCGGAGTTCTTGGTGTCAGCAACCAGCGCCGGAACCGAGGCGGCCAGCTGGGACTCGTACATGGAGGCCAAGCGACGATCGGATTCCTTGAGCTTGGCGAGCAGGGCGTTCACACGCTCGGCGAGCTCGTCCGGACGAGCGTTGAGCTTGTCGGACAGCTGGGAGACCAGCGCGTGCTCACGAGCGTTGAAGTCATAGGCACCCTGGCCCACGACGGCGTCGACACGACGCACGCCGGAGCCGATGGAGGCTTCGGACAGGATGTTGACCATGCCGATCTTGCCAACGTGGTCCACGTGGGTACCACCACACAGCTCGCGGCTCCAGCCGTCTTCGCCGATGGAGACCACGCGTACGATGTCGCCGTACTTCTCGCCGAACAGGTGCATGGCACCGAGGGCGATGGCGTCGTCGAACTTCATTTCCTTGGTGGTCACGGCGAGGTTGTCGCGCAGCTTGTCGTTGACGCGCTCCTCGACTGCGGAGATCACGGACTTGGCCGGGGCCTTGGACCACTGGAAGTCGAAGCGCAGACGGTTCGGGGCGTCTTCGGAGCCGCGCTGGGTGGCCTGCGGGCCCAGCTCCTCACGCAGCGCCTTGTGCACCATGTGCGTGGCGGTGTGCGAGCGGGCGATGGCGCCACGGCGGGCCAGGTCGATGTTGGCGTTGACTTCGGCGCCGACGACCAGCGTGCCTTCGGTCAGACGGCACTGGTGGACGATGAGGTCCTTGATGGGCTTCTGCACATCGTCGACTTCGAGCACGGCGCCGTCGTCGGACAGGATCTCGCCCTGGTCGGCGAGCTGGCCGCCGGCCTCCGCGTAGAACGGGGTGCGGTCGAGGATGACCTCGACGTTGGCCGGGCCGGTCACGGCGGGCACGGAACCCTTGCCTTCCTGCATGATGCCGATCACCTTGGCGCGGGCGGACATGTCGGTGTAGCCGAGGAAGTCGATCGGGCTGACGAGCGTCTTCTTGAAGTCGTCGTAAACGGAAAGATCCACGTTGTGACGCTTCTTGAGGGCGTCGGCACGGGCGCGGGACTTCTGCTCGGCCATGAGTTCGCGGAACTTGGCCTCGTCCACCTTCACGCCCTGTTCGGCGGCCATCTCGAGGGTCAGCTCAATCGGGAAGCCGTAGGTGTCGTGCAGCTTGAAGGCGTCCTCGCCGGCCACGACGGGCTCGGCGGAATCGCTCTTGGCCTTGTTGACGGCCACGTCGAGAATCGTGGTGCCGGTCTCAAGGGTGCGGCGGAAGGCGTCTTCCTCGCCATACGCGGATTCGGACACCTCATGGAAGGTGTCGTTGAGCTCCGGGTAGCTGGCCTCCATGGCGGCCTTGGAGGTCGGGAAGAGGGTGGGCAGCACCGGATCGGTCACGCCGAGCATGCGCATGGAGCGCACGGTGCGGCGCAGCAGGCGGCGCAACACGTAGCCACGGCCCACGTTGGACGGGCGCACGCCGTCGGACATGATCATCAGGGCGGAGCGCACATGGTCAGCGACCACGCGGAAGCGCACGTCGGCGTCCTCGTTCTCGCCGTACTTCAGGCCGGAGAGCTGCTCGGCGACCTCGATGACCGGGAAGACCTCATCGGTCTCGTAGATGTTGTTCTTGCCCTGCAGCAGGTAGGCCAGACGTTCCAAGCCGGCACCGGTATCGATGTTCTTGTTCTCAAGCTCGCCCACGATGTGCAGGTCGGTCTTGGACTTGACGTTGTCGACCTCGTAGTTCTCGAACACGAGGTCCCAGATCTCGATGTAGCGGTTCTCGTCGGCAATCGGGCCGCCTTCCTTGCCGAAGGCGGGGCCGCGGTCCACGTAGATTTCGGAGCAGGGGCCGCCGGGTCCGGGACCACCGGTGGTCCAAAAGTTGTCTTCCATGCCCATCTTCTGGATGTGCTCGGGGTCCACGCCCTCGTTGATCCACATGGAACGGGCTTCGTCATCGTCGGTGAACGTGGTCATCCACAGCTTCTCGGGGTCGAAGCCGTAGCCGCCCTCATCCTGCGAGGTGGTGAGCAGCTCCCAGGCGTAGTGGATGGCCTCTTCCTTGAAATAGTCGCCGAAGGAGAAGTTGCCGAGCATCTGGAAGAAGGTGCCGTGGCGGGTGGTCTTGCCGACCTCGTCGATGTCGAGCGTACGCACGCACTTCTGGTTGGAGGCCATGCGGCGCTTCGGCGGGGTCTGCTCACCCATCAGGTACGGGATGAACGGCACCATGCCGGCGATGGTGAAAAGCGTGGTGGGGTTCGGGGAAATCAGGGATGCCGAGGGCACGATGAGATGGTCGTGCTTGGCAAAATAATCGAGGTATCGCTTTGCGATGTCCGCAGTGCGCATGAGCGGATGAACTCCTTGTTTGGGTAATGGGCGCAGTTGCGCCTGGTATTGGTGGAAAAGACTGGATTATGAGGATTAGTTTGTTCTAGCTGATTCAGTGACTAGATGGCAAGGCGGCATGCGCGTGTCAGTTGTCGCGCTCGATGTACTGACGGTTGAGCTCAGCCTCGCGGGCTCGACGGGTGGCATTGAACTCGTTGACCAACCCTTCGAGTGTTTTCATCGGCACATTGTCCTGATCGGGGCCAAGCAGGAACTGGCGCGCCGCATCAGGCGTATTGGCCTTGACATAGGCCTGTGCCTTGGTGACGGCAACGATTCCGATGGCTACGCCGACGCCGACCCAGAAGATGCGTTTGAACATCACTCCCCCTTCTTGGCGGTGTCGTTGACGGTGGTTTTCGCGGCATTCTTCGCAAGGAAGGACTGACCCGTGGTTTTCAGCGCGTAGAAGGTGGAAGCGATCTTGATGATGGGCTTACCAAGGAAGGAGCCATACAGATCGGTCAACGCACCAACGTTGTTGGCGGTGGTGGAAGCCGCGGCGGAAATCTTGTTCACGTCTTCGAGCGACTTGTTGACCTGCCTGACGGTGGTCACGCCTTCGTCCAGCGCGGGGATGGCATGTTCACCGGACTCCCGGACCGTCTGCGATATCTGATCAAACATCTTGCCCAGCCTGATCAGCGGATAGATCATGAAACCGGCCAATACTGCGAACGCGATGGCCGCGATCAGGCCAGCGATCTCTCCGACTCCCATTGTTTCCTCCTTGCGGTCACACTTACTCGCCTAAGGGTAGCACTCCTTCCCTATTTCTTGGCATACCGTTGCATGCGCAGGGCGAAAACCGTGCGCGTGGGCGTATGCGGCTATGGGCGAAAGGCTGTCCTGCTGACGCTTTCGTTTGCGGCGCGCCGCCGTGGACCGTACGTGCTATTCGATATGTATTGCTTGCTATTTGCTACTTGCCGTACGAAACGATGGTCACGGCTTCGCCGAACGGCTTGTCGGTGTCGAAGTCGAGCACGGTTACCGAACCATTGGCCGGGCGTTCGTTCAGATCGAGGTCAGGGCCGCCGAACCGGTGACCGAGGCTAAGCAGTGTGTTGCCATGCGAAATCTGCAGCACATCGTCGCCGTCCTTGAGATTCGGGTTGTCGGCGATAAGACGGAACGCGCCTTCGACGCGCGTCCAATATTCCTCATCGGATTCCGCATCGTGGAAGGGATCGGCTTCCTTGAGAAAATCACGCGAGGCCCCCAACCCGAACTTCTCGACGATTTGGTTGTAGGTTTTGACGCCGTGAGGCGCTCCCGCGGCGTACCAGGCCATGGCCATGTCAAGTCCCTCGTAGTAGCCGTAGAACTGCTCGCGGAAGTGCATGTCCGTCACGAGTGCGGGGCGCGGGTTGCCCGCGGCTTCGTTGATGTCGAGAATTTTCTCGGCCGTCTGCTGGGCACGCGTGGTGTCCGAACAGTAGGCGGCGGCGAACGTCAATCCTTTCAGTTGCTCACCGGCCTTGACGGCATCGGCGACGCCCGACTCGGTCAGCGGCGAATTCGACCATCCCTGCAGACGGTTGTATCGGTTGAAATAGGTCTGTCCGTGACGGACCAAATGCAGATGAAGAATCATGGTTCTGATTATGTCACCATTCCGGCGGTTTCGGTGCGGGCTGCCGGAAGTCATAAGTCATAACGGCATAGGTCACTACCTGAGATATGCGTAATCCGGGCAGTATACCTAACGATTCCTGAGAGTACACTTAGGGTACTGTGAGCATAACCTCGAAATCTGCACCATCTCAATCGTCTGAGCCTGCCCATTTCAGGGGTATCGATGGACTGCGCGCTCTGGCGATTCTTGGAGTCATAGCATTCCACACCCGCCCGTCGCTATTGCAGGGCGGATTCATTGGCGTGACGATGTTTTTCGTTATCACCGGTTTTCTTGCCACACGTTCGGTACTGAACATGGTGGACCGCACCGGGTCCTTTGGATATGGCCGATATCTGATTCGCCGTATTACTCGTTTATGGCCGGTGATGCTGGCGACCATTGCCGTGGTGCCTTGGCTCACTTGGATGTTCGCTCCCAGCCTGTTGCAGAAAGTGGTTTCCGATTCGTTGCCGAGCGCCTTGTTCGCCAGCAATTGGGTGTACATCTTCCGCAAGGTGCCGTATTTCGAGGCGGCCGGATTGCCTTCTCCTCTGACCCATCTGTGGTTCTTGGGCGTGACGATGCAGTTCTATCTGGTTTGGCCGTTGCTGATGGTGGTGCTCGGCAAAATCACCAAGTCCAAATGGGTGCGCTCCATGGCGATTCTTGTCATCATGGTTGCTTCCACCGCCGCCATGGTGCTGCTGTTTGACCCGGCCAATACCTCCCGCGTGTATTACGGTACCGATACTCGCCTCGCCGAGCTGGCCACCGGTGCACTGTTGGCTATCTGGATTGCGCCTTCCTCGCGAGGTACGGAAGCTGCGGAAGCTGGAGCGGCTTCGCAAACAGTGCAGATCGAACGTCAGGCCGGCGACAAGACGGGCACCCGTCTCACTATCGTCTGCAATGTTCTTGGCACCGTGGCTTTGGCGGCACTGCTGGCCGGATTCTGGTTCGCCAACGGGTATCTGTCGTACATGTACCAAGGCGGGTACCTGATTACCGCGTTCATATCGTTGTGCGCCTTGGCCTGTGCCGTGAACAATGACTCAATCTGGTCGCGCGTGCTGGGTTGCGCTCCCCTACGCTATATCGGGTCGCGATCGTTCTCGCTGTACGTCATGCATTATCCGCTGCTGCAGTTCATGAACCCGGCGACACGAACGCAGGCGTTGCCGTGGTGGGGTTGGGTTCTTGAGGCCGTCGTGGTGTTGGCGGCGTCGGAAGCCTTCTACCAGCTGGTCGAGGCGGCCCGTAAATCGGTGCAGATGCCTCGTAGCCAACACGCCAAGCCGCTGCCGAAAGCCGGCTACCGGCTGCGCCCGGGCGCGTGGGTCATGTCGGTTATCGGATTGGTGACCGTTGTGGCGCTGACGTGGGCACCGGTGGATTGGAATGGCGTCGCTCAAGCGCGAGCCATTCAGCTGCGCCCCGAACTCGCGGCACCCGCCAAGCCGGTCAAGAAACCGGCGAAGCCCGAGCCCGAGTCTTCTGCCACGAATGCCGCGAACGGCGAAACCAATACCGCTGACGCGAATAAGAACGGTTCGGATTCTCAGCCGCCCACCATCAAACCGATTGCGGAAAAGGTGCCAAACAATCTTGACATTTCGAAGTACGCCTATGATCCGGCAACGGAAAGCTGCAACGCGGATATGATGATGGTCGGCGATTCAGTGACGTCGGGTACTTCGGACGCCATCCAGGCCGCATTCCCGAACGCTTTTATCGATGGCCTGCCGAACCGTCAGCTGCCGCAGGCGGTGGATGTGTATCAGCAGGACACCGCTGCCGGCCACAGTGGCAGTGTGGTGGTGTTTGGCCTCGGCACGAACGGCGTGATTTCGAATGAGCAGGAAGTGCAACAGCTCATTGACCTGACCGGCGGCAAGCCGACATACTTCATCACCATCCGTATGCCATACCCATGGCAGGAGAACAACAACAATACGATGCTGCGTGAGGCCGCCAAGAAGAACAAGAACGTGGGCATCATCGATTGGCATGGGTATAGCGAAGGTCATAGCGAATACCTCAACGATGACGGCATTCATCCGAATATGACCGGTGCCTATGCGTACGCGACGATGATTCGTCAGGCGGTGTGCGGCCAGTAATCGCCCTACAACGCAGGAACCCCGCGGCTTCTCGAAAGAAGCGCGGGGTTCGAGCGGTATGTCCTGGATTTGTTGACCAGAGGGCCCGGATCAGCGGGCGTAGAATTCGACCACGTACTGGATGTTGACCTGCACCGGGATCTCTTCGACCTCCGGCTTACGGGTCACAGTGGCCTTCAGGGACGGCAGGTTCACGTCGAGGTAGCCGGGGACCGCAGGCAGCACGTCACGGTGCACGCCTTCGGCGGCGATCTGGAACGGAACCATGGTCTGGCTCTTGGCCTTCACCTGAATGGTCTGGCCGGGCTTGACGCGGTAGGACGGGCGGTCCACGATGTTGCCGTCAACGAGGATGTGACGGTGCACCACGAACTGACGGGCCTGGGCGGTGGTGCGGGCGAAGCCGGCACGCAGCACCAGGTTGTCGAGACGGGTCTCGAGGTCGGTCAGCATGGCGTTACCGGTCTGGCCGGCAGTACGGGTGGCCTTCTCGTAAGCGGCGCGAAGCTGCTTCTCGGAGATGCCGTACTGAGCGCGCAGACGCTGCTTTTCGCGCATACGCACCGCGTAATCGGACTCGGTGCGGCGGCGGTCACGGCCGTGCTCGCCAGGAGCGTACGGACGCTTTTCGAAGATGCGCTGAGCCTTGGGGGTCAGTGCGATGCCGAGGGCGCGAGACAGACGCACCTGACGGCGAGAACGCTGAACGTTCGTCATTGGATTAATCCTTCTGTCGTTATCTGAACGGAACGCTTGCCTTGCATATGCCTGGCAAGCGCTGAGTCGGGCCTCCCCAGCGCTTCGTCGTGAACGAACACGAACGGGTTGGTTCTCTTGCGATTACCTACCGCCGACCCGCTGATGGGCTATGACTCCAGACGGTATCTACCTGTTGGCAGACACCAGCAGACCATATTACACCGAGGCTATGGACAGCACTCCGGCGTCCATGCGATACACCCGATCTGCGTATTCGAGTGCATCGGGATCATGGGTGACCATGAGAATCGCCGTGCCGTTGTTGGCTTGGTCTCTGAGCAGACGCATTACGATGTCGGTGCTCTCTTGGTCGAGGTCGCCAGTCGGCTCGTCGGCGATGAGCAGGCTCGGCTGGTTCATCAGCGCGCGGGCGATGGAGACGCGCCGCATTTCACCGCCGGACAGCTCGCGCGGGTAGCTGTCTGCCAGATCGGCGACACCAAGCTGGGTGAGCAGCGTGCGAGCTCGGGTGGCGAACAGGTCCGAACGGCTCGCAGCCGTGTTTGACGGCGTGTTTTCCCGGTCTGTGATTGGCGCAATGACATCCGGCATGAACGGGTCGGCGGCTGAATCGGCGGCCGCTTCATCATTGATGGCAGCGGCTTGCGCCACGGCATCCGTTGCTTCTGCGTTTTGGGCGAACGGCAGCGGCTCCGGAAACATCGTTGCGGGCAGAATCACGTTGTCGAGCACGGTCAGGTTGCCAAGCAGGGTCTGGCTTTGAGTCACGAATCCGATGGTGCGATTCCTCAGCACGGACAGTGCTTTATCGCCCAAGTCGGCCACATTGCGTCCAGCCACGCTCACGGTTCCCGAGGTCGAGCGAATCAGCCCAGCGACCATGTTGATCAACGTACTTTTACCGTTGCCCGACCGGCCGACGATGGCGATGAATTCGCCGGCATCGACGGTGAGGTTCACGTGGCTGACGGCGTCGAACGGCGTGCCGCGGCGGACGAACTGGCGGGTCAGGTCCGTCAAGGTCAGCAGATGGTCCGGGGAGGGCGTCTCGGTTACGTGCGGCGAATCCGGCGCAGTCGGCGCGTTCGGCTGAGCTGGCGTGGTCGGCTGGAGCTTGGTCGGCTCAACCGTGGTCGGCTGAAGCGGCGTAGTTGTCTCAGTCATATCACTCCCCCTCTCGCAGGGTCAGGTAGGCTTCGGGCCGGCCGAGACGCCACATGGTGGCCAGCGAACCGATGATGCCGATGACCGTAGAGCACACAATGGTCACGGCAATGAATCCGATCACCGCAACCGGGCTGGCTTGCAGATACGGCAATTGAAGCTGTTTGCCGATCAGCGAACTGAATGGGAAAATCACCAGGCTGGCCGCGCCGACGCCGATTACGCCACCGATCAGACCGATGATGGCGGATTCCTTCAGAATGATGGCATTCAACATGCCGCGCGTGGCGCCCATGATGCGCAGGGACGCGAATTCGCGTTTGCGTTCGTTCACCGACGAGGCGAATACGGCGAGCAGCACAATCACGCCCATTACCCAGATCACCGCCACGAAAATCTTGAGGTAGGTGACAAGCGCGGTCAACGAAGTTCTGGTGTTGGCGGTGATGCCGCCGGGGTATACGTACCCCAAATCGGCGAATCGGGAATCAAGACGCTTGATGTTCTCAGCTACGGTCTGCGCTTCGTACCCCTGCTGCGTCTTAATCATCACGGTGGAGACGGCTTTGCCGGCATATTCGGCGGACATGACCTGCTTGGAGACCTTGGCCGAGGCGGCGACCATGTCGGGCACGGTGTTTTGGTTGATGAACACCGAGTTGTCGAGGCTGGTGCCGGTGTTGGCGAGCTGGGCGACGACCGGCCATGAACGGCCGTAGAGTTCGATGGTGCCGTCGGTGGACACGTTGACGTTTGCGCCTGCAATCATCTGACCGTCTTCAAGGGGGCCTTCGAACTGGGAGGCGACCCATGGTTCGATGACGAAGTCAGTGTCCGGGTCGTAACCGATGATCTGCAGCTTTTCGGCACAGCAGGCGGCGGCCAGCGATGATATATAGGTCTGTTCGGTGGCCTGTGCGATGCCGTCGGCCTGCATGACCTCGTCGGCGATGTCTTTGGTGAAATAGAAAGTGCTGGGATTGCCGTTGGTGAGCAGCGCTTCGGCCTTCTGCACGGTGTTTTGCGGCACGACCATGAGGTCGGCGCCCAGGCGCTTTTCCATACTGGTCATGCCAGTGTTGAGGTTCATGGTCAGCATGGTGCCGCCGAAGAATGTCAGCGCGAGGATGGTGACGACGGCGAGCAGTGCGCCGGTGCGGAACGGCTTGCGTTTGAGGTTTTCAATCGGAAGGCCGCGCAATGCGATATGGGATGGCACGATGAGTCCTTATGTTGCTTATAGTGCGGTTGCAATAAGCGAGGCCGGAGTCCAGCGTTCGGAATGGCTGGGCTCCGGCCGTCTGCTCGATCAGTTGCGCTTGGCGGCGCGAGAGTCGAGCCAGATGGCGATGGCCGCGAACACGATGGTGAGCACGCCGAGCACGATGAGCGTGGGCAGCATAACCATGCGACAGTGCATCATCGCGCCCTTGCAGATGCCGATCAGAAAGGTGGGTACGGCGAGTAGTAGCAGGGCGTCGGCTGCGGCGGCGATATTGAGGCCGATGCGAATCTGCGGGGCGACGAACAAAGCCGCGACGCCGAACACGAGGATGACGACACCGATGCCGGTGGCCGCCTGCTGCGAGTAGTGGCAGGCACCCGGCATGTCATGGCCGGTGCAGGCATGCGCAAAGGTCTGGGGCGCGATGGTGATCAGCGCGCCGAACAGAATATTGGGCACGGATGCAAACAGCTTGTTCTTCATAACTACTTTTTCCTCTCCCCTGTTCCCAGGGCTCGTAGGCACAACCTCCGCATTATGCCCACACTGTGACGAAGAACACAAGTCTTGTTTTTTGCGAATTTATTTGGTATATAACTCAGCCCCTCGTCAGAGGGGCCAATTTATCTACAACTTCTCAATCGGCGCTACGCGGAGCATGAGGCGTTTGACGCCGGCGGAGCCGAAGTCCACGGTGATTACCGAATTGCGGCCCTTGTCTTGTGCGTCGGTGACCTTGCCGAGACCGTACTGGTCGTGGCTGATCATGTCGCCCACGGCGAAGTCGGCGATATTCAGGCCATTGTCCTTGGTGAGCTTCGAGCTGGGCACGGCAGAGCCGGTCGAACCGGATTTCGGTGCGGTGCGACGCGTGGTGACCTTGCCGCCACGGGTGCCACCATATGAACCGGACGAAGAACCGGAACGGGAACGCGACCCGTAGGACGACCTCGAACCGGAGCCTGAAGAACCATAGGACGAACCCGAACGGGAGCGGGAACCATAGGAGGACGAGCCGGAGCGGGAACCATACGACGATGAACGGGAACCGTACGAGGAGCCGGAACCCGAGCCATACGACGACCCATACCGCGACCGCGACCCATAGGACGAGCCCGAACCGGACGAACCACGCGAGCCGAACGTCGACGACCCGCCAAACGTGGCGCCGCCGAAATCGTCATCATCCCAGCCGCCCAAATCGTCGGCGAATCCATCGGTCTCCCAGCTGGCGCGCATACGCTCCACGCCGGCTTCACGACGTTTCCAATCAATCAGCGAATCCGGAATCTCGTCGAGGAATTGGCTGGGCATCATATCGGCGGCCTGGCCCCACTGGGAGCGGACGGCGGCGCGCGTGACATACAGTCGCTGCTTGGCGCGCGTGATGCCCACATAGGCGAGTCGGCGTTCCTCCTGCAGTTCAGTGGTGTCTTCCATCGAACGCGAATGCGGGAAGGTGCCCTGTTCCATTCCGGTCAGGAACACCACCGGGTATTCAAGGCCCTTGGCGGTGTGCAAGGTCATAAGCGTCACCTTGCCGGAGTCCTCCGCCTCGCCGGGTAGTTGGTCGGAGTCGGCCACAAGCGCGGTGGTCTCCAGGAATGCGGACAACGTGGCGTCAGGCGTGTTCTGTTCGAATTCGGCGGCAGTGGACTGCAGCTGGGAGAGGTTCTCCAGACGAGAGGCGTCCTGCGGGTCCACGGATTTCTCGAGTTCGGCCCTTAAGCCCGACTTCTCCAATACTTCGGCCACGATCTCGCTGGGCTTGGAGTCGTGCGCGCGCGCGAACTGCGAGAGCGCGCCCATCAGATCACGGAATGCTCGTAGCGAGGTGGCGGTGCGTGTCGGCACCTCGATCTCATCCAAGTGCATGAGTGCGTAGAAGAAGCTGGTGCCATGCTCGCGCGCGTAGGCGAGCAGCACGCCTTCGGCGCGGTCGCCAAGCCCACGCTTGGGCACGTTGAGAATACGGCGTAGATTCACATCGTCGTCCGGATTGACGAGCGCCTGCAAATAGGCCAGCGCGTCCTTGATTTCGCGACGTTCGTAGAACTTGGTGCCGCCGACGAGCTGATACGGCTGATTCGTGTTGATCAGCGCCTCTTCGAGCGAGCGGGATTGGGCGTTGGCGCGGTACATGATCGCCATGTCGGAGTAGGCGATGCCCGCTTCGGCGTGCAGGCGCGCGATTTCGGTGGCCACCCACTGGGCCTCCTGCTGGGCGTTGTCCGCCGCGTAGCCGACGATCGGCTCGCCCTTGCCGAGCGCGGTCCACAGTTTCTTGGGCTTGCGGCCCTCGTTGTTGCTGATCACCGCGTTGGCCGCGTCCAGAATGGTCTGCGTCGAACGATAGTTCTGTTCGAGCATGATGGTCTTGGCGTTCGGGAAGTCCTGCTCGAAGTCCTGAATGTTGCGGATGTCGGCACCACGGAACGCGTAGATGGACTGGTCGGAATCGCCCACCACGGTGATCCAGGCGGGGCCGGACTTGCCGGCGTTAGGCGCGCCCGGGATGGCCTTCTCCCCCGTGTCCACGCCGGCCAGCTCGCGCACGAGCACGTACTGGGCGTGGTTGGTGTCCTGATACTCGTCGACCAGAATGTAACGGAAGCGGTGATGGTAGTACTCGGCGACGGCCGGGTCAGTGCGCAGCAACTCGACCGTGCGGCCGATCAGATCGTCGAAGTCGACGGCGTTGGCCAGGGCCAAGCGATGCTCGTATTCGGCGTAGATCACTGCGTAGATGGCTTCAAGGTCGCCCACCGTGCCGAACTGGTAGCCGCGCTGGCCGGGCGTGAAGTCGGGCGCGTGAACGGCGAGGTTTTCCTTCCAACCGGTCAGATTGTTCTTGAGGTCGGAGATATGGCCGAGAATCGAGCGTGGAGTGTAGCGCTTGATGTCGAGGTTGAATTCGGTGGCGATGATTTTGACGAGTCGCTCGGAGTCGGCGGAATCGTAGATGGAGAAGCCGGACTTGAGTCCGATGGACTTGCCGTCGCGCCTCAAAATGCGCACGCAGGCGGAGTGGAAGGTGGAGACCCACATGCGCTGGGCCACCGGGCCGATCAGCGAGCCGAGTCTTTCGCGCATTTCGGCGGCGGCCTTGTTGGTGAAGGTGATGGCTAGAATCTGGCTCGGCCATGCGCCGAACTGGCTCAAGATCCAGGCGATGCGGCGGGTCAGCACGCGGGTTTTGCCGGAGCCTGCACCGGCTCCGATCAGCAGCGCCTGACCGCGGTATTGCACGGCTTCCGCCTGCTGCGGGTTCAGGTCGCCCACGAGTTCCTGTGCGCTGCGTGCGATGACTTCCGGCTCGTCGTACACTGTTGCCTCCCTTTGAATCGCGACATTCATGTTTACCACATGCACGGGTCAGCGCAGGACAACGTACACTTACGAGTATCCATATCATTCACTGACATACAACAATGGGAGGTTCAATGCAGGAACTTGAGGAGCGAATCCAAAGCGAGGGAACGGTGAAGGCGGGTAATGTGCTCAAGGTGGACGCGTTTCTGAACCACCAGTGCGACGTACGCCTGTTCGACCGCATGGGTTCGGCATGGGCCGCTCATTTCGCCGGCAAGCACATCACCAAGATTCTGACCATCGAGGCGTCCGGCATCGGCATTGCGTGTGTGGCGGCCCAGCATTTCGGCAATGTGCCGGTGGTGTTCGCCAAGAAGGCGCAGTCCATCAACCTTGACGGCGACCAGTACACCACCACGGTCTATTCCTTCACCAAGCAGAAGGAGTTCCCGGTGATCGTGGCCAAGAAGTATCTGAACGCCGGCGACCATGTGCTGCTTATTGACGATTTTCTGGCCAACGGCAAGGCGTTGCGCGGTCTGATCGATCTGTGCGAAGCAGCCGGTGCCACGGTCGAGGGCATTGGCATCGCCGTGGAGAAGGGCTTCCAGGGCGGCGGTGACGCGCTGCGCGCTGAAGGCTACGATGTGGATTCGCTGGCCATCGTCGAGTCCATGAATCCCGAGACCGGCGAAATCACATTTAGGCACTGAGCACATTGGTTGCTCCCGCCGGCGGGAGCAACAGAGAGAAGAAGAGAATCATGTCAGAGAAGAAAACCAATCATTCCGTATCCTTTGAGGCGTTGTCTTCGCTGGACGCGCCAGTATCCTTCTGGAAGGGCATTCCGTTCGGCCTGCAGCATGTGATGGCCATGTTCGTGGCGAACCTCGCCCCGATCTTCATCGTCGCCTCGGCCGCGAAGATGACCCCGGCCCAATCGGCCACCATCATCCAGTCCGGCCTGCTGGTTGCGGGCCTGGGCACTTGCCTGCAACTGTACGGCGCGTGGCTCATCGGCTCGCGACTTCCGATGGTCACCGGCATCTCCTTCACCTACGTGGCGGCCGCCGTGGCGATCTGCGCGGACAAGGGCTATGGCGCGGTGGTCGGCGCGGTAATGGTCGGCGGCCTTCTGGAACTTGTGCTGGGCTTGACGGCCAAGTATTGGCGTCGGTTCGTGCCGCCCATCGTCTCCGCCATCGTGGTCACGTCGATCGGATTCTCGCTGCTCAACGTGGGTGCCACGAGCTTCGGCGGCGGCAGCGGAGCCAAGGACTTCGGTTCCTGGCAGAACCTGACGCTCGGGCTTATATCTTTGGTTGCCTGCCTGGCGTTCCAGCTGTTGATGAAGGGCACGGCCAAGCAGCTGTCCGTGCTGTTCGGTCTGGTGGTCGGCTATGTGGCGGCTATCTGCATGGGCAAGGTCGATTTCTCCGGTTTCCAGAACCTCGCCATCGTGTCCGTGCCGCAGTTCATGCCGTTCAAGCCTGAGTTCGACTGGGGCTCGATCATCTCCATCGGCCTGCTCTACGTCGTCTCCTCGGTCGAGGTGCTGGGTGACACCGCCGCGCTGACCAAGGTGGGCCTGAACCGTACGCCCACCGAACGCGAGACCGCGGGCGCCATAGCCGGCGACGGCCTGATCTCCACCGTATCCGGCCTGTTCGGCTGTCTGCCGCTGACCTCGTTCGCACAGAACATCGGATTGGTGGCCATGACCAAGGTCGTCAACCGCAAGGTGATTCTCTCCGGCGGACTGATTCTGGTGCTGGCGAGCTTCGTGCCGGCCATCGCCGAGGTGTTCAACTCGCTGCCGCAGGCGGTGCTCGGCGGCTGCACGATCATGATGTTCGGCAACATCATTCTTTCGGGCTTCCAGATGATTGCCGAGGCGGGCTTCACGCAGCGCAACATCACGATTGCGGCGCTTTCGCTGACCATCGGCATCGGCTTCACCCAGGTGAGCGACATCTTCACGCAGTTCCCGGCACTGTTCCAACAAATCTTCGCCTCGAACTGCATCGCCGTGGCATTCGTGGTGGCCGTGATCCTGAACGCCGTGCTGCCCAGCGAGGAGCACTTCCTCTCTGCGCCCAAGGAGGCACCGGCCGCGGACGCCGAGTGATAACAACGCGACATATCAGCTGCGCATAATCACATGATGATGCCCTATCGTCTTGCAGGATGATAGGGCATCATTGATTTTGGGAGAGACTACAAGTTGAACCATGAGTTCGAGCCGGTGGCGTGTCGATCAATCGTCATCTTCCCATTCGAGGATGTCTCCGGGTTGGCAGTCGAGTGCCTTGCAGATGGCGTCCAACGTGGTGAAGCGGACGGCTTTGGCACGTCCGTTCTTCAGAATGGACACGTTGGCGGGCGTGATGCCAATTTGTTCGGCGAGCTCGCCGACGCCAATCTTGCGTTTGGCCATCATGACGTCGAGATTGATGCGAATCGTCATCTCAAATCACCTGCTCGAGTTCGCGCCCGAGCCGGACAAGGAGAACAGTTTCCATACGGCCACGAACGCCGCTTCGATGCAGAGCAGGAACAGCACGCCCATAATGAGATATGGCCAGCGCATCGACGTCTGGCTCGGGTAGAGGCCGGCCAGCGCGCCGCTCAATCCCGGTACGGCGAATAGTTGGCCCCATAGGCAGGCCAGCCAGACCAGAATCACGATGGCTTTCAACGCGAGCAACACCCATCGGTTCATGTAGTTTTTCATAGCCCGGTCCTTTCAGGTGCCGACGTTTTTTGGGCGACACCGCGAACATCGATATGACTATATCGAAAAACGATATACCCTGCAAGGCGTATTGCGTCAACCGGCATTGGTCGCTCGTATACATATAGGCTTCGGCAGACTGTCAGCAGACCGTCAGCTCAACGGAGCGAACTCCATATGAGCCGCCCATTCGCGTACGAGCGTGATGACGGCTTCGGGTTGGTCGATGTGCGCGTTGTGACCGGCATTGTCCAACGTCACGAAGGTGGCGTTGGGATAGTGCGGCAACAGGGCTTGCTGATCTTCGTATCCGACGATCTGGTCTTGCTTGCCGGTGACGATGAGCACCGGACCCGCATATGTGCCGAGCATTTCCTCGGGATTATCGGCCAGCCAATAACGTTGATCCAGTCGTTCGCATGCCGCACGGTCGCACAACGCCACGCCGGGCAGGATGAACCGCTGGTAGCGCCGCCATGCGTCGAATGACTGGTTGACGCCCATGGTAACGAAATCGAACACCTGGTCCTGTGGCAAGGAGTGCGTCAGCTTGGGATTGGGCTGTGCAACCACATGTTCGGCCACATGCCGGCCGGCATGCTGCGGGTCCACGACCGGCGCGATCAATGCCATACCGGCCACTCGGCGAGGTTCGCGCGCCAATACTTCGCGGACAAGCGCACCGCCCATCGAGTTGCCGACCATGGCGAATGGAGCCGCTTTACCGACAAGACCGTCAATGGCCGTTTGCAGCCAATCCGCTATTTCCGGCAGTCCGCAGGCATGCTCGGGCAATGCCGGCGTACGGCCGAAACCGGGCAGATCCAGATATATACGTCGAATTGAATCATTGCCGTCAAACGCCTTGTCGAGCATCATCAGCGAGCGATGGTCCACACCCATGCCATGCACGAACACGACGGGCAATCCATCATCATTGCCCTCAATCGCGCAGTACGGCTGCAATTGTGCCATGTGTTCCTCTCCTTCAACCCGGTACAAATCGCCCTTCACACAATAGCGGCAGCAGCTCCCTTGGTGTCGGAGCAATCCCGACCGCCATTCTCGGTTTCGAGGGGCTGATTTGCGCGGATGTCAGGAAGCGTGAAGAATTGTCACAAAGTCGCGTGATGGCGCAGCCGTCGTTCAGGTGGATATGCCACGCTGTCATGATGACGGCCGAGCCGGAACACGGCAAATCTCGCATGCTGCATAGGCCAGCCGGTCACAGTCAGCCATGACACCGAAATATTGGAGGCGCAATGGGACAACAGGTGCGGTACGGCAGACGCCGCTCCCATGGCGCGGGCGCGCTGATTGCAGCCGTCATACTTGTTGTTGCGGCGCTGATCGCGGCATGGACGCTGCTACCACGGCTATTCACGCCTCGCGAGACCGCGCGCACGGCCGAGGAAGCATATTGCGCGGCAGTGTCGTCCGACGGAGCCCGCCGCACCTTGACGCCTGATCAGGCGCAGAACGCGGCGCTGATTGCGAACATCGCCGTCACGCGCGGACTGCCGGATCACGCGGCGACGGTGGCCATCGCCACGGCCATGCAGGAGTCGAGGCTGACGAATCTGGACTACGGCGACTTGGATTCGATCGGCCTGTTCCAACAGCGGCCCAGCCAAGGCTGGGGCACGGCGGAGCAGGTGTCCGACATGACCTATGCGACAAACATCTTCTACGATCATCTGCTGCAGGTGCCGGATTGGGAGACGATTCCGGTGGAGGACGCCGCGCAGGAGGTGCAGCGCTCAGGCTATCCGGAACTATATGCCACATGGGATGCGATGGCACGCGCTTGGGCCTCGGGGTTGACCGGTGAACAGTCGGCGGGCGTCACGTGCGCGTTGGAGCCAGCAACCTCCTCGGACACGGACGGGTTGGTTGCCGCCATAGGAGGTACACTGCCGAATGTCAATGTCTCGGTTGTGCCCCCAAATGGCAAAACCGGCACGAACAACGGCGCTGCGACCAATACGGCCAGCACAACGTTGACGATCACGCTGCCGGACGGCCTGTCCGCCGACAACCGCACTCGACTTTGCTGGCAGACGGCAGGCTGGCTGGTCACGCATGCACGTCAATACGGCATTGATGCACTGCACGCGGACGGCATGGATTGGAACCGCAAAGCCGGCACATGGATCGGCACCGAAACCGCCGAGCAGACCATCACCTTCACGCTTGCGTGATGTGACCTATACCGCCGTTGCGACCACAAATCCGACTGGTTGGAGCCTACGCCGTCGATGCCGCCTGAGGCACGATACGGATATGTTTTTACTCGTTCGAATGAGCCCAATCCACGACGGCTTCGATGTTATTGCCATCCGGGTCCAGCACGAATGCGGAGTAATAGCCGGGATGGTACGGGCGCGGACCGGGAGCGCCGTTGTCTCGGCCGCCGGCGGCGAGCGCGGCTGCATGGAACGCCTGCACGGCTTGCTGACTGTCAGCCAAGAACGCGATGTGTGTGACCGGCGTGACCGGCGAAGCCTCCGCCTCCAGCCCTTCAATCGGTGACACGTAGAAATCGGAGTGCAGGGTTCCGTCATCCACGCCGAATCCGAGCGTAGGCTCATGATGCGCCTTGACGATATAGCCGAGCGGTGCGAGCGCCTGTTTGTAGAATGTGATGCTACGGTCGATGTCTTTCACGTGCAACGTCAGATGGTCCAGCATGGTCTTGGTCGCCCTCCCCTGGTTCTTGTATTCGATTGCTGCTTGCAGTGTAAGCCCGAACGTTTCCCACAGGGCCGCGCATGGCTATGATGAGAGCAATCGCACGTCGAGTTCGAGACAATATTCAAAACGAATCCAAGGCAATAAGGGGAATGACGATGACCAAGGCACTGATTGTGGTGGATGTGCAGCCGACGTTCTGTGAAAGCGGCGAACTGGGTGTCGCAGGCGGCAACGCGGTCGCCGAGCGGATTGCCGATTATGTGAACGCGCATCGCAGCGAGTACGCGTATATCGCAACCACGCAGGACTGGCATATCGAGCCGGGCGCGCACTGGTCGGCGGAGCCGGATTTCGTGGACACGTGGCCGAAGCATGGTGCGGCCGGCACGCTGAACGCCGAATTGCATCCGGCGATCAAGGCGCTGAATATCGAGCATCATTTCAAGAAGGGCCAGTATTCGGCGGCATATTCCGGTTTTGAGGGTATCGAGGACAATACCGACCGTATCCAGACCCGCGAGGAGGTCGAGGCCGAGCAATCCGCCGGCAAGACGCTGGCCAACGCGCTGAAGGCCGCCGGCGTGAGTCGCGTGGATGTGGTGGGCATCGCCGAATCGCATTGTGTCAAGGACACCGCGCTCGATGCCAAGAAGCTCGGCTTCGAGGTCACCGTGTTCGAGGATCTGACCGTGCCGGTCAGCGAGGAACTTGGTGTTGCGGCCCGCAAGCAGATGGCTGCGGGCGGCATCACATTGGCTGAGTCCCGCTGATCGGGCCGGATATACCCAGAGCGAAGCACACAGCCGTAGCATCAATCACGCGCAAGATTCCCACGCCACCCAACATAGCCCGCCCGCCTCGACCGGCCGATATCATCGGCGAACACGCGGAACCGAACCCTACATCGACGTTCGTTTCGTCTGGTTTGGCCCATGAATTCTGCATGAATTGGGGTGAACTGGCGGGGCTGGAGGCGAGCGGGCGGCGGATTATGGGGCACAATGGTTTCAAGGAGGCCGCCATGGTCGATGACTATACTGCCAAAATGACTGAGCTGATCGAACTCATGCGTCTGATCGGCAACGATACGCAACAGTGCGAGGTCAAGGAATGCAAGCGCAAGATCTCCTCGACCATCACCGATACGCTGTCCGCGTTCTCCAATGGCTCCGGCGGCTGGATTATCCTGGGCCTGTCCGAAAAGAACGGGTTCACGCCGGTCGAGGGATTCGACGCGCGCGCCATGCAGGAGGCGCTGAGCCAGGCGTGCGAGAAGATGACGCCGGTGGTGCGGCCCGTGATCGTCACCTGCCCGTTCGAAGGCGCGAATCTGGTGTTCGCGCGCATCGACGAGATGCTGCCGCGCGACAAGCCCTGCTTCACCACCGCGCTCGGACCGCACGGCGGCTCGTTCATCCGTACCGGCGACGGCGACCGGCGCATGACCTCCTATGAGGTCGACCGGCTCATCGAGGAGCATCTGCAGCCCACATACGATCTGGATATCGTGCCCGACGCCACGACCGATGACCTCGACCCGCAGCTTGTTGCCGGACTGTTGGCACGCGTGCGCGAACAGCATCCGCGCGTGTTCGCCGACCGAGACGGCATCGATGTGCTGCTGGATCTGCAGGTGTTGCGCCATGATGATTCCGACGAGTCGGAGGTCGGCGGAATCCTGCGCCCCACCTTGGCCGGACTGCTGGCGTTGGGCCGCTATCCGCAGAAGTTCTATCCGCGGCTCGGCATTTCGATTGCCGTGTTTCCGGGGACGAGCCGGGACGATGTGTTCCGGGGTGACGAACGATTGGTCGCCTCGAAGTCGGTGGTCGGTTCGATTCCGGTGATGATCGACGATGCGGTCGACTCGTTGATGCGTTGGATTGGCGCGAAGAAGCCCGACTATCCGCCGCTCGTGTTGCGCGAGGCGATTGCGAACGCGCTCACCCACCGTGATTATTCGCCCGATGCGCGCGGCACGCAGGTGCATATCAGCGTGTTCACCGATCGCATCGAGATCACCAATCCGGGTGGCCTGTACGGCATGGTGACACATGATGTGCTGGCGAGCCCTCATCCGGTGACGGGCGCGCCGTTCGTCTCCACCCGAAACCAGTTCCTGTTCACGCTGCTGGAGTCCACGCCGTATCCGGGCGGCGGGTTTGTGAACCCGGAAGGCGGCGACGGCTACCAGCGCATCGCCGCCGCGTTGCGCGAGGCCGGCATCGAGCCGGCGACCACGCGCAACGACATCAACACGTTCACGATGACCATCACCAAGCAGCGCACGATGGCGAACAGTTCACCGGGCGACGTGGTCAAGGCGATTATGACCGTACTGGAGCGGCATTCGGCCATGAGCGTCAAGGAGATCATGCGCGAACTGCAGTTGACGCCGCTGGCCGCCACATCCGGTATGCGCGAGCTGATGAAGGAAGGGCGGGTCGCCCGAGTCAAGTTCGCCGACGACCCGGCACAGCGGTATCGGTTGAAAGGCTGATTTCTCACTCGGCCAGCTGCGTGGTGGCGGGCGCGGCCAGGGCGGGGCGGGATCGGCGGAAGCGGCCGGCGGCCAGGCCGATGCAGATGAACATCACACCGAACAGTGCGACCAATCCCAGCGAGCCGGACCAGCCGGCGACGCTTATGCCGGTTTCCGCCGCCGTGCCGAAGCCGAGCGCGTTGTCGATCGCGGTGCAATACCACCAGCCGGGCAGGAACTTGGCTATGGTCACCATCACGCCGGGCATCATGTCAATCGGCAATGCGACACCCGACGTGAACATGATGAGCAGGCCGAAGATGTTGGCGAACCCGTTGGCCGCCTCTTCCGAGAGCCCGAACTCGCTGAGCATGAATCCGCAGGCGACGGTCATCAGCGCGTACACGCAGGTCGCGCCGAACGTCATCAGCACTCCCCCGACGCTCAGGTGCAACGGATCGAGCCCCGCCGCCATCATCAGACCGATTGACAGCACCAAATAGCCGACGCATACGACGAGCGCGAATCCGCCCAACGTCAGCAACCGCTGGAGTCCCATCAGGACCATGCGTCGGGGCGAGGCGGTGAGACGCCGCCGCACCTCGCCGGTGGTGAACGCGCCCAGGATCATCGATCCGCAGATGGTCATCGCCAGGGACAGCGGGTACAGCGCGGTTTTCATGGTGCCGCCGAATCCGCTGACCGCCGTATCCGCAGCGCTTGCCGACTCCTCGGTCGGCGTATCGACCACGGCGATCTGATGGTTCACGTCTGTATCGCTGGCCGATTCGGCGGCCATTTTGGCGGCCTGGGACAGATCCTTGATATCCGGCTTGTCGACTTGCCCTTCCGGCAGCGAGTCCAGCATGTCTTGGTCCAGACTCGCGCCATCAAAACCGGCGGCCCCTCCTGTAGCGTTCATCATGCCGGCGAGCGCCGCCTGGTCGACCCTCGTCTGCGCGCCGATCAGTGCGGTGCGGGTGAGCGAGAGGAACCCGCCGACGTTCATCCGCGCCATCGACCCGGAGCCGGATGCGTAGCTGGTAACCGTGTCCACGTTCGGCGGATTGTCGCCGTCCGCCGCCGCGGCGACATAATCGTCAGCGAATCCGTCGGGAATGATGACGATCAGGTCCACCCAGTTCGAGGCGACGGCCTGTTGCAGCGTTTCGCTGGTGTCGTCGAGGTCCACCAGTTCGCTGGAATCGCGCAGGTAGGCGCGCATCGACGTGGCGATATCACCCCGGTCGGAGTCGCGGTCGATGATGGCGACGCGCGTCTTGGTCGATTCGAACACCGCGGACATGGAGCCGGATGCGGAGGTCAGCATCGCCCAGCTGATGGACATCATCAGGATGCCTATGAATACGAGGTAGATCATCAGGTAGACCCGGTGCGCGAACAGCACGCGCAGCGTGGCTTTACAGGTGTTCATAACGTTGCCTCCTCAGCATTGCGATGCCGGCCAAGAGGAATACCGCGCTCATCGCCAGCAGAATGATGCAGGTGGTGATGAACGGCCGGTAGCTGTCGTAGTACAGGATGTCGTAGAACAGGTTCGTCACCTGCTGTGCGGGGTTGATGGTGCCGAGTATGGGCGCGTTGCGGGCTATCCAGTCGCTGATCTGCATGGCAAACCCGCCGTACAGTCCGGTGAACAGCGACAGCGTGCAGGAGATGCCGGTCGACAGCCCGTATTTCGTGTTGTACGAGAGCTTCGGCACCGCACCGAGCAGGGTGCCTGCTGAGCTGGTCATGAACGAGGCGATGATGACCGCGAGGATCGCCGCCGGTTCGCGTCCGCCGAGCGAGACGTTGCAGGCGAGCCGGATATAGGCCAATGCGATGGACAGGGCGACCGACGAGCACAGCCAGCAGGAGAGGAAGCCCGCGACGAGCTGTTTGGCCCGGCTCAGCGGCGCTACGGTCCGCCGTATGCCCAGCGCGGACAGGTTCGCCTGTGCGGCGGCGACTGTGCTGATGGAGTATCCCATGGCCATCATGCAGGACATGGCCAGCAGCGCGTAATAGTATCGGGCGATCTCGTCAGGCTGGAAATGCGTGAGCGTCGTCTCATGGGTCATGTCGACGTTCTGCCCGACGCTGTTCCAGAAGTTCCGGCTGAGCGCGGCCTGTGGATTGTCGGCGATGGTCTGCCGGGTAACGGCGTCGGTGCGGTTGTACAGGTCGATGACGCTGCGCAGGGCCGCGAGGCTAATGTCCAGTCCGCTGTTTTGCGTGGAGTCCTTGGCTGTGACGGCGGTTTCCCGGCTCACGGTCATCGCCAATCGGCCGTTATTGTCGGCGGTCAGATAGCCGTTGGCAGTGCCGTCGGCGAGCCGTTGTTCGGCCTCCTTCACGGTGTCGACTGTGGTGATGGTCAGCAGCTTTTGGTCGATTTCGGCGTAGGTCGTGTCGTCTGAGGCCGATTCCGTTTCCCCGGCCAGCGCGTCTACGAAGGTGCGGGCACCGTCCGCCTGCTGCCAACGGGTGTCTTCGATGACGGCCATCGGCACCGGCTTGAGTTCGTATGCTTCGGCCAGCCCGCCGAACAGTCCGTTGAACATGGTCGCCAGCACAATCGGGAACACGGTCATCCAGAACAACGCCGACCGGTTACGCAAGTTCGCTTTCAATGCGACCAGAAATGTGGTCCACATGATGTCTCCTTACTCAGGAACTCCCCTCAGTCACCTTTGGTGACAGCTCCCCTCGGAGAGGGGAGCCAAGTTATTTGCTTGCCGACTGAGGGGAGCATGGTCAGTCCCTCAGTGCTTTGCCGGTGAGTTCGAGGAACACGTCGTTGAGGGTGGGCGGGCGACTGGTCAGGTGGCCGATGTTGGCGCCGGAGCGTTTCACCGCGTCGAGCACGTCGGTCAGGTTGTGTTCGCCGCGACGGCATCGCACGTCGAGTTCCTTGCCGTCGTAGGTGGCTTCGATCACGCACGGCAGCGCACGGACCTCGGCCATCGCCGAATCCGCCAGATCGAGCGTTTCGATGGTGATGCGCTCGCCCGTGTCGATCATGTTCTTGAGCTCGTCGGCGGTTCCGAGCGCCAGGTGCCGGCCGTGGTCCATGATGAGGATGCGGTCGCAGATCTGTTCGACCTCCTCCATGTAGTGGCTGGTGTAGATCACCGTGGCGCCGGCCTGGTTGAGCCGCTGGATGCCTTCCAGAATCGAATTGCGGCTTTGCGGGTCGACGGCGACCGTGGGTTCGTCGAAGAAGATCAGGTTAGGCTTGTGCGCGATGCCGCAGGCGATGTTCAGGCGTCGCAGCAGACCGCCGGACAGTTTGCCGGGCCGGAACTTGCGGAAGTCCTGGAGTCCGACGAATTCGATGGACTCCTCGACCAGCGGCGCGCGGTCGGTTTTCTTCGGCACGTACAGCGAGCAGAAGTAGTCGATGTTTTCGGTGACGGTCAGTTCGTTGAACACGGCCACGTTCTGCGGCACGATGCCGATACGACGTTTCAGCGCGTAGGAGGTCGGCGTCATCGGCTGGCCGAACACGCGAATCGTGCCCGAATCGTAGGTGAGCAGCGCGAGGATGCAGTTGATCGCGGTGGTTTTGCCGGACCCGTTCGGTCCAAGCAGCCCGAAAATCTCGCCCTGGTTCACGTCAAGGTCAAAATAGTCGAGCGCCACCATGTCGCCGTAGCGTTTGACCAGTTGGCTGACGTGCACGGCCAGAGCCGGGTTGGTTGTCGAGTCGTGTTCGGAAGCTCTGTTGTCGGTTGTCATAGTCACTCCCTTCCTTGGCGATTCCATCATCCCAAGAAGGGGCCGGACGCCGCCACAGGCAAACGTCACGACTTGGCCGTACAGGCGTGACATTTGTCATTACAGTCCTTCGGCGTCGGTCTGCATGGCCTTGTACACCTTATCGACCGGCATCAGGCTGATCTCGTCCATCGAATAGTTGGACGCCCTGTGGCTTTGCGTAATCATCGGTATCATCCCTTTACGGTTGTGTCGACGACATCCGACGCTTGTGCCTCATCTATTCGGGAAGTGTAGGCCCGTTGTCTTGGACCGTCATGCGGGTAATTCCGCACGCCCGTCAAGTTCGTCGTGTTCCGCACACCGCTAGACTGGTGGTGGAAGAGCGTCGAGCCGGGGAGGTGCCATGCGCGTGTTGGCCGAGATGGGCTTGCTACTCGTGTTGGGCCTGGCTTTGGCCTGGCTTGTCGGGCTACGGTCCGATGGCGTGTTCATCGCCGGCCTGCTGTTGGCCGTTTCCGTCGCCGGATTGGTGGAATGGCTGCGTCCCGCGCAATGGTCTTGGGTCTTGTGTACAGCGTATCTCGTCATCGCCGTGGCGGTGCCTTCATGGTGCGCGTTCATGCCGCTCATCGCCTACGATACTGCACGGCTGCCGGCCCTCGCCTCGACCGGAGCCCGGGCTGGGGCACGGACTGCGGCAAGTGGCCGCTCCCCCAGTGTCTCGCGGACCGCGGCCTCTCGCCGTTCCCTTGCCGATGCAATGCGTTCGGCCCCGTGGCTTTCGGCCGCCGCGCGCTGGATATGGGTGTTGCCGCTGATCGCGCTCTGGTTCGCCCGTGGCACCGACCGTCTCCAGACGCTGGTGATGACGCTGGTCGCCCTGCTTGGATTCGTTCTGGGCCGGGCCCGCGCCTCCTCGGACGAGGCGCGGCGCGCGTTGCTGCACGCGCAGGACAGGGCGCGCGAATCCTCGCGGGCCACTCGTTCGCGCATCGCCGACATCGATGAGGAACGCGCCCAGTCGATTCGTATGGCGACCCTCGGCGAGCGCACGCGTATCGCCCGGGAGATCCACGACAATGTGGGCCATCTGCTGACCCGCGCGATCATGCAGGCGCAGGCCGGCAAAACGGTGGCCAAGGCGACGAACGATACGGTCGCTGCGCAAGGGTTCGCCACGTTGGGTGCGACGTTGGATGATGCGATGACGATGGTGCGCCGTTCGGTGCATGATCTTGAGGATGATGGCACTGATTTCGCCGCGCAGATCGATGATGCCGTCACGTCGTTCGACGGCATCTCCCCCGGTTTCGCCGTGACGCTGGCCAACGATATCGCCAAGGCGCCTGCGCCGGTCTCGCGCTGTTTCGCGACCGTGATTCGCGAGGCATTGTCGAACGTGGTGCATCACAGCGCGGCGCGCGAGGCGAGCGTGACGTTGCGTGACTTCCCCGCGTTCTGGCAGTTGGTCATTCAGGATCCGGGGCCGGCCGTGTCCGAGTCCGATGGGTCCCGGACGGCCGCTGCCCGCCCGCGTGCGATGCGCGCCACGCACGTCGGCTCGCGACTCGCCGCCGACGGCGTTGCCGATATGCGTGGTTCGGCCGATGAGCTGATGCGCGGCATGGGTTTGGCGGATATCGAATCGCGCGTGCGCGCCCTTGGCGGCACCGCGGTCTGCGGGCCGTATGAGGACGGCTGGCGTGTGTTCGTATCCGTGCCGAAGAAGCGTTGGACCATGGAATCGAGGGATTGATGAGAATCGCAATCGTGGATGATGATCCGATCGTCTGCCAGTCGTTGGAGACGATTCTGACGGCCACCGGCACGGCCGAGGTGCTATGGATGGCAAATGACGGAGACGCCGCCGTGCGCCGTTATTTCGAGACACCGGCGAGCCGACCGGACGTGCTGCTGATCGATATTCAGATGCCCGGCACCAGCGGTTTGGATGCCGCGCGCGAGATTCTGGCCACGGACCCGGCCGCGCGCATACTGTTCCTGACCACGTTTGCGGACCAGTCGTATATCGCGCAGGCGATGGGACTTGGCGCCAAGGGCTATCTCATCAAACAGGATGTGGCGGCGGTCGGGCCCGCGCTGCAGGCGGTGATGGCCGGTCAGGTGGTGCTCGGCGCGGAAGTGCTCGGCAAGCTCACCGAACGAACTCCGGATCCTGCCGATTCCGACGATTCCAGAGATACCGCCGATTCCATCGAGGGCCTGCTTGGCGAGCGCGAACGTGAGATCACCGCGCTGGTCGCCGAGGGCCTCGATAACCGCGACATCGCCGCCAGACTGTTCCTGAGCGAAGGCACGGTCCGCAATCGCATCAGCGCGATACTGGACAAGCTCGGCCTGACCAATCGCACCCAACTCGCCATCCTCTGGCTCAACGCCCATAGGTGAGGGGGCTTTTGGTCAAGTAGGCCTCTCCCTCCGACATCGCTTCGCGATGCCACCTCGAACGCGATTCAGGACAGCTTGCAGCTGACCTCTTATTCGCTCGTTGTCACTCACCCTCGCCTAAAAACGCCTCCGGCGTTTTCTTCACGGCTCGGCTCATCAGAGGGAGGTTGTGAAAAACCAACCTCAGCTGTTTTTCATGACGATACTGTCGATGGTGTTGGCCACGCGCTCGCAGTCGTCGGAGCACTGTTCGAGGTGACGGTAGACGTCATGCCAGGCGAACACCTGCAGCGGATCGGTGCAGGTGGTGTGCAGCGTGCGCATCGACTCGATGAACAGGTGGTCGGCGTCCGTTTCGATCGTGTTGATGGCGAACACCAGTTCGCGCAACGTCTTGGAATGCCGGAATCGCGGCAGTTCGTTGACCAGCTCGCAGATGCTTTCCGTGGCGCGCACCACCATATCCGACATCTGGACCGCGTCGTCGCGCATGTCGGTCACGTTGTCGTAGTACATGCGGTTGAGCACGCCTTCGATGCTGTCGGTCACGTCGTCGAGCACGTGGCCGAGCTCGTCGATGTCCTCGCGGTCGAACGGCGTGATGAACGCGGTCACCAGTTCGTCCATCATGTCGTGGCGCACCTCGTCCGCTGACTTCTCAATCGCGTGCATGCTGTCCATGCGTTCGCGCAGCTGGCCCGGATTGAAGTCGTGCATGACCTCGGACAGCAGCTTCGCGGCCTGGCATGCGTAGTCCGCGCTGCGGCGGAATCCGTCGAAGTAGAACGTGTCTTTTTGTCTCGCCATGATGGGTGGATTCCTTTCTAGAACACGACCATGAACAGTTTGGCCATTACGAAGCTGATGAGACCGCAACCAGGGAAGGTGAACACCCAGGTGAGCATCATGTCGCGCACCACGCCGAAGTTGATGGCGGAGAGGCGGCGTACCGCGCCCACGCCCATGATGGCGCTGGTCTTGGTGTGCGTGGTGGAGACGGGGATGCCGAGCACGGTCATGACGAGCAGGCACAGCGCGCTTGACAGATCGGCCGAGAAGCCTTGGTATTTCTCGAGTTTCACCATGTCCTGGCCCACGGATTTGATGATGCGTTCACCGCCGACGGACGTGCCCACGCCCATGATGGTGCTGCACAGAATCATGAGCCAGATCGGAATCATCACACCGGTCACGCTGGGTTGGCCATTGCAGAACGCCATGCCGAGGAACAGCACGCCGATGAACTTCTGGCCGTCCTGCGCGCCGTGCATGAAGCTCATGGCCGCCGCGCCCACGATCTGCGCGTAGGTGAAGAACCCGTTGGTGCGGCGGCGGTCCATGCCAGCGCAAATCAGGGTCACGGCCTTGCATACCAACCAGCCGACGGCGAAGCCGAACAGGAGGCTTGCGACCAGACCGTAGAGCACCTTGACCCATTCTCCCATGTTGATGCCGCCGATGCCGCCTTGGATGGCGATGGCCGCTCCGGACAGGCCGGCGATCAGGCTGTGGCTTTCGGAGGTGGGTATGCCGAGCAGCGAGGCGCCCACGCTGTATACGACGATGGAGAACAGCGCCGCGCATAGGGCGATGAGCGCCGCGTTCGTGTCGCCGCCGAAATCGACCATGTTGCTGATGGTGGAGGCCACGGAGGCGTTGAGCTGCGTCATGATGAAGACGCCGAGGAAGTTGAAGATGGCCGCCATGATGACGGCGGAGCGTACGCGCATGCATCGTGTGGTCACGCAGGTGGCGATGGCGTTGGGTGCGTCGGTCCAGCCGTTGACGAAGATGACTCCCAGCGTCAGCAACGTTGTGACGGTCAGAGCCGGGTTGGAAAGCACTTGTTGGAGGAAATGCGCCAGTGAGACGTCCAAGGGGAATTAACACCTTCTTCTTCGGGGGCGGAAGCCGTCACACTGATTGTAACGGAAGAATGGCTACGTAGTTCCCATGGCGCGCGGGTTTTATGGTGTTGTTATGCTATTGCGGCCTGTCAGCAGCAACAACTGGTATTGGGGTGGAGACGGTCGTATTCCTCGCGGGCGCGAATGAATTCGACCTCGCTCATCGGTGTTTCGCCGGGATGCTCGGCCGCGAAATGCTCAAGATAATGGTCGTAGCGGGCCTCGCCGCTGATCTCACGCAGATACCAGACGATGCCGTGCCATACGGCAACGAGTTTGCCGAGCATTTTGTCTCCTTTCGCTGATTATTGGCTCCCCTTGAAAAAAGGGGAGCCAATGACGCACTACGCTGCAACCTGCCCGTTCCGCACAAGCTCATGCAGCTTGGCGCTGTATTCGCGCTGCACCTTCTTCTCAAGCGCGGTGGCGACCAGGCTGGAGGGCGCGAACCACTGGGATTCCACGAACGGCTCCTCGGACGTCGTTTCGGCACCGTACTTGCCAGCGGCGAACGTGCGCGCCACGACCACGATGCCGACTACCACGAAGACGCCCATCATGACCAGGAAGAACACGGAGAGCACGCCGTCCAGATACGCGTTGGACAGCGCGGCCTTGGCGTTGGTCAGCGCCTCGCCGGTCAGCTCGCCGGAGTCGATCTGCGCCTGATACTTGGAGGCGGTGGTGAAGTAGCTCAGCGGCCCGAAGATCTTCTGGAAGTCGGCGGTGAAGGTCACGGCGATGTCCCACACGAGCGGTACCACCGGTATCCACAGGTGCTTCCAGTAGCCCATCTTGGCCACACACACGGTGATCAGCACGAAGCAGGCGGCGGCGAGCAGCTGGTTGGAGATGCCGAAGATAGGCACCATCGCGTTGATGCCGCCGTTCGCGTCGGACACGCCCATCCACAGCAGTCCGCCCCACAGCGCGGTGGCGATCAGCGTGGTGATGATGTTGCCGGGCTTCCAGGTCGGGTCGGCGAACTTCTTGAGCTTGCGCACGTTGCCGAGCATTTCGCCGATCTGGTAGCGGGCCACGCGGGTGCCGTTGTCCACGGTGGTCAGGATGAACAGGGCTTCGAACATGATGGCGAAGTGGTACCAGAAGGCCATCGAGTCGTGGCCGCCCAGGTAGGACTTGAGGAAGTTGGCCATGCCCATGGCGAACGTGGTGGCGCCACCGGTGCGGGAGACGATGGAGGTCTCGCCGATGTCGGCGGCGGCCTGCTCAAGCGCCGCGGCGCCTTCGTAGGTCTTGGCCGCGCCGTTCTCGTCCACGGAATCCCAGGTGACCTGCATCTGGTTGCCTTCGATGTCGGAGACCTTCATCGACTCCACGGCCTTGACGGCGGCATCGGCCTGTTCGCCCGGCGTGGAGGTGGCGGAGATGCTCACGCCGGATGCGGCGGTGATCTGTGCGGCGGACATGTTGGTGGAGAAGTACACGCCCTGCGAGATGGTGATCGCGGCGATCAGCGCGATGACGGCGGTGAACGATTCGACGAGCATCGAACCGTAGCCGATCATGCGAATCTGGTTCTCCTTCTCCACGGCCTTCGGGGTCAGGCCGGAGCTCACCGCGCCGTGGAAGCCGGAGAGGGCGCCGCAGGCGATGGTGATGAACAGGAACGGGAATAGGTTGCCGGAGAAGGTCGGGCCGGTGGAGGTGGAGGCCAGTTCGGTCAGACCCGGCACCTTGACGGACGGGTTGGCGATGATGATGCCGATGACGAGCAGCACGAGCGTGCCGATCTTCATCAGCGTGGACAGGTAGTCGCGCGGGGTGACGAGCAGCCAGTGCGGCAGCGCGGCGGCGGCGAACGAGTAGATCACCAGGGCGATGACGAGCTGCTTGGCGTCCAGTGTGAACACGGCGGCCACGGCCGGGATAGAGGCGATCCATCCGCCGGCGACGATGTCGAGCACGAGCAGCACGAAACCGAGCAGCGTGGTCTCAATGACACGGCCGGGGCGCAGGAAACGCTGGTAGCAGCCCATGATCAGGGCGATCGGGATGGTCATACCGATGGAGAACACGGCCCACGGCGAGGCGGCCATGGCCTTGATGGCCACGAGCGCCAGGAATGCCATGGCGATGGCGGTCATCACCACGAGGAAGATGGATAGGATCATACCGCCGAACTTACCCATTTCATCAGTGGCCATCTGGCCCAGAGAGCGACCGCGGCGCTTGGCGGAGATCCACAGCACCAGCATGTCCTGCACGGCGCCGGCGAAAATCACGCCGAGGATGATCCACAGAGTGGAGGGCAGGTAGCCCATCTGCGCGGCCAGGATCGGGCCGACGAGCGGTCCGGCGCCGGAGATGCCGGCAAAGTGCTGGCCGAAGAGCACGCGGCGGTCGGTGCGTTCGAAGTTCGCGCCGTCATGCACGCGCTCGGCCGGGGTGGCGTTCGCGTCGTCGGTGCGCATGATCTTGATCTGGATGTAATAGGCATAGAAGCGGTAGGCGATGGCGTAGGAGCTCAGCGCCACGACCAGGAACCAGATGGCGGAGATCCGCTCACCGCGCGAGACGGCCAGAATCGCCCATCCGCAGGCACATACGATGGCGATGGCGGCCCACAGCAGGGCCTTCTTCCATGTCCATACCATTTTGGGACGCACGCCTACGGGCAGTCCCTTCGAATTGCGAATCACACGTTCGGCTTCGTCCGGCGTGTAATCGTCCTTGAATTCCAACTTGCCAGGTGCCGGGGCCTGGGCTGCGGCGGTGGTCATAATAACCCTCTGTTCCTCTTCAATAACCTTTGCGGGAAAGGTTCTCTTCATTGCGACCCTTTTGGGGTATCTCTCGTCTGCTTATGGCACTGGTTGGAAGCGTAGCCACGGCATGTCGCGCCTCAGGAAAATGTCCCAATATGTGAGCTTGGCCACATGTTCACGGACTGCGTTTCATGCCGATTACCCGGGATTCGCACCGCGATGTGCGAAAATGGACACGGTGTCAATCAGGAGGTGCACAGTGGTTGTAAGCATGGATTCGAGCCGCACAATGCCCGATTGGGTGAAGTACGGGGTGTTCTGGCACGTGTATCCGCTGGGCTTCTGCGGTGCCGATATCAGGCCCGCCGGCCCGCGCCAGTTCCATGGCCGCGGCCTTGACGCGATAATTCCCTGGCTGGAGTACGTGCGCGATCTAGGCGCGTCCGGCCTGCTGCTGGGTCCGGTGTTCGAGTCGGCGACGCATGGATACGACACGCTCGACCATATGCATATCGATGTGCGATTGGGCGGGGATGCCGCGTTCGATCAGCTTGTCGCGGCCTGCCGGGACATGGGATTGCAGGTGATGCTGGATGGCGTGTTCAATCACGTGAGCCGCAATCATCCGGCCGTTCAGGCGGCGCTTGACGAGACCGCCGGACGCTTGAATCCGGCCGACAACCCGTGGCATGGTCTGGTCCGCGCGCATGTCGGTGATAATGGCGAACCCGCTTTGGATGTGTTCGAGGGGCACGGGGATCTGGTGGCGCTGGACCATTCGGCTGACGAGACCGTTGACTATGTGGTCCATGTGATGAGCCATTGGCTGGATCGCGGAGCCGCCGGCTGGCGCCTCGACGCCGCGTATGCCGTGCCGAGCCCGTTCTGGGCGCGCGTGTTGCCGCAGGTCAAAGCCGCACACCCGTATTCGTGGATTTTCGGCGAGGTGATCCATGGCGATTACCCGCGCATCATCGAGGAATCCACGATGGATTCGATCACGCAATACGAGCTATGGAAGTCGATCCAGCATGCGCTGGAGACGGAGAACTTCTTCGAGCTGGATTGGAACTTGAAGCGGCACAACGCGTTCCTGGATTCCTTCGTGCCGCAGACGTTCATCGGCAACCATGACGTGACGCGTATCGCATCGCAGATTGGCCCGGCCAAGGCGGCGTTGGCATTGGCGGTGCTCATGACGGTCGGCGGCGTGCCAAGCATCTATTACGGCGACGAACAGGGCTATGTGGGCGTCAAACAGGAGCGTTTCGGCGGCGATGACGACGTACGTCCGAAGTTCCCCGGCTCCCCTGCCGAACTGTCCACGCTGGGAGAGCCGACATACCGGCTGCATCAGGCGCTGATCGCGCTGCGCCGTCGCAACCCATGGCTGCTGGATGCGCGTACCGAGGCCGTGAAGCTGGAAAACAAGCACTTCGTCTATCGTTCGACGAGCGCCGACGCCCAGCATTCCCTGACCGTGGACCTCAACATCGAGCAATCCCCCACTTTCACCATCCGCAACGCCGATGGCAGTACAGCGTATCAATGGTGAGCTCCCTCATCAGAGGGAGCTAACTCATTCACCTCTGAATGCCTCGGATCAGCAGGTCGAGCAGGTAACCGTACGACCGGTCGACCCGTTCGCGGCCGCGTGTGCGGGGTTGTGCGGAACGCAGTTCGAATTGGATGAACCCGTGTATGGACACCCAGATGGAGGATGCGATTAGATGGGGGTCATCGCCGCGGAATACAGATGCTGCCTGGCCGTATCGAATGATCTGCGTGATGGCGTCCAGGCAGTGCTGGGCCGAGTCCGACGCCTGCCCCATCCAGACCAGCGCGTAAATGCCGGGGGCGTCCAGCGCGTGTTCACGGTAGATTATGCCCGCCCTGCGCAGGCGCAGCACGGGGTCGGATTCGTCAATGGCGATGAGCTGTTCGCGCAGATCGGTGAAGTATGTGTCGATGAGCGCATCGCACACCGCCTGCTTGCCGCCGATGTGCTGGTAGATGCTGGTGGGCGACACATCGGCCTGTGCGGACAGCGCACGGATGGTCAGACCGTCCACACCGTCCCGTTCCACGATCCGCCTTGCCGCGTCAAGGATTCTCCCGTGGATTTCAAGGGTGGGCGTGCGTTTGGATCGGGGCTGCGATTGCGTCATATCCGTTATTCTAGGGTGCGTACAGGCCATTACCGCCGTTTCGGCATGGCCACGATCACAACGACTGCGGCGATAAGTGCAATCGTCATGGCCGCTAGGCAGGCGAACAGGCATCCGCATCGCAAACACCGGCCTATAACACAATCAGGCCCGACGACCATCAAAGGTCGTCGGGCCTGATTCATACGCGCTGTCGGACTAACGGCGTCCAGACTTCATACGGAATGGCGCATTGTGGCGATTCTTCTTGGAATGACGGCGGTTCGGGCCTTCCGTGTTGCCGTATTTGGCGATCATGCGGCGTTCGTGACGCTTGGCACCTTCTGAACGCTCGTCGCGTACGATGCGGTTCTCGTTCTTGCGATGGATGCGCTTGCCGCCTTCGCCCTGACGGGTGTTGCGCATGGACTGTCTGCGGCCGCCGAAATCGTCGTTGCGACCGTATCCGGCCCTGTCGCGCTTATCGAACTTGTCGCCCTTGCCGTACCGATCATTGCGACGGTTCTTGCCGTGCTGGTCGCGGCCATTGTCCTGACGCTCGTCGTACCGGTTCTTGCCGTATCCGTCGCGACGGTCGCCCTTGCGGCGCTCCTCGCGGCGGTCATCGCCATGCTCGAACAGATAGTCGCGGCGCTCGGCCTCGGGGTTGCTCATGCCTGCACGGCGTTCCGCACGGTTGCGGTTCTTCTTCACGGCCTTCTTGCTGGCCTTGTCGCCGTGCTTGCGCTGCGGCTCGCCTTCGGCAACAAACTCGCCGCCTGCGTTCTCGTGCTGGAACTCGGTCTCGGCAACGTTCTGCTCGTCACGGTTGCGATTGCGATTGTGCTTGCGCTTGCCGCCGCGGCCGGACTCGTCGCCCGCCGCGTTCTTGGCGCCCCTGTTCTTGCCCTTGCGCGGGTTGCCCACGGGCTGCGACTTGTCGAGGCTCCAACCATCCACGCGCTCGGCGCGGTCGCCCACAAGCTCAAGCACTTCGGGCGAATCGTGGGTCACTTCGATCATCTTGGTCTTGATGCCGGCCTGGTTCAGCAAGCGGCGCGTCTCGCGGCGCTGCTCGGGCAGCACGAGGGTGACCACGTCGCCCGCCTTGCCGGCGCGGGCGGTACGACCGGAGCGGTGCACAAAGGACTTCGGGTCGGCCGGCGGCTCGACCTGCACCACGAGCTCCACGCCGCCGACGTCTATGCCACGGGCGGCCACGTCGGTGGCCACCATGACACGCACATCGCCGGAATCGAACGCAGCGAGGTTGCGATCGCGCTGGTTCTGGTTCAGGTTGCCGTGCAGCTCGGCGGCCGGAATGCCGTTCTGCGTCAGGTTCTTGGCGAGCTTCTTGGCCTGGAACTTGGTGCGGGTGAACAGGATGCGGCGGCCTTCGCCCGAGGCGAGCATGCGCACGAGTTCGTGCTTGTCGCCGCGCGTGGTTTCGAACACGTGGTGGGTCATCAGGTCGGGTTCGGCGGTGGCCGAATCGACCTCGTGCACCTTGGGATCGTGCAGGAAGGTGTTCACCACTTCATCCACGCCGTGATCGAGCGTGGCGGAGAACAGCATGTGCTGGGCGTCGGGCGAAATCTGCTCAAGCAGTCGCTTGACCGGTGGCAGGAAGCCCATATCGGCCATTTCGTCGGCCTCATCGATGACCACGACTTCGACGGACGAGAGCGTGAGCGCCTGCTGGCGCAGCAGGTCCTCAAGGCGGCCCGGGCAGGCGACCACGATATCGGCGCCGTCCTTCAGATCGCGGATCTGGTGGATGTACTTGACGCCGCCGTACACCGTGGTGGTGTTCATGCCGAACGTGTGGGCCAGCGGCATCAGCACGTCGTTGATCTGGTTCGCGAGCTCGCGGGTGGGGGCCAGCACCAGGCCGCGCGGGTGCGGTAGGAAGTCGTCGGCGCGGCGCTCTTCCAGGCTGGCCTTCTTGCGGCGCTTGATTTCCTTGCGGAACTCCTCCATCGCGATTTCGCCGAACGAATCGTAGGAACCGAGGCGGGTGACCAGCGGAATGGAGAATGCGAGGGTTTTGCCGGAGCCGGTGCGACCTCGGCCGAGAATGTCGCGGCCGGCCAGTGAATCGGGCAGGGTGTCGGCCTGAATGGGGAATGCGGTCTTCTTGTCATCTGCCGCAAGCACGCGCACCAGCGGTCCGGGTACGCCAAGTTCGCCAAAGGTAAGGGGGCGGGATTCCGTGCTGTCGTTCATCTGGAAATCAGCGGAATCGTCACGATCATCGAAATTATTACGGGGCACAGTGGCCTTTCATGTCAAAGGTTACGCAAATTACGCAAGCTTTCCGAGCTTAGCGTAAGCCCCCTACTTTGCTTGGTGCTCGCCACACTGTCATCCCACTCTTTACTTATGACCCCATGGGGCGGTAACTCGCCCATGGGGCGGCAACTTGCCCATGGGGCGGTTTGAAGAAATTGTGAAACCGCAGAATAAAGCCATTTTCACCTACCGCCCCATGAGGGTTTTACCACCCCATGGGATATTTGCCGCCCCATGGGTTTTACCACCACGTAAGGCGAGCACCGCTCCATGGAACACGCAAATGGCCCCCACCCGTGAAGGTAGGGGCCATTGTGCAAAAGGGCTGAGCCAAGATACAGCCCAGTAGCCCTAAAACACACTACAAAATATCCGGATCGTCTTTGGCAATAGTGCCGGTTGCCTTGCCAATGGCCTTCAGGCCGTGGTAGGCCACAAGAATCACGATCGTGCCAATGGCAATGCCGTTGAAGGAAATGCCACCAACAGTGAACGCGAATTGGCCGATGGCAATGATCATGGTGATGGCTGCCACCATGATGTTCAGCGGCTTGTCGAAGTTGACCTTGTTCTCCACCCAGATGCGGATACCGATCATGCCGATCATGCCATACAGCAGCGTGGTCACGCCACCGAGCACGCCGGCGGGGATCGTGTTGATCACGGCACCGAACTTCGGGCACAGGCTCAGGATCAGGGCAAAGGCGGCGGCGCACCAGTAGGCGGCGGTGGAGTACACCTTGGTGGCGGCCATCACACCGATGTTCTCGCCGTAAGTGGTGGTGCCGGAGCCGCCGCCGAAGCCGGCGAGCGTGGTGCCCAGGCCGTCGGCCATGAGGGCGGTGCCGATCTGATTGTCGTAGTCGCGGCCGGTCATTTGGGCCACGGACTTGACATGGCCAACGTTCTCAGCCACAAGCACAAGCACAACAGGGATGAACATGGGAAGGATGGAGAAATCGGCCTGCGGCAGGTGGAACTTCGGGAAGCCGATCCATGCGGCGTCGCCGATGGCGGAGAAGTCGACCTGACCACGGATGCAGGCATATACATAGCCGATGATCACGCCGACCAAAATATTGAGGCGACCCAGCAAGCCCTTGAACAGCACAGCCACGAGCAGCACGGCCAACAGGGTAACCAGTGCGGTGTCGGGCGCGGCTTGGAAGTTGGTCCACACGGAAGGTGCCAGATTGAAGCCGATGATGGCCACGATCGCGCCGTTGACCACGGGCGGCATGATGATGTCGATCCATTTGGAGCCGGCGTAATGCACGAGCACGCCAACCAGGGCCAGCAGAATACCGGTGACCATGATGCCGAAGCTGGCGACCGCAATGCCCTTGTTGGCGGTGGTGACCGCGGTGATCGGTGCAATGAAGCCGAAGGACGAGCCCAAATAGCTCGGCAGCACGTTCCTGTTGATAAGCAGGAACAGTGCGGTGGACATAGCCGTGAAGAACAGGGTGGTGGACGGGTCGAAGCCCGTCAGAATCGGCACCAGGAAGGTGGCACCGAACATGGCGATGACGTGCTGTGCGCCGATACCGGCGGTGCGCACCCAAGTCAGACGTTCATCGGGCTCGACTACCTCGCCGGGCGCCAGCGTCTTGCCGTCGCCATGCAATTGCCATTGGAAGATATTGGACATTACTACTCTCCTCGCTCTCGCTTGGGGCACGGCATTCACAACCAGCCGCACCACGCACCATTCTAGCTCACGAAGATTTTGTGAAGTCTCTCTTCCGGGAAAGGCTATTTGCCGTAATACTCCAGCAGGTGTGGGTCGACGGCCTGCACCACATCCACCAAATCGCCATTGGAGAGATACGGGCGCTTGAATTCGCGCCACGGCTCCACCTTGACCTCCCAGCGGCCGGTCGTCTCGTCGAGCACGGGCCGGGCGGTCTGCTCCCAGCGCACACGCTTGGAAGTGCGGCCGGTTTCCGGGTCGCGGCGTGTATAGTGCAGGCAGGTGCAGTTGGTGATCTTCCAGTCGTCCGAATCGGCGCGATGCAGGAATTCCTCGTCGGCCAGATCCTCGATGGTGAGCATCAGGGCGAGCATGAAGTCGCCGTGGGTGACCATGACCACGGATTCCGAATCGGATTTGCGGCTCAGCGAGGTCAGGATGTTGTGCACACGGTCCTCGGCCACATCGGCAATCGACTCGCCTGCCGGCGGACGCCAGTACAGCGGATCGGTGTTCTTGAAGTTCCAGTTGCGCGCGTAGTTGTTTTTGAATTCGTCCTTGGTGATGGTGTTGATCTCGCCCCAAGAACGTTCACGCAGCACACGGTTCTCCTCCCATTTGGCCTTGGGCAGGGCCATGGTGGCTGCGGTTTCGCGGGTGCGCACGTATGGCGAGACCATGTAGCGGTCGAACAGCTGCTGCTGGCTGACCAGCCAGCGACCGATGCAGTCGGCCTGCTTGCGTCCGGTGGCGGTGAGTCTCCAGGAGCGGTCGGGTACGGTGACGTTGTCCTGCGTGTACAGGGAATTGTCGCCCTGCTCGCCCGCCTGGACGATGACGTTCGCTTCGGATTCGCCATGCCGGATTACGTATAGATCGAGCGGCATGCTCATATGGATTCCTCTTTCGTTATTGGTTACGTTGTGTTGTTTTCTGCTGTTTCCTACTTGACCCGCGTTATGGTGTCCCCCTTGACCATGAACGCATGCCGGGCCATGTCGATCATCGGCTGGTCGAACTTCGAGTCGGTGTAGAACTCGTCGATGACGGCGTCCGGGCCGTACAGTTCGCGGAACCGTTTGGCCTTGTTGGTGCTGAAGTTGAGGTACGTGACCTTCATCGTCTCCACATCCACCTCGCTGGCCACGAGATTCCTCACGCCGAGTCTGCGGCAGGCCTCCCCCACCGTCAGACCGAAGGATGCGGTGAGGATCACATCGTCCGATTCAGGCTGGTACCAGGGCTTGATACGTGAATAGTTCCTATCCCAGAAGTCGTCCACGAGCTGTTCGACGCTCGCCACCCGTTTGGATCGGCTCAGTTCCGCGAGATAGCCTTCGGTCATCTTACCCACGCCGTATTCCATTTGTTCAAGCGTGGCCCGGCCAAGCTTGTATTTGACTGCGTACCGCAGCACGGGGGCAATATAGCGGAACACTTTCGGGTCGTGTCGGGCGGAATACAGGTACAAGTCGAACAGGCTTTCGCCATCATAGATGGTTCCGTCGAAATCGAATACGCGCATACCTTCTGCTTCTACTCTGTTATTCCTTGTTTAAGGCTAATCTCAGTAAGCCGGCGAAAGCGCAAATACGCAGTGAATTTCACATGAACACTGTTTTTTGGATTGATTTCGGTACAGGTAACGTACACTGGTGACAGCGTGGAAGGAGGTGCGTAATGGCGGCGTCTGAAATCGAACAATGGTGGATTGATAAGTTTCAGGAGAACCTGGGTCCGATTCGCAAGGTAGCCGGATGGACGACTCAGCAACTGGCCGACGAGCTGGGAGTCGCGCGACAGACGGTGTCTAACTTGGAGACCGGCAAAAGCCCGATGACCAAACTGCAGTATCTCGCTTTACGTACGGTGTTCAGCGCCGAGATCGCACGTCGTGAAGACCGCGATCTGGCACGCATCATCAAGACTTTGGTCGACGATCCCATTGAGCAACGCATTCGCGAACGGCGCGCCCAAGAGCAGGACGGCGAGGCCGTTGCCGACAATGCCCCAGTCAATACGGACGGTGGCAACGTTGCCGACAACGCCGCCACCGAGAAACGCAAGCCCAGTGCCGCCACATTGAAGGCTTCAAAGACTGCCGCAACGGGCAAGCCCACGCTCAGCACGGCGATGCAGGCTCTCGCCGTCATCACCGGCGCATTGGCCAGTGGAACCGCCGCCGGCATCATCACCTACTTGATGTTCCCGGACGGCGGCCCGAACAAGCGCTGAGTCGCCGAAATATCGAAACGGATTGAACAACCCAGTTCGAAGCCCTGAGCACCATTTTGTCCGTGTCGCACCAGCGTTTCCCTCATTATCAGCTGTTTCGAGTTGCATGAATGCACCGCTTACAGGCCGAGAATTTCGTGCTTTTTTGCATCAAATTCTTCTTGGGAGAGAATGCCGATATCAACCAATTCCTTCAATTTCTTCATCGCCTCGACTTGTTCTTCCACAGACATGGATGCCGTGTGAGAGGCGGGAGCAGCGGCTTCCGGTGCCGGCGCTTGAACCGGGGCGGCGGTCATAGGACTGATGGCTTGCGCCATATTCATACCAAGCAACATGCCACCATCGCCAAAGCCGTTGTCTTGAATACCTTGCGCAATGCGCTGCTGGGCAGCCATATTGCCAGCTTGTTGGGAAACGCCCTCGTATGCGGCAACATTCATCTTATTCGAGGCGAACTGCTGCACGAGTTGACGTGATTGCTCGGTGAACTCGATGCTTTCGATGCCCACGCTGGACACTTCAAAGCCAAAACGATCATTCCATGTACCGGCATTGGCTCGATCGCCACGCACGCATGCTGCGATGTCATTCGCCTTGCCGGGCAATTGCGAAATACGATATTCATTGGACAACGAATTGATGGCCACAATAAACGACTGTACGAATTCGGACAGAATCTGCCTACGTGGCCCTTCATCATCGAATGAATACGACACGGTAGTGGCAGGCACAAAGTTACGAACGAATCGAACTGGATCAGTGACCTTTAGCGACATGGATCCGCGTGCGCGAATTTCCAAATCGACGCCATAGAACCGGTCGTTATACACCAGCGGCGCAGAAGTGCCGAATTTGATGCCACGAATCTCACGCAGGTTGACGAAGGCCACATATTTGGTGCGGCCAGGCTGACCTCCGAAGGTGAATCGATCGGCAACCTGATTGAAGAACGATCCGATGCCGTCTCCGGCGAGCACGCTCTGCTCCCCGTTGCGATATTCATAACCGCCCGACTCGGTGATGACGTTTTCGATACCTGTTTCAGAGAAAATGAACGCCGCAGTATTCTCTGGCACATAGATACGCGAACCATTGGTGATTATTCCCTCGGAACCGTATTCATTCGAACCGCGATCGTTGTTGCTTCCGCGGGGAATGCCCGGCACAACGACGGTGTGTTCCGTGAACGGACCAGCGGTGATGATATCACGCCACAGGTCCGCGAATGTACCGCCGAGCGCGCCGGCGAACGCCTTAATAACTGCCATCTGTTTTTTCCTCGATATCTCATGCATATGGCCGATCTTGCGACTATGCAATCGCAAGACCGGCCGTTATGCTGGCATGTTGGTTATAGCTGCGTTTCGCGATCGCAGTATTCGCATCGAACGACTTCTTTGCGATGACCGGAAAGCGGAGCGCCACAACCTTCGCAATTCACCGAAACCACGGGTTCGGTAATCCCAAGCCCACTACGGAATGCGCCAAAAGTGTCCTTCAGCGCCCCGGCCAGAGCCTCCGTTCCGGGGATGGCCTTGTTGAAGACCGGCTCATCCATTGGCGTGTACTGTCTGCCGCGTATACCCATGTATCGTCATCGTTCCTTTCTTGGAAAACCGTTACCTCGATACGCCAGTCTGATCACTGGCCCACCGATGCGAGCTTCTGCGTGCATCGAGTCATGACCTCGGTGTAGTAGGCCGAATCCTCACTGCTGAGGGAGTTTTCGTCAATGGCGTCTACCTTCTGGGAGAACTCAGAGTAACGCTTCATCATGCTGGCATAGTCGGTAGCCATGCTGACCACGTTGTCGGATTTCTGATATTTGTTCATGAAGGCAACATACTCATCGATAAAGGCCTCGTAGCTGTCCATCGTGGCCTTGAAGTCAGCACTGTCATTGGTGTTCTGCTGCGCCTTCTGATCCGAAGACTGGTCGCTCTGCTTGTTGGCATCGCTGGAATCAGTGCCCGTACCAGTGCTCTTATCATCCTGTTTCGCGGCGTCGCCGTCCGTAGACGTATCTTCCTTCTTTTCCGGAACCTGGATAGTGATGGACATGATGGTCTCGTCGTCAGTGTTACGAGAAACGCTCACACTGTATCCATCGGCGTTCTTGGCATTGAAACTGTCAGCGGACTTGCTATAGTCCACGGTGAAACCGTTGTCTTGCACGGACTTGACGTAGTCGGCATACTGCTTGGCGTCGGTACCGCACACCTCGATGGAGAAATAGTCCGAAGACTCGCTTTTAATTTCACCCTTTGTGGATTTCGGCTGCGGCAGCAGCGCCGCGATATCCGACTCCGGCCATGAATATGCTTCGCACTTGGTGGCGAGCGATGCTTCCAATTCCGCCCGATCAGCCTTGGCCTTCGCGCCGTCACGAATTACGAACACGCCACCGATTACCAGACCCACAACGGTGATACCGACTGCCACCCAGGCCAGCACTCGGCCTTGCACCTTGCCACTCGGGCGGGTCACGTATACGGCGAAGCCTGAGAGCAGTGCCGGAATCACCGTGGCGAACAGCAGTCCGCCCCAGGATCGGCCAGAAACATCCACAAATTGGGCGAGTACGAACAACACTCCCCAAATAATGGCGAACACAGCCAGCTTGGAAGTCTTCTTCACCCCTTGTGCATTCGGAGCAAGCACGGCAGGCGCAGCGGCACCAGCAAAACCAGTGGCAGCACCGGTACCATGTGTGGCGGGTGCAGGAGCTACACCAATACGCTTGTCCAGAGCGGCGAGGAACTCATCAACGCGCTTGGCGCTTTCGTTTCCAGTCGCCTCCAGACGAATGGCGGCCCCTGCCGCACCCTGCGGGACTACGGTTAGCGTGCAGTTCACCCCATCATAGGAGTGGAAGGAAAACGCTCCGGTCTGGGTGTTTTCGTTATCCAAGGTAAACGTGGCGCCAGTAGTCAGCTGGTCGTGAATAACTTGGAACAGCTGTTGCGGACTGACCGCATATACACGATCAAATGGCGCGCCGGCGGGCCGCTGCGATGCCGTAGCCGGAGCCATCGGAGTGGTGGTAGCACCATCAGACGCTACGTTCGGTTGGCCAGCCGGTACAGTATTCGGCACGGTAGGCGCATTCGCGCGATCTTCCGGTGCGTCATTCGTGCCTTCGGACGGTGGAACCGGCTGAGGTTGTTGATCAAATGGCGTTGTCATGATGCCCTTCTTTCCTTAAGCAGCAGCATTACCAGCACAGAAGAGGCAAGCCCGGCAACCGTTACGGTCAATCCGACTGCCATGGCAAGCCGGTATCGTTCGCTCATCATTGCGTCCCTTCTTATTGCTCGCTTTGCTCTGCGATACATCGAAACCAGTGTATGGCGTTGTTATTATGTACGCAAATTAGCATTTTGTATGCATGTTAGCTTTATTGTCGATGCTTGATACCGCGCATGAACATCCTTTCCGCCACCGCACCTACACGGATGGCATCGACCATTGTCGGCGACACGCGCGGGCCATACATCAGCTGACAACTGAATTTTTCGGCGTGTTTCCGAAAAGTCGGCGTCCTGTACGCTGGGAATCGAGCAACCGCGTACGATGGCGCAGCACAGCACCCGCAACACAGCGACAAGGAGCATGGGCAATGGCAGACATCCCCGAAGAACATTTGACCGAGGAACTGTTGGATCGGCTGCTCGCCAGCGCCAGCATTGAGCAGTATCTCGATGAGGGACTCGTCAGCGCACGCACGCTGACCGACTATCTGTTCGACCGTATGGAAGCCCATGACCTGAGACGAGCCGACGTGGTGCGGGCATCCGGCCTCAACGCCACAGTGGTTTATGACATTTTCTCCGGCAAAAGCCGCCCCGGCCGAGATCACGCCATTATGCTGGCTTTTGGTCTCAAGTGCACATTACGTGAAACCCAACGGCTACTTCGTCTTGCAGGCGTTTCCGAACTGTGGTGCAAACAGCGACGCGACGCGATTATCATCTGGTGTATACGCAATGGATTCGACCGCATTGCCACGGACGACGAGTTGTATCGTATGGGAGAGGCGACGTTGCTACCGGCCGATTGACGACATTCGGCCCAACAACACTCACCAGTGAGACGCAAGTAAGAGGGCATCAAGGAGAGACATGGACGATAAGCAGGCGATGCATGCGATGAGCATCGACGATGCGTACCATGTCGAGCGTACGCTCGCTCGCGGACCTTCCGGCGTCACCGAACTGGTGAGCATTGACGGCAACGGCCCGTTCGTACGCAAGAAGATTCCCTCTCCCCTAGCGCAACGCAATGTGTGGGCGGCGCTCAGCGCCTGCCAGAGTAATCGTCTGCCGCGTGTGGAAGCGACGTACGAGCTGCCCGACCGGTTCGTCATCGTCTACGATTACGTGCCGGGCAGCACGCTTGCGCAAATTGCGGAGGAAAACGGGCGGCTTGCACCGAATGTGGCCGTGCAGCTTATCGACCAAATTTGCGAAGCCGTGCAGGAGCTTCACCAGCACGGCGTTATCCACCGCGACATCACGCCGGCCAACGTCATCGTGGCCCAGGATGGCGCGCATCTCATCGATTTCGGCATCGCGCGCATCCGGTCAGAGGCAAGCAACCGTTCACGGGATACCACGGCGCTTGGCACCTACGGATTCGCCTCGCCTGAGCAATATGGCTTTGCCAAAACCGACGCGCGTTCCGACGTATTCTCGCTGGGCCGGCTACTCGGATTCATGCTGACCGGCGTATATCCCGATGCCAGCGACTACGAGCAGCGACTTGCCGATGATGCCGCAGTACCGGCTCGACTACGCGCCGTCATCGGCTATGCGTGCGCATTCGAGCCCAGCAAACGGCCACAGAGCGTCCAAGAGTTTCGCCAGGCGCTGTTCTCCCAGTCCAATCCGCCCATACCGAACGCATCATCGGCAAATCCGCCATCAACGAGAACAACGAACGGCAGCGCGTCGGCGTCTCGACTATTCCGGCGTCTGCACTTGAGCAAACGCGCCATCGTGCTGTGGTCCATTGCCGGAGCGGCACTGATAATCGCCGCCATTGCGGGAGGCATTGTGTTGGCAGGCCAACTTGGCATTATCGGGTCGGCAACATCACCCGATTCCTCGACACAATCCAGCAGCCAATCAACCGATAAGGCCGATGGCGGGCACTCCTCGAACGGGTCAGGAACCGACAATGCCAATGGCACGGGCGGAGTAGTCGGCACTGACGGCGCTGATGGAGACAATCAAGACACCGTCACCGACAATCCTCTGAAAATAGTGGAATCCGGCTGGTCGGCGGACCAGCAAGGGTATGTCCACTACGCTTTCGCCCTGCGCAACACCAGTACGACCCAGCAGGTGCAGTATCCGCAGATTACCATTACGGGGCGGGCCAAAGACGGTTCCATCGTGTTCTCGCAGACGCAAGCACTGAATATGGCATTCCCGAATCAGACTGTATATGACGCCGGCCAAGCGGGCGAGGGCACGGCCCCGGCCACCGTAGATTTCGTTGTGCTTAGCCCTGATACGTACAACGTCACCGAGGCTCAAGGAACCGCTACCTTCCCCATCAGCGGAACATCCAAAATAGACAACAGGGACGGCGGCACGACGTTCAATGGCGAGGTCCGCGCCGTGGCAGATGGATTCAAGCCATCTGATGGACAGCAAATCAAGATTTCCCTAGTACTGCGTAACGCACAGAACGCAATCATCTATGGAGATATCGCATTCGTGGATTGGCCGGGCAATGGCCGATCCACGCCATTCTCGATTACCGTCTACGATCTGCCGAAGTATGTGTCTTACGATCTGTATGCGCAAATCTGGTAGTTGACTTTACGTCTGGCAGGTGGCCGTCAGGTGCCTGTCAGGCCGCTGTTCGCGTCACCTGCGCACTGACGTTACGGCGCGCCTGGCCGAACAGATAGATGCCGATGGGCAGGGTCAGAACACCGCCGATGATGAACACCAGCGAAATCGGGATCACGTCGGCCAGTGGCGCGAAGATCAACATGCCGAGCGGCATTCCGAGCGTGCTCAGGGTGGTGTCAAGGCCGAATACACGGCCCACCATCTTCTCATCGGCCTCGGTCTGGATGATGGTGCGCATCGGGCCCATGCAGATGGCCGAAGCCAAACCGTTCACCACATCAATCAGCAAATACGCCAGCAGATTGTGAACCACGCCAAGACCAACGACGGAGACGCCCACCAGAGCGATGCCGAAGGCGACCACGCGCATGTTGTTGCGGATGAGCTTGGCACCGATGGTAGACATCAGCGCGCCGCCGAGCAGCATACCGATGCTCCATCCCAGCTCGTTGGCGGCGAGTTTATCGGAGGCGGTGGTCAGGTTGATGAATCCGAGATTCAAATCGATGCCCTCATATTCGCGGGTCATGAGCAACAGCGTAAGGTTCATCGGCGCCACGGCCACGAAGCACACCAAGGCGTCACCGAGCACCACGTTGCGCAGGTTCGCCCGGCGCCATGTGTAGCTGAAGCCATCTTTCAAGTCAGCAAACACACGACGGACGCTGACAATCAGCGAACGATCAGCATTGGCATCCGACATCGGTTCGAGTGCGGGTTGCCCGCTATTCTCCGCTTCAGCCATACGCCTCGCAACATGTTCCGCGCTCTTCTTCGGCACTTTGATCAACGCCACAAAGCCGACGCCGATAATGGCCGTGGTCACATCGACTAACAGAATCGACCACAGCGGCACTGTGTTGATAAGCACAGCAGCCACCGCAGGTGCCACAATCATATTCACCGAATTAATCACGCCGTATATTGAGTTGACGCGCAATAGTTTGCCCGAGGGAACAACATCCGGTATGAACGACTGCACAGCGGGCGTCTGCACACCGCCGCCCGCCGAACGAATGAACAGCACCACGAAAATCATGGTCAGACTCGCCCATCCCATGGCGAAGCTCAGCGACAGCACGACGGTGACCACAGCAATCACCATATCCGGCAGCATAATCAGCAACTTGCGACTGTGACGGTCGGCCCAGGAGCCGCCGAAAATCGAGACGATGGCCTGCGGCACCACGCCAAACAACGTGGCCAGCAGCATGGCCGAACCGGTTTTAGTCTGCAATACGATCCACCACCAGATGGCATATTGCACAATATTGGAGCCCAGCAGCGAGAACGCCTGGCCAGTGAGTAGAAGCACTACACGGCGGATCCACGCACGCTCGGATTCCCCGTTGGCCACTGCTGCGGCATAGGCGGCACCGGGTTTGTTCGCGCTATGGACCGCTGCGCGCGCATTCGCATTGTCATCGCCGGAAACCTCGGGTGTTTCGCGCACAGTTGGTTCAGTTGTTGTACTACTAGAAGACATACGAGTTCTCAATTCTTCAATTCCACTACAAAGGTCACATCACGGCATACGCACGCCGACGCGCGTATGCGTGCACGACTCCAGCAACGAGCCGTACCCGCCGTTAGATGGCAGGCTTCAGTATCGTGACGCCATGCGTTAGCGTCACCATGCAACGATAGGAACACACTATTCAATAGTGCATCACGAAGGCGTGACGTTGCCCTTGCGCAGGTGCCGTAAGACTCCGCGGACAAAGCAATGAGGCTTCCCCCACGAGAAGGGAAGCCTCATATTCCATTCATTCTATTCAGCGATGATGGCGCCTAATCACCGATCATCCTTTGGAAACAGCGCGTCGAAGGCATGTTCCATCACGGACTTACGGCGGATCACACCGACGAGTCTGCCATCGCCATCCACCACCGGCAGTTTCTTGAACTGCTTCTTGGCGAGGATTCGGGCCACCTCTCCGACATGCTGGTCGGGCGTGGCGGCAACGACCTTGCGCGTGGCGATGTCCATCACCTTCTTGCCGGAGAGCGCCTGCACCTTGGAGGCCACGGTTTCGTCGTCGAACACCACCATCGTCGAACCGGTGCCGGTGGAAACCGTACGGGATTCATAGGTGGCAATCGATTTCATGACATCGCCGTCGCTGACGAAGCCGACGAGCCTGCCATCGCCGTTCACCACGGGAAGGCTGGAGACGTTGAGGCGGATGAACTCGCGCACCACATGCGTGATGTCATCGCTGTCCAGGCAGCTGTAGGGCTGATCGTCCATGATTCCGCCGATGGACTGTTCCTGGGCCTGCTTGAACAGGGAGGCGGCGGGGGCCACGTATGCGCCGGCGTAGTGATGCTCGGCGGGCTGGCCTTCAGTGGTTTCGGCCGCGACTTCGGCGGAGGCTTGCGCCTCGGAGGCCTTGGCGTTGCGTGCGGCCTTCTCCTTGGCACGGCTGGTGACGGTGAAGATGCAGATGATCAGGGCGACCAGCGAGATGGCGGCGCACAGCAGGTAGGAGAACGCGATGCCGCTGGCCGTGGCGGACTTCACACCCTGGGACATGTGCGAGGCGGTCATGGATGTTTCTGCGGTGACCAGAAGCGAGGTCGCAATGGCTGCCGCGATCTGGCGGCCGGTGTTGGCGATGGCGTTGCCATGGGCGATCATGTCGTTCGGCAAAGCGTTGACGCCCCAAGTGTTGATCGGCATGTTGGCGATAGCCTGACCGGATGCCTGCAATGCGCAGAACACGGCGACAAACAGCACTGATGTCCCGGTGTTGATGGTGCCGAGAAGACCAAGAGAGATGGTCATGAGCGCAAGGCCGCCGATGCCCACGCCTCGCGGGCCGAATTTGTCGAATGCGGCACCGGCGACCGGACTCAGGATGATACCGACCGCCGCGGCGGGCAGCATGACCATGCCGGTGACGGTGGCGGATTGGCCGAGCACATTCTGGATGAAGATAGGCAACGTCACGTTGGTTGCGGCGACTGCGGCGTTGATCAGAGTGACCAGAATCGCGGAGTTGCGGAAGTTGCGGGTGGCAAGGGTGTCAACGCGCAACAATGGCTCATCGAGCTTGACTTGCTTGTATACGAATGCGACGAAGGCCACAAGACCAACGACGATTGAGATAATGACGACCGGACTGCTCCATCCCATCGTGGAAGCGGACGAGAAGCCATAGAGCAGGCCACCGAACGCGATGGTCGAAAGGATCACGGACAGGATGTTGAGCTTTGGGTTCTTCAACTCGCCGACGTTCTTGAGCATCATCGTGCCTCCGACAAGGATGACCAGTGCCACGACTGCGATGCCAATGAACATCGGGCGCCATCCAAAACTGTCAATCACCAGACCACCGACAACCGGGCCGATAGCCGGGCCGGCGGCCATGACGATACCGGCCATGCCCATGGCGGTGCCGCGCTTATCCGGCGGATAGACGAGCATCGGCACTACGGCGACCAATGGCAGCAGCACGCCGGAGCCGGCGGATTGCAGTATGCGTCCGACGAGCAACAGCATGAAATTCGGCGCGACGGCACACAGCAGTGTGCCGACCATGAAAGTGGCAAGAGCTCCGGCGAAGAGCTTTCGGGTGGAGAATTTATCAATCAGATAGCCTGAAATCGGCACCATGATGCCCGAGACCAGCATGTAGACGCTGGTCACCCACTGCACGGTGCCGGTGGTGATATTGAAATCACGCATCAGTGCCGGCAAGGCCGGTGACATGACGGTCTGGTTGAGCAGCGCGATGAACGAGCCGACGACGATCACGCCCACGATGATGAATCGGGTGTGCGGATCAATAGGCTTTACGGAACTGGCGGCGGACCCGAATTCCGCGGTTTTCTGTGAGGTCACAGCATTTCCTTCTGTTGGTAACGTCATGTATGGCGATCCGGCCCCATGCTTGTGTCAAGACACGAGGACACCGATGAGTCCGGACGTAAAGGAAAAGCCGCCATCCGTTCCGCATTCATATACGGCAAACGATTCGCGGCTTTGCGTAAGTTGATAGCTATGGTGAGCGATTCATGCGACGTCGACTGCGGATGGGCCATCGGTACATCCGCATGAGGCACGTCCCCGCTACACCAGCATCGAGAATAGGGCCATTTGTGGATTGGCAAACAGAACATTGCCGACGAACGACCCACGGCAGGCGCGTGCGATGAACATCGCGTAGCGATACAGGTTCATGGCACCTCCTTGATGGGTCTTCGTACGGCGGACATCGAGAAGCCTATCATCATTCAAATCGACGGTGAAACCCACGCATGCCTGACAATACACAAAATCTTCGCAAAAGGATTGGGCTTACCGCATACGATCCGCCTGAATAACGGTCCGGGGATGAATCAGGGGCGAGCTAAGGGTTGCATCTCGTGTTTCCGTCATGATTTCTGGCAAAATAGTGAAGCTGAACATGCGCGGAATCGACCGGAATCGGAAAGGGACTAATCATGCGAGTTCTCGGCAATATCCTGTGGATCATTCTTGGTGGATTGGCCATCGCAATCGGATGGGCATTGGTGGGACTGATTCTGTGCATCTCCATCATCGGCATCCCGTTCGGCATTCAAGCGTTCAAGATGGCGGGACTCACCTTGACGCCGTTTGGCAAAACCGTGCAATACGGCGGCGGAGTCGGCTCTGCCTTGGCCAACATCCTGTGGGTGGTGCTGGTCGGCTGCTGGATGGCGCTCGGCTATCTGGGTGCAGGCGTGCTCAACTGCATCACCATCATCGGCATTCCGTTCGGCATCCAGTCGTTCAAAATGGCCAAGCTCGCGCTCTGGCCGTTCGGCGCACAGATCTACAGTCTGTAACAATTGTTTCTGCAGTAGGTCCGGTGCAGCGCATTATCATCGTGCGTTGCACCGGACTTTTTTATATACAACAGGCATTTCACACACCGTGATTTGACGGATTCGGACGTAAGACCTTATGGTGTGCACACCATGATTCAACACATCGCATTCAGCAGCAACGGCGTGAACGAACACGCCAAGCGTCAGCAGATGAACCTGCCGGCGATGCTCGAATGCGCCTTCAAACAGGGTTTGCGCACTGCTCAGTTCCAGCCAATAACCGGAAACAAGCGCAGCCTGCTCGCTGCCATACAAATCTGATCAGTACACCTCTCATTGGCGCATAGCTGAATCATTGCCGGTGATATCGAGCCGACTCGTTCGCACCATGCCTCATAAACGCACCTGCACGAGCATGCGTTCTTGGCATAGTCGCAACTCAATGCACCGCAGCAAAACCCATTGCATACCATCACATATTCAGAAAGAACAACAGATCATGAAGTATTTCACTACTGACACGCATTTCGGGCATCCGCTGGTCAGCGTGCTGCGCGGATTCACCACGTTCGACCCTGGGCACACGCAGTATGACGCTCTCCTCTCCTCGCAAGGACGCAAGGCCGCCGAGGATTGGGCGAAGGGCGTGGTGCTTGACGATTCCCGGCTCAATTTCCGCAAGGCCGCGGACACCGATGCACACGATGAAGCAATCGTGGCCAATATCAATCGGATTGTCGGCGAGGACGACGAGCTGTGGATTTTGGGCGATATCGGATACCGAACATCGGTCCGGCATCTGAAGAGCTGCCTGCGTCAGCTGCGCTGCAGGCATCTGCACGCGGTTATCGGCAATCACGATGACTGGTGGCTGGACAATGCACCCGCGCGAGATCTGTTCGAATCGATTGAGCCGAACAGCACGGCGGAGCTGACCGGTCTCGGAATTGGCCGCCCGCAGGCGACGGAGACCGTCAATCTATCGCATTTCCCCTACCGTGAGGATCTTGCCTATGGCTGGCCGGATGATGCCGTACGTTTCCGCGATCAGGCATTGCCGTTCGACGGACATCGTCTGCTGTATGGTCACACGCACCAGCTGTCTCCGGGGGGCGCACGCCACGAAGCCCTCAACGTTGGACTGGACGCATGGAATCTGCAACCGGTAAGCGAAACACAGATTGCCGACTGGTTCCATGCACACGCGACCGATTCAACGCACGTATCACCGCTGGATATGCCCGACTCCCCCGGGCCGGCGCCCATTGACTCCGCCGCACAGCAGGAACCAGGCGGCTCGGTTTCGGCAGCCGAATCATAATACAAGCAATATTGGGGCGAGCAGAACCTTATGCCATCGCTGGCACCTGTCTCGCCCCACAGCACAACGAAAGGAGCTTGGCTATGGCAAAGCTCATTATTCTGCGAGGACTGCCCGCTTCGGGCAAGTCCACGTGGGCACGCTCATGGTGTGAGGACCCCGCCAACACGTGGCCGCATTGCGTGATTTCTCTCGATGACATTCGGCTCATGATCGCCGGCTCGGCACAGGTCCGAAACCGACTGCAATCCGAGCACGGCAAGCGATTCAATGACATGGTGGTTGCCATGGGACGGCACATGATTGCCGACGCATTGGATGCGGGGTGGGATGTGGTGGCAGATGCGCAACACGCTAATCCCCGGTATGCAGCCGAACTGGCGCTACTCGCTCAACGTCATGGCGCACTGTGGGAAACGAGGGATTTTGACGTTCCTCTAGACGAATTGTTGCGTCGCAATGCGGCGCGTGATACCGCTGACCGTGTTCCGGAAGATTACATTCGTTCGTCCTGGAAGCATTTTCACACCGCGATGTTCCGACCGTTGGAACCGGGCGATCCGAATGGAAACCTGTTGGAGCGTATGCGCGCGGATCCTTACGTTCAGGTTATTCCGGTGCGCGGCGAAACAGACGTGTATGCGTGCAATTTCACTGCAGAGGCATTTCGTGAACATCGGTGGACGGATCGCACCATCAATGCGCGAGGGCTTTTTATCGGCGGCAACGGTCAGGTGGTGCAACGCGGGTTCGAGAAGTTCTTTGCTGTGGACGAGACGGAGGGGACATCGTTCGCCCAAGTCGTCAATCACGCTCAAGAACATCCAGAGTCGTTGCCCGTGCGCGTTGAGCGCAAGGAGAACGGATTTCTCGGGCTCGTGGGCGCGGCGGGAACTCCTGGATTGTTCCGCTTCTGGTCGAAGTCGGGGCAAACGGATTATTCCGCGCTTATCGAGCGCCCGTTTCCTTCAGATTCAGCGGTACGTGCCGAATTGTGGCGTATGTTGCATGAGTGGAATGTCACGGCGGCGTTTGAAGTCATCGATCGCGAGTCCGACCGGCACATCGTTGGATACGAATCATCCGGGCTGCGCTTGCTGCATTTGATTCGTAATGCCGAATCGTTCTCCATCGATGCCGCTCACGAGGAAACGTTCACTCTTGCCGGCGGCTTCGTGCGGCCGGAAACGGTGGCGATCTGCCATTCGCCGGAAGAAGTCGCCCAGGCAATCGGCGACGCCAAGGCAAGCCCGCATGAAGGCGTGGTGCTATATTTTGCCGACGGTTGGATGGTGAAGGTGAAGTCAGACCGGTACAAGTTGGTCAAGGCGATGCGCCCTCTTATGCAACGCGTGCTGCTGCGTGGTCGTTCCTTCAACAAGTCCGGCGACATTGCCGATTTGGCTCGCCGTATCATCGATTACGCACACGAACACCACATCGACCTGGCCTACGAGCGGCAGGCATTCGGCGAGCGCGATATCGATATGACCAAGGTCAACGACATCGTGGACCACGTGCGGTGACTGCTGAGTTCTAGCGCAATATCTTCTGACCCGGTTCTGCCAGGCACCGAACCGATTCGACAAGGACGCCGTGAAAGACATCATGTTCGGACGGGATGACACGAAGAAGGACTCCAACGGAGTGACCGTCATCCCCTATTCCAAACTCGACGAGCGTGCGCCCGTGGAACTCGCCGCATAATCCATCTCAATACTGCATACTTGAAACCGCCTATAGCTGCTCTTCGTAAACACTGAGGCGGTTTATCGTGTCTCTTTGCGTCTCGTCACGATGTTTATCGCGGAGCGGGCATCGCCGGCATCCGCGACATCTATGCCAAGGTCATGCTCGACGAAATCGATGAGAGCGATCAGCCGGACGGCGACCTGTTCCGGAAAGGCGATGCGGAAATACAGGGGCCGCGGGGCTGGTCATTTTGGTTTTGGATAGGAGCACTCGGGTGCGGGTGTCGTGTACGGCACGTTTAGTGGCTTCAACTGCTGGTAGGTTAGACATGTGTTGGTTCCTTTGACTGATGATTGGGGTATGGAGCGTGGCTAATGCGGCTACATATGTGAAGCGTTTCCTGCTGGCTAATAAGGCGGATGGCGTAACATATCATTTCCCGGACGTATCGGGTGCGATGGCCGAAGTGGATAGCACGCTGAGAACGGCTGCTGCGGCCGGAGATGAAGATGCCGACCTCGCCTGCCGTTGTCTCGCCGACATTTGGTACAACATTTCGGTTGCCTGGGAGCGAAACCAGCGCAGTATGGAAATGATGGATTCGAAGATTCCCATCTCGACCGAGGATCGTATGGCTTTACGTATTGCGGAACGTCTGCTGGATGCGAGCGCCGCCGAATATCCGCCGGAGAGAAGAGACCGTATCCGGGAGCTCATCGCCGACGTTCCCGGCTTGCTCAAAACCGTCACGCTGCCAAAGGAACTCAAGGAGTATGTTGCCCGTCTCGTCCGTGAGGTCGGCACCGCATTGGATGAGTACGATTTGACCGGCGACTTCAAGCTGGACATCGCGTTCACCCGATTGCAAACATCGTTGAACATCATCGCCGCGACCCCCAAAGACGAGAAATCACAGCGAACAGTGATGGAGTTTTTGCAGAAGCGTGTGTTCCCTTGCGTTGCAGCCGTCGGTTTCGCGTTGGGGTTCTCTGCCGATTCCGCGACGGTACTGGAGTATCTGGGCTATTCTCCTGCCCAGATTGAATCCCATGAGTCGCATAAAAATCCCGAATCGCCTGCGAACGATACTCCGCAAGTCGTTCAGGCGTCAGACACCCATCCGGAGACCCCTCAATCAAACGAGTGACGTCATCCACCATGGCATCCAACACATCAACAGCGACATCAAAGGAAACGCCGTTATATCGAGACAGATTCAATCTCATCTCAATCCCCTCCGCTGTAAGCTCGTGATTACGGAACTCATGTTAGCTAACGCTTACAATTTGAGCAAGTGCGGCGTGTTTCCACATGCTTACACATATGTTTGAGCCATGGCAGCAAAAATCGAATGGACAGCAGCAGATTACGCCGCAAAGAATGCGATGGCGAAAATCATCGATGCTTCCGCTTTGGCATATAGGGTAATTGCCGAACGCATGGGCGGAGTAGTAAGCCATGTCCGGATTGGATATATCCACAATGGAGAGAAATCTCCGGTGCGCCTGTCAGAGTTTTTGCTGATTTGCGAGGTCTGCAACGCCGACCCGGTGCAAACCCTGCGCGAGATCATCACCGAGGCAAGACGCATGGAACTCGAACAACAAACCGCATCAACAAAGAAACCCGCCGGCGAGCGCTTTGTTGATGATAGACAATCCCCGGAAGCCGGTCATGAGGACATCGATATCGACACTTGGGCCGACCGTATCAAGGCCGAGGACAAGGTTAACGTCGAGTGATTCATTCGACCGCGTTCAGATAGGAAAAGGGAAATGTCGAGGAAGAACCGCAAACCGATCTACACGCTTTCGCAGGACGAGGCGGAACGTCTCATCGCCGAGGTGAAGAACTCGGTGGAGAAGCTGTTCGTCATGCCCGCGGCGGGAGAACGCAACGCCGAATTCCACGTGCTCGGCGACGACGGGGAGAAGTTCACCATAGCCGTGTTCAAGGGCGCGATCAACGCCGACCGTCACTCCATGTCCGCTCGAATCACACGGCTCGGCGTGCCCCTGCTGCGGCTATGCGTGAACGGCTCGACCCACACGAACCCCGACGGCGAGAGAATCAGCGGAACCCACTGGCACATCTACAAGGAAGGCGAGGACGACTGGAACGCCCAGACTGCGGACATCGAATCACCGGACTTCGTGAACGATACAATAAGGCTGTTGGACAGATTCAACGTCATCCACAGACCGGACTTCCAGGAGAAACTGATATGAACGAGACCACCGCCACCGACGAGCTCATCGCGGAATACGGCGAATGGCTCAAACGCGAATCATCCGTGCGCAACGTCGGCGAATGGCGCGAGGTCACTTTGCCGTTCCTCGACCGCTCCAACGACGACCTTTGCTTCTACGTCCGCACCACCGACGGAGTCACCTCGTTCACCGACGACGGGTACACGATGGCGTCCTTCGACCTCAACGGCGTCACCATCACCGAATCGAGACGCGAGCGCATCAATCGTCTCGCCCTGCGTTTCGGCGCCATGGTCGGCGATGACGGGCAGATCACCCTGGAGACCGAAGGAAGCCGTCCGGACGCGATGAACCGTTTCGTGCAGGCGTTGACCGATATCGGCTCCATGCTGGAGACCTCGCAGAAGAGGGTGCTGTCCTATTTCGCCGATGATGTGGCGTTGAAGCTCGACTCATGCCAGGTGTTCTACACTCCGAACGTGGGCATTCGCGGCGTATCCAGCTACGAACACAGCTTCGACTTCCTGTTCCAGCGCAGCGCCAACCATCCGACCCGGTTCTGCCAGGCTCCGAACCGATTCGACAAGGACGCCGTGAAGGACATCATGTTCGGTTGGGATGACACGAAGAAGGATCCCAAGCGCAGGGATTCCCGGCTGATAGTCATCGGCGACGACCGGCAGACGCCGTTGCAGCGCGGCGCGCTCACCGCGTTCCGCAACTACGGTGTGACCGTCATCCCCTACTCCAAATTGGAAGAGCGGGCTCCCGTGGAACTCGCCGCGTAGCTTCCGGGCCATATAAGGACTCATCCCGGCGACTCACCGCGAGCGCCGGGATGAGTCCTTGGTTCTTGTGTTTCGCTATATGATTGAGTCATGTCGGACGACAATGTCCGGCACGAGGGGAGACCCATCATGAAAAAGGCAATCGCACTGCTTGTTGCGGCGATGTTGCTTACCGGTCTGTCCGCTTGCGGGGGAAGCACTACGGCCGATGCGCCGGCCAAATCCGATGGCACGTCAAAGACCGAGACCAATAAGGAAGAGCCCAAACCCCAGCCGGCCGATCTGACCGGCACATGGAAGCAGACCAATTCCAACGACCCGAACTCATACATGGAAGCCACCATCAGCGGCGACACCATCGAGGTCGACTGGATCGGCACCGACACCAAAAACCTCTACTGGAAGGGCACCTATCAGGCACCGGCCGCAGCCGGCGATTGGAAATGGACCAGCCAGGGCGACACCGAGACCATGGCCAGCGCGCTCCTCGCCTCGCAGGATGCCACCAAGGACTTCACCTACAGTGAGGCGGACGGCGTGAGCTGGGAGACCACCGCGCTCGGTACCACCATCACCGTCAAGACGGCCAAGCAATAAATCCCGTGTCGGGCGGATCAAGCCCTAAACACGAAACCGCCCCGGTCGCTCTTTGCGAGCGCCGGGGCGGTTTGGTTGTCAGAGCTTAGGTAAAGGAGTCCGTGTTCATCTGACAATGCGTACCCATGATTTTTGGTTGCTGTTCTCGATCATCTTTTTTGCTTGGCTGCGTTCGAAGCTTGCCATGTAGGCGTGATGGATAGTGAGTACGCAGTCTTGCAGTACGTTGTCGTCTTCCAGATCCACTATTTTCAGGCCGTGCGCTTTTGCGTCTTTGGCTGAGATATGACGATTATGCATTGCGGAATTCGCGTGGGTACCAAGCCATTCCGCAATGTTTCGTGCTTTGTCCTCTGCATCTTCATCGTCTTTGAACATGCCTGTTTCCAGCCAGGTTCTGACCATCTTTTGTGAGGCTTCGACTGCTTTCTTGCAGTCGCCGAGAAAGGTGGGAGGATACTTGCTTATTATCTGCGCCCACATGGGCACGGACGAGGGATTGGAGGTTGTCTCTGCTACCGCCTGTGCGAATTCTTCCAGAACGCCGCCGGCTGGTATACCATTGAATTGCGGGTCGGTGGGACCAATCGACGATTGTCTCCCCATGTAAATCTTCTTGCATGCGCAGGCGATCATGGTTCCCGCTGACATGGCCATGTGAGGCACGAACGCCTCGATGTCCCCGTCGAAGCAGTCCCGCAGATAATCCACCAGCTTTTCCGCGGCAGCAAGATCGCCTCCTGGGGTGTGGAGAATCAAGTCCAGCCCCTTAGACCGATCCAGTTCATGGACATTGGTCATGAAACCCGTCATGTCAGTATCCAACAGACTTGTTTCCTGAACCCCTTGGGAATCCTGCAGCCAGCCGGAGTAATAGCATATGACGTTCCTGCCCCGTATTTCGGCCAGCTTGGAGATGTACTCCTTACGCGTGATATCGATAACGCCGTTCGGTGCAGACTCGACCTGATTAATAATCTCATCCCATGAAGGCATGCTCAGACTCCCACATAGGTTCTGGTAATCACTTTCTGCGGCTCACCATACAGAGAGGGCCGCCTAAATAGAGCCGGGTCGACCTTGTCTCGATCTGGGATTACTGGCACGACCACTATTTTTTTGTATTGCTCAAGCAATGTCTGCTCGTCAACATCCATTACGGTTCTCGTCATGATGATTGCTCCTATTCACGGCACACGACGATCTTCCCTTGCCATCCCGTCGCGCACAGTATGTCCAATCTACACGCGATAGATGAACTTGTGCACATTTTTTATCGGAATGTGCATAAGTTCGTCCCATTTTTGGATTGCCCGCGCGTGTCGCAAAATGATACGAGCGCGGCACTGCGGGTGTTGAACACGGCATTTTATGACACGTCCGCGCTGTCATCCGTGAGGCTGGGTATGGCTTCGCGCATCATATCGGCGAGCGCCTTGGTGCCCCAGTGGGTGTATCGGGCGGTCATTTGGATGTCGGTGTGGCCGAGTACGGCCATGCGTTCGTCTTCGCTGGCTCCTGATTCGGCGACTCTGGTGGCTGTCCAGTGGCGGGCGGAGTGGATTTTGACGTATGGGAGGCCGGCTGCTTGGAGGGCGTTTCTCCAGCGTCGGTTTTCCTGTTCCTGTCGTATGGGTCGGCCGAGGAGGTTGTTGAAGATGAACTGGTGGGGGTGCATGCCGAACATGATGATGCGGTTCCATAGCCGGTTCCACAGGTTCCATGTGATGGGCACGAAGCGTACGCCTTTCTTGGATTTGGGTGGTACGAGCCAGAGTCCGCCGACCACGTGGACGGCGTTGTGCCATTTGGGTATCACCGCGTCGGCGCCGCCGACGTAGTCCTGGAGCTGCTGTTGGACGAAGATGCCGGGTATGCCGTCGCGTATTTCGAGCTCGTAGGGCATGAGCGCGTATCGTTCGCCTTCCCTCATGCCTGTGGCGAACGCGAGTTCGAACAGGATGGCCCACATCTCGGTGTCCTCCGGGGAGTCGTGCGGGCCTCGCCTGCCTCCGGCCATGGGTGCCTTGACGGCCGCTGCGATCAGTTCCTTGGGCTGTGATTCGTCGAGTATCCTCTGCGGGGTCTCCTCGTAGCGTGGCGGTTTGACCCTGCGGCAGGGGTTGCGGTCGATGAGCTCCTCGAGTTCGGCGTCGTCGAGCGCCTGTTTGAGTATCCCGTGGTATTCTCGCACGGTGCGCGGCGCGCGGGTTCGGCCGAGCCTGTCCATCATGAGGCGCACGTGTGCGGGCGTGAGCTCGGCGAGCCGCACTCCCCCGATGGTGTCGGCAATGATGTTGCACCGCTTGTCGAGGTTGTACCAGGTGTTGGGTTTCAGGTCGCGGCGGCGCTGCCCGCACCATCGGATGATGTAGTCGCGCAGGTAGGGCGACTGATTGGAATGGATGATGCCCGTGCGCTCGTATTCCCTGAGCTTGTTCTCGTGGCGTTGGCGGGCGTCGGATTTGACCAGTCCCGTGGTCTCGATGATGCGGCGGTGCCCGGTGCCGGGGTCGGCCGTGATCTCGGTGCGGAAATGCCATTTGCCGGCCTTGTCCCTGAACACTCCTCCCGCGCCCTTGGTGCGGCGTCTTTTCGTTGCGGCCATTGGGTTCCCTCCCTGTTGGGAGTCCACTCTATAGTCCACTCTATCTGGGTGTAAAACGCGGCATAACGCGGGTATTCCCGCAACTCAGCACCACGCAATGAAATCCGTATGAGACCTACTGCCACCTACGTTTTCCGCACCATTCCAACGATTCTCACCACTCGTCAAAACCCGCGTGAAGCGTGTGCTGTGAATAGACTCAAGTTTTGCAGAACGTGGAATACGGTGAGGCGACGAACCTCTTCGCGCATGCCATCAAGATGGAGTTCGACGGCTTTGAGCACTTCGGCATGGTCCGCGGTGAGGCTTGCGGGGATGCGCAGGCCCACATACACCAGTCCGGCCGGCTTGTCACCGTCCGGACCGGGGCCGGCCACGCCGGTGGTGGAAAGGCCGATGATTCGGTCGCCGTATTCCGGCTGGCTGTATAGGCGAGCGGTACCGATGGCCATCTGCCGGGCGACTTCGGGGTGTACGGCACCTTCTCGATCCAATAGGGCCTTGTCCACGTGCAGGATCGAGGCCTTGGCATTGATGTCGTAGGTGACAGCGGAGCCCAACAACACGTTGGAGGCGCCGGGAATACGCACGAACGCATCGGCAAGCAGGCCACCGGTCAGGGATTCAGCGCAGGCGATTTTCGTATTGTTCGCCTCGCAAATCTTGAGGATGCCGGCCGCGAGACTGTCGCACAATTCCCGCATTGGAATATCCGTCACTTCCGCTTCGGGGCGACGAACGTGTTATACAGGTACACGGCACCCGAGTAGAGGCACAGGACCAATGCCACGTAGATGATGGCGTAGGTCAGGAAGTAGTAAGCGGTCATCCAGAACGGCGTGGTTTGTCCGTTACCCAGAGACCAGAACGGCAGCAGCAGCATGGACAGACCCACGCACTGGAATACGGTCTTGAGCTTGCCGGGCCATGCGGCGGCGATGACTTTGCCGCCCGGACGCTCCATAACGAAGAAACGCATAACGGTGATACCAATTTCGCGAATCAGGAACAGGATGGTTACCCACCAGCCGAGCTCGCCGAACGCGGAGCATACAATCATTGCGCCGCAAGTGAGCAGCTTATCCGCGATCGGATCCATGAGCTTGCCCATTTCGGTGACCTGATTGTATTTGCGGGCCATCCAACCGTCGATTTTATCGGTGGACGCGGCGATGATGAACAGCACCGCGGCGACCCAGCGCATGGTCAGGTTGTTCTCACCCCAGGCACCGGCGAGAATGTCGAGTGTCAGGAAAATCACCACGAGTACGATGCGCGAGTAGGTGACCAGGTTCGGCGGCGCGTTCCATCCGTCGAACAGCGATGATTTGGGCGATGACTGCTTGTCCATTGTGTTCTCATCCATAGTGTTCACGTTACCCCCACACTTCTACCTTGAGTGAGTATTGGCTGGATATTGACTGCTATTATTCGGGAATCAGGTTGCGTGCTGATGGCCGCGTGGCCGCGCTTCTCTCTCCGCCCCTTCGGGGCACCTCCCTCATCAGAGGAAGGTCGATGGGTGAATTATTCGCCGAGTTCGGGCTGTTGCGGGGCGGTGGCTTCGAGCGAGCTGGTTTCGCCTCGGATGAAGGCGAGCACCTGCGGCAGGTCCTGCGGCTGGACGAGCACTTCGCGGGCCTTCGAGCCTTCGGACGGCCCGACCACGCCACGCGATTCGAGCAGGTCCATGAGTCGGCCGGCCTTGGCGAAGCCGACCCTGAGCTTGCGCTGCAGCATCGAGGTGGAGCCGAATTGGCTGGTGACCACGAGTTCGGCGGCCTGCAGCAGCACGTCCATGTCGTCGCCGATCTCCTCGTCGGGCTCCATGCTGTCTTTCTTTTCGGCTTCCTTGGCCATCTGTTCGATGTCTTCGCGGTACTTCGGCTTGCGCTGGGTGCGCACGAACTCCACGGCCTTGCGAATCTCGGATTCGGACACCCACGAGCCTTGCACACGAATCGGCTTGGCGGAACCCATCGGCAGGAACAACGCATCGCCCTGACCAATCAGGGTCTCGGCACCGACCGTGTCAAGAATGACTCGCGAATCGGTGGCGGACGAGGTGGCGAACGCCAGTCGGGATGGAATGTTGGCCTTGATCAGACCGGTGACCACGTCCACGGACGGACGCTGGGTGGCGAGCACCAGATGCACACCGGCGGCTCGTGCCAGCTGGGTGATGCGCTGGATGGAGCTTTCCACATCGTTCTTGGCCACCATCATAAGGTCGGCCATCTCGTCGACCACCACGAGGATGTACGGATAGGGGGCCACCTTGCGCTGGGAGCCGGCGGGCGCATGTACCTTGCCGGCGCGCACGGCCTCGTTGAAGTCCTTGACGTGGCGGAATCCGAAGAATTCGAGGTCGGAGTAGCGTGCATCCATCTCTTTGACCACCCATTCGAGGGCCTGTGCGGCTTTCTTCGGATCGGTGATGATCGGGGTCAGCAGGTGCGGGATGCCTGCGTAGGCGGACAGTTCCACGCGCTTGGGATCCACCATGATCAGACGCACCTGTTCGGGCGTGGCACGCATGATGATCGAAGTGAGCATCGAGTTGATAAAACTCGACTTACCGGAACCGGTGGCACCTGCCACCAGCAGGTGCGGCATCTTGGTCAGGTCGGCGGTCACGAAGTGGCCTTCGACGTCCTTGCCGATGCCGGAGAGCATCGGGTTCGGGTCACCCACGGCCTTGTCGGAGCGCAGTACGTCGCCCAAGTGCACGATTTCGCGATCCTCGTTCGGGATTTCGATGCCGATGGCGGATTTTCCGGGAATCGGTGAAAGGATACGCACATCCGAACTGGCCACCGCGTAGGCGATGTTGCGCTGCAGGTTGGTGACTTTCTCCACCTTGACGCCGGGGCCAAGCTCGACCTCATATTGGGTGACCGAAGGGCCACGCAGGAAGCCGACGACTTTGGCGTCCACGTTGAACTGTTCGAAGGTGGAAGTCAGTGCCCGGATCACGCGATCGTTGGCCGGGGTGCGCATCGCATGGGGCTGGCCTTTGGTCAGCAGGTTCAGGTCGGGCAACTGATACGGCCTATTGGCGTCGTCGTCTGTATCGTTGCCGGCGGTGGCATTCGGCTGGCCGTCCGTATTGGGCACGCCCTGGCCGACTCCGCTGCCGTCCGCATCGGCACCCGCGTAGGCTCCGGTCGCGGCTGCCGCGGCCGCGGCACCGGCGGCTCCGGCCGCTCCCATCGCACCGGCTGCCCCTGCGAGCGCGACAGTACCGGCCTGGGCGGCACTGGGTGCCCACGGGTCGTCTACCGCTCCCCCACCGGGCATGGCGACGGTCTGGCCACTGGTGATGACGCGGGTTCGGGAAGCGTCGCCATCATCTGCATCGGCAGCAGGCGCAGGGCTGGATAGGTGCGGACGGCCGTCGTACGAAGACGATGCAATGGTTCGCGCACCGATAATCTCGCCGGTCATCGGATCGACCACCGGGGTTTCGGCGGTGGCACCATGCTGGCTGGCGGCACGGTCGAATGGATCGTCGGCAGCATACTTGTCAAGAGTTTTGTCGTCTTCGGTCTTGGATTTGCGGCCGAACAGTCGTGCGAACAGGCTGGGCCGCGCATCGCCGGCCTGATCGTTGTCGCTTCCGTCATCGTCGCCGTCATGCGAGGGAACACCGTCGGCAAAGGCGAGAGTGGTATCTCCCACACGGACCTCGTTGGGGAACTGGCTGGCGCTCCCATCCGTCTCCTGGCCCATCGGCACATACGGTTTGCGTTGGATTTTAGCGGCGATTTTGCGCGCATCCTCCGGCAAATCGGTGACGTGGGTGCCGGTAATCATCAGCAAGGAGAACAGGCCGACGACCACGAAAATGATGATGGCGAACACGTTGGAAAGGCCCCAGGCGAGCGGTGAGCCGAGGAAGAAGCCGAACAGGCCGCCGGCGGATTGCAGAATCGTGATGTCGAATCCGGTGTGGTCGGCGGCGATCGCCACGTCGATGATCGAACAAATCGACCACATGAGCAGCACCCAACCGGTGACCACACGCGGGTTATTGGACCCTTTACCGGAATTGCGCATGAGTCGGAAGGCCACGGCGGCGAGCAACACCGGCAGCACGACGCTCATCAGACCAAGCACACCGGCCGCGATGGCGTGAAGCAGCTGGCCGAATGGACCGCTGACGCGGAACCATTCGGACGCGCAGAACAGTACGGCGAGCACGAGCAGCAGGAAGCACAAACCGTCACGACGGTAGGCTGGATCGTATTCGCCGACGCCGGTGACGGCGCGTACGCCGGAGCCGAACGCGCGCGGAATCGCGAGCAGGATCTTCTTCCACAACGGCTCAGGTTCGAGGTCAAGCTCGGGCTGGACCTTGGTTTCGCCATCATGGGTAGACCCGTTGTCTTTGGATTTACGGGGTTTGGTGCTGTTGGAGGATGCTGTTCGTGCCATATCGGGTCTGATTCTACTAGTACGGGGGTGCATGGTTGGTGACGACACCGTGACGATATGGTCGATTGACGAATCCCGACAGCCGATTCGCCGCGTTCGTCTGAGTCGATTCCCCGCTGGGGCGCGAATATGCCTTATCATGGGTTGCATGACACCCGCAGAGCGTGCGAGCGCAGTCGCATTTGCACTCAAGAACTGCGCACTGGAAGCGATGACGCCGGGCGAGGCAACGATGCGCGCCGCGGCTGCCTACGAACGCGGCTTGAAGCCCGTGACCCATCTCATCGACGTGGCGGACGAACAGACTGCCATGCGTCTGCGCGCCGCCGCCGACCCTGCCGGAAAGGATCGTCTGGCTGCCGGCAGTCTGGATGATCATGCCACGGATCGGGCGGATGCGGTGTTCGCGCGTACCGTGTTGTTGGCGGAACGTCGATGGAATCCGTCTGGCGACTTGGATGAGCTGACCGCCATTCATAAGGGGCTGTTCGAAGGCGTGTTTGAGGATGCGGGCAAGTTGCGTACCTCAAACACCACACGCGAGGTTACGAACGACCGGGCTCGGGCCGCGAATCCTGAGGCGTTCTTCCCGGCTGGGCTCATTGAGACCGGCGCGCACAACATCGCGATGGAGTTGGCGGACAAGCGCAACCTGCATGCGTTGGATCGCGACGTGTTCGTTCACGCGTTCGCTTCTATTTATGATGAGCTCGGTTATCTGCATCCGTTCCGTGGCGGCAATGCGATGGTGCTGCGTATATTCGGTTCACGCTTGGCGCATGACGCCGGCTGGGATCTCGACTGGGGCTCAGTGACGCGCGAGGAGTATCGCTCCGCCAAGCACTCGGCATATCGGGGCGACACGTCTGCACTGGAGACGATGTTCGACGCGATACTACGCCCGGCGAATCCGACGCGTGTGTTCTTGATCGCCGGCTGGAATCAGGGGCCTGCACACTGATTGCGGGTGATTGCATCGGCCTTTGGCTGATTCCTACGCCGTGATATCGCCCAGATGATGCTGGGTGTATTCGTCGGCTCGGGCGTCGATCGGGTCGTAGTCGCCGGCGTCGGCGTGCGCGATAATGGCCATCGCGTTGTCGACCAGTTTCGGGTTCAGGGCCTGCAGCCAGTGGATGCGCGGGTCACGGCCGAACCATCCCATCTGTTTGCGGGCGAGTCGCTTGGTTTTCTGTGCGATGTCCGCGAAGGCGTCGTTCACATCCCAGATGCCGTCCAGCAGGTCGATGATCTGCTGATAGCCGAGCGCGCGTACGGCGGTGGCCCCCAGATGCGGGCGCAGCCGTTCGACTTCTTCGATGAACCCATCGTCATACATCTGCTTGGTGCGCAAATCGATGCGATGGTCCAAATCCGGGCGGTCCAGGTCGAGTCCGATCTGCACGGACGGAATCACGTACCGGTAGCGCGGCAGACTGGCCGAATACGGTTTACCGGTAAGCTCGATGACCTCCAGCGCACGGATGGTGCGGCGTGGATTGCGTGGGTCCATGCGCGCGGCGGCCTCGGGGTCTTTGGCCCGCAACTCGTCGAACAAAGCACCGGCACCCTCGGTTTTCTCGCGTTCCTCAAGACGTGTGCGCACGTCGGGATCGGTGCCGGGGAAGGTGATGTCATCGATGGCCGCTCTGGCGTACAAGCCGGAGCCGCCGACGAGAATCGGCCGGATGCCACGTGATTGCAGGTCGGCGATGGTTTCGCGCGCAAGCTGTTGGAAGCGGGCCACGCTCATCGTGTCTTCGGGGTCGATGATGTCGATGAGATGGTGCGGCACGGCCGCCTGTTCCTCGGCGGTGGGTTTGGCGGTGCCGATATCCATGCCGCGGTACATCTGGTAGGCGTCCGCGTTCACGATTTCGGCCCGCTCCCCCGCTTCGGCCAGACGCCGGGCGATGGCGATGCCCAACCCCGTCTTGCCGGACGCGGTGGGACCGACGATGGAGACGACTCGTTGCGTCATATACGCCCCCCTCAGTGCCGCACGGAATAGGTCTGGCCGGCGGCCACGTCGGGGTCGGCAAGCAGATTATGGCGGCCGGCGTGTGTGACGGTGACCGTGACGAAATCGCCGATTTCAGGTACCGGTTCGTCTTCAGGCACGCCGATGTGCACCAGCACGCCGGTTTTCTCGCGGCCGGTGACACGGTGGGTGTCGGTGTCCTTCTTGCCGAGTTTGCCGGTGATCATCACTTCGACGTCGCGGCCCTCGAATGTGGCGAGGTTCTCTTCGGTGATCTGCTCCTGCAACGCCACCAGACGGTCGAACCGGTCCTGCACCACGTCGCGCGGAATCTGTTCCATTGCGGCGGCCGGCGTGCCGGGGCGTGGCGAGTAGATGAACGTGAACGCCGAGGAGAAGCGCGCCTGGCGCACCACGTCCATGGTCTGCTGGAAGTCCTCCTCGGTTTCGCCGGGGAAGCCGACGATGATGTCGGTGGAGATCTGCGCGTCGGGCATGGCGGCGCGGATGCGGCCCAGAATGTCGAGGAACTTGGCGGAGCGGTAGGAGCGGCGCATCGCGCGCAGGATGCGGTCGGAGCCGGACTGCAGCGGGAAGTGCAGCTGGTGCATGATATTCGGCGTTTCGGCCATGGCTGCAATCACATCATCGGTGAAGGCGGCCGGGTGCGGCGAAGTGAAGCGCACACGTTCGAGACCGTCGATGGTGCCGCAGGCGCGCAACAGCTTGCTGAAAGCGTATCGATCGCCAATACCATAACCGAACGAGTTCACGTTCTGGCCGAGAAGCGTAACCTCCTTGGCACCATCGGCCACACATTGGCGAATCTCATCAAGAATGTCACCGGGGCGGCGGTCCTTTTCCTTGCCTCGCGTGGTGGGCACAATACAGAACGTGCAGGTGTTATTGCAGCCCACGGAAATCGCCACCCACGAGCTGATGCGGGAGGCGCGGGCGGCGGGAAGCTGGCTCGGGAACTGCCGCAATTGTTCAGTGACCTGGACCTGCGCCTTGCCGGTCGCACGATTCTGATCCAACAGCTTGGGCAGATCTTCGATGTTCTTGGTACCGAACACCGCGGAAACCCATGGCGCAGTATCCGCGATCTTCTTGCGGTCAAGCTGGGCCATGCAGCCGCCAACGGCGATCTGCAGGTTCGGCCGGACCAGTTTGACGCGATTGAATCGGCCAATGGTGCCATACATGCGTTCGGCTGCGTTCTCGCGTACCGCACAGGTATTGAGCACCAGCAAATCGAGGTCATTGTCATTGATCTGGTCCTCGGTTGCAGGCACGTAGCCATTGGCCTCCAGCACGCCGGCGATGCGCTCGGAATCGTGCACGTTCATCTGGCAGCCGAGCGTATGGATATGGAACACGCCCTTGCCGCGCTCCCCCAGCAAGCTATCGGTTCCATCGGCTGCAATCGAGGCACGCTCCGCCTCGGTCATCATGTCTTCATTCATAACGACCGATTCTATCGACGGGGTTCGTCATGATCCGGCCACGCATGCCATTGGTTGTCACGATGTCAAATTATGGGTTCTTGGAAAGATTCCCCGCGAACGTCCAGATTGGCTGGAATCCGCCGAGTATATTGGTGGACGTGATACTTGACCGACATAGCCGACTCAAAACCTCCGATCTGCAAGCCCGTCTCAAAGCGTTGGATCTTCCGGGAGGCACCTTCACTCCCGAACAGGTCGTTGAATTCGTTGACCTCATGCAGGTGTATGAAGGCGCGATGTACGAGATCAGCACCAAACTGGAGATTCTCGACGACGAGTTCCAGGTGCGGTTCAGCCATGACCCGATACATCATATGGAACGCCGTTTGAAGTCGGTGAGTTCTATCATTGGCAAACTGGAGCGCAAGAATCTGCCAATCGGTGTCAATTCGATTAAGGACAATCTGTTCGATGTGGCCGGCATCCGCGTGATCTGTAATTACCGCGACGACGTGTATTCCGTGTCCAACTATCTGTCGTCGCAGTCCGATATTCAGGTGCTGCGCGTCAAGGATTACATCAAGAACCCGAAACAGAACGGGTATCGTTCATTGCACGTAATCTACGCGGTGCCCGTGTTCCTCTCCTCGGGCGCGCATTACACGCCGGTGGAGGTGCAGTTCCGCACCATCGCCATGGATTATTGGGCGTCGCTGGAGCATGCGCTGCGCTACAAGACCGATTTGCCGGACAACAAGCTCGCCGAGCATTCCCAGACGCTGCTCGACTGCGCGCGCTCATTGCAGAACATCGAGGTACAGATGCAGAACATCCACCGCGACATCAACGGCGCGCCGCAAGTGGGCGAAGCGCCTAAGACCTCGGACTGAGGTGCTATGGAATCGGCCTGCGGCCGATTCATTCACCGTTGCAGCCACTTCGGCAGCCTGGCCGGCGCTTGGGCCAGTAGGGTGCCGAGGAAGATGAGGGCGCAACCGAGGTAGCCGCGCGGGGTCATCACTTCACCGAGAAGCAACGCACCGCCTACCGCCGAGAAGAACGATTCGAGGCTCATCAGCAGGCTGGCTCGCGTCGGTGGCACCCATTGCTGGCCGACCACCTGCAAGGTGTACGCGATGCCCACCGAGCCGATGCCGGCGTACAGAATCGGAATCCAGGAATGAGCAGCGCCGGCCCAGTCGACCGAGCCTTCGATCAGCGAACCCGCCCAGCTCAGCACGGCGGTGGTGCAGAACTGGCCGAATGAAAGCTTGATGGCGTCCACGGTGCCGCCCAAAGTATCGATCACCAGAATATGCACGGCGAACAGCACGGCCGTGAACACGAGCAGGATATCCGCCAGGCCGATCGAACCGAAACCATCGGTGATGCACAGCAGATAGAAGCCGGCGATGGACAGCGCCACGGCCACGAACACCAGCATGCCGATGCGCCGGCGCAGGAACACGAAGGCCAGCAACGGCACCATCACGATGTACATGGCGGTCAGGAATCCCGCGCGGCCGGCCGATTTGCCGTACAGAATGCCATACTGCTGCAGGGTGCTGGCGGTGAACAGCACGATGCCGCAGATCACGGAAACGACCACCGGGTTAGCGAGCAATCGCGCCACGGCCGAATCGGGCTTGTTCGCATTCAGCTTGGCACCGGTGATGGTAACGACGTCGGATGCACCGTTCGATGCGGCATCTGTGGAGACGGCCCCGGATGCCTCGGCCCCAACGACATCGGCCCCGGCTGTATCGCCCTTATCCGCGCTCCCCCGGCCACGCTGCCACAGCAGAATCGGCACCAAAGACAGTGCTCCCAGCGTGAAGCGCGTGGCGTTGAAGAACATCGGCGACATCGAATCCATACCCTGGACCTGCGCCACGAACGCAAAACCCCAGATCAGCGCGGTCAACAACAGGCTCAGCATGCCTACGAGTTCTTGTCTTTTCACGGGGAGCCAGCCTAACGTGCGAATGTGACAGACATGAAAAAGCCCGGCCACAATGTGGTCGGGCTGTGACGTTTGACGAGCAGGCTACATGCCGCTCACCAATCGGCTGGCGAGGCTAGTCCCTGTTGCCGAGCAGCTGCAGGATGTACAGGAACATGTTCACGAAGTCGAGGTACAGGTTCAGGGCGCACAGGATGGAGATCTTCTTGACCATTTCCGGGCCCTGGGCCTCGTATTCGGTCAGCAGCGCGCGCGTGGACTGCGCGTCGTAGATGGTCATGCCGGCGAACAGGATCAGGCCAATCGCGCACACGATCTTGGTCATGCCGTCGACCTGCACGAAGGCGAGCACGATCTGCGAGATGATGAGCACGATCAGGCCGATCATCAGGATCGGGCCGGCCTTGAGCATGTTGAACTTGGTAGTCATGCCGAACATGGTCAGCGCGAAGAAGAACGCGGCGGTGACACCGAGTGCCACGCCGATCGAGCCGAGGTCGTAGACCATGAAAATCGAGCTCAAGGTGAAGCCCATCAATGCGGCGTACACATAGAACATGACGCGCGCGGTGGCCGACTTCATCTTGGTGACGCGCATGCCGAGCACCACGGCCAGGGCAATCTGCGCCACGCACAGGCCGATGAGGCCCACCATGCCGGTGGCCATGAGGAAGCTGTAGTAGGCTCCGGTGATCTGGCCGAGCACAGCGACCACGGCGGTGACGAGGATGCCGATGGTCATCTCGCCGTACACCTTGGTCACTGAGACTCGGCGGGCTTCCTCATAGTTGTAGGACATCGTCGTGTTGATGGTGGCCGCACCGGCACCAGTACCCTGCGGCACGTATTGGTAGGTGGGAGCGCCCTGCGGCTGGGCATAGTAGTTCTGGCCGTAACCGGACTGTGCGTATTGCTGGCCATATCCAGACTGTTGGGCGGCGTTGTAATCAGGCGTGTTGTATTGCGGGTTGTATTGCCCGTTGTTCTGGGGCTGCTGACCGAATGTCATAATCGCTCCTTTAGCGTTTGTTCCAGTACCAATCTTAGAGGAACAAAGCTGAACATTCCATGAATATGATCGATCGGCTCGTTCTGCTCATCTCAAAGCGTAACGGGCGTTTCCACCATGCGCGTGGCATGAACTTGAGATTCGATTGACATTCGATCGCAGCTTGGACCGCCGCGCGATTCACTGCAACGTGAAGGTATGCGTCACCTTGGTGTCTTGATCCGTTGATAGGAACGCAGTGACATCCACCGTAATCGGCGAATCGTCTTGCAGCACATAGCCCAGCGTCACCGTTGCCGTGGCCCCGGGCTGCACCTGGGCCAAATACGAATTCGCGTCATAGCCTTCAGGCTGATCGAAGTATACTGCCGTCTCCAGTTCGGTGCCGTTCTGGAACACGTTCGGGTGAGCCAAAGTGGCGAACGAGTTGTTCTTGGACGTGTTGTTCGTCCATTCATAAGTCACCAGAGCGGTGGGCTTGCCGTTATAGTCGTTGACGCTTTTCACGGCGGAGACTATTTTCACGTGGGCACCTTCGATATCACCTTCCAAATCCTGCTCGCCCTGCGCTTTCTGCTCGGATGCCTTGCTCTTGGAGGCATCAGACGATTTGCCCGCGGGCTTTGATGATGAGGATTGTGACGTGTCGATGCCCTTGGACTCCTTAATGGAATCGTCAATGGCCTTGCTGGCAGCGGACTGCATGGCCAGCGTGATCACAATGGCCAACACCGACAGCACCGCCGCCACAATGGACAGCACCTTGCCGCGTTTCTTGCCCCGGAAGGTGCCCACTATGGCGATAATCGCCAGTATGACGCCGATGAAGCCAAGGATTGCGGCGATATTGTTGACGATGGGAATAAAACTCAGCACCAAACCCAACGCGCCAAACACCACGGCCGCGATGCCGCAGATGGTGGTATGCAGATGTTGCGGTTGCGGCGGCTGAGGCTGAGGCTGAGGCTGTTGTGGCTGGTACTGCTGTGGGGATGAGGGAACCGGCTGCGGGGTGATGTTGTGGTTGGACATGATGTGCTCCTTCTCGTATCTTCCCCGAAATAGGGATGTGAGCACGACGCTACCGGCCGCGAAACAGCGACGTTAGTGGACGAACGGTCATTGTTCGTTGCCTGTTCGGGCAATACGGAGGTGATAACGGTGCCCGCATGTCCAGTGGCGGGGGCCGGATGCAGGTCATACAGTGGAAAGCATGACGAACCCACAACGCGCCTCCGGGCCATACCCCGGTTTCCGACCCGGCTCACGGCCTGACGCTCGCCCTATGCCCGGCACGGGGTCCCCGGTTCCTACACCGGATACGGACGAGGTGCCCGTGACTACGCGCGTATGGTGTTCGGTCGTTATGGTGCCATTGGCCAGTTTCATGTGCATGGCGCAAACCTCGTTCTTCGCCCAGAATTTTGCGCAGGATTCCGCAGGATACACGCTGATGGTCCTCTGCACCTTGCTGGCATTCCCGGCAGGGTTCCTGCTCTTGGCCCGCAGCGAATACCCGGAGGCGACGTTCTGGATCGCCTGCGCGCTGGTGGTCGTGTTCCCGTTCGATTCGCTGATCGCATTGATGGCGATGACCTCATTGCTCGCCCGTCGTTCAAACCGGAATACGACCATCCGCGCCACGGTTGGCGGCACCATCGTAACGCTCATCTCCCAGCTTCGTGACGCCCTGCAACAGCCCAAAGCCTCGATTTGGCATCTGATTTTCGCTCAACCGCATACCGGCGGCGATTCAGGCTCCCCGATGGTGATGCTGGTGGAGGAGCCGACCGTCATCATCACCGCCACGGTGGCCTCACTGGTGTTCGTGACCATCGCCACGCTCATCGGCCTGCATATCCGTTCGCGCGCCCGCCTGCGCACGGCGAACGCAATGGCCAGTGCGGCCACCACGCATGCCGCGACCCTGCAGACCGACCTGACCAACCAGCAGCTCGCCGACGCCATCGCCGCCGAAGCGCACGACACCCTCGCGCATTCCCTGTCCCTGATGGCCCTGAACGCCAGCGCGCTCAAGGCGGAGGCGGCCAAGCTCGGCGACTCCCCCGAAGCGCAATCGTTGGCGGACAAGGCCGAGGACATCCGTCGGCAGTCGGCCGGGGCATTGGACGAGGCCCACTCGATCATCGACATGCTGCGCAATCCGCGCCAGGCATGGGAGCAGCTCGCCCCGTCCGACGACACATCGCTGACCCGCGAATCGCTGGACGCGCTGATTGCGGACACGCGCAACTCGGGCACGTCGCTCAACACCTGGATCGATATCCAGCAGCTGAGCGTGCTGGACGAGACGATCGGCAAGGTGGCCTACCGAGCGATTCAGGAAGGATTGACGAACGCGCGCCGGCATGCGCCCGGAGAACCGGTGTCGCTGGAGGTCTCCGCCACGCCGCAGGCGGGCGTACACATTCATATCAGCAATCCGATCGCCACGGATGCGACCGAGACGCAGCGGGCCCATGGGGCCGGACTGCCTGGTTTGGCAGCGCGCGTGCACTCGGTCAACGGGCAATGCCGGTATGGGATGGACGATAGGCACCTGTTCCATGTCGACGTGCAACTGCCTTGGCGCAGCTAAGATGGCTAGCGTGAGTGAGAAGAACGGGAATAGTGTGTCTGGTGGAAAGCCCGAACGCGGCGGTCCAATCGGAAGCGGCCCCGGCTTAGAGCCCAAGCCGATCCGGGTCAGCGTCATCGATGACGATCCGATGATCTGCCAGGCGATGAGCCTGATCCTCAACGATTATTCCCACGGGCGCATCGAAGTCGCCTCCACGTCCACCGATGGCGAGACCTGCGTGAGGCGGGCTGCCGAGGAAAAGCCGGATGTGGTGCTGATGGACATCGCCATGCCCGGCGTGGACGGCATCGAGGCGACCCGTCTGCTGCGCTCGCTCTCCCCCGCGCCGCACGTGCTGATCCTGACCTCGTTGAGTCCGTCCGGCACCGTGGAACGCGCGGTGGAGGCGGGCGCCGAGGGGTTCGTGTCGAAAACCGATGCGGCGGACGATATCATCCGCCGCATCATCGGGGTATGCGAGGGCGCGCCGCAGTTCAACACGGCCAGTCAGAAACAGCTGATCGACGATCTGAGCGTCACGCGGCCGCGTTCGCGCCGCGATGAGGCGCGCGCCCTGCTCGACGCGCTGCCCGACCGCGAGCGCGAGGCCGTGATGCTGGCGGCCGAGGGCTATACGAACGCCGAAATCGCCTCCCGCATGTTCATTTCGGAGCGTACGGCGAAGGCGCATCTTTCTTCCGCGGCGAACAAGCTCGACATGGGCCGCGTGCAGATGGCGCGGCTGGTGGAGCGGGCCGATCTGCCGGCGCGGCTGTAAGTCGTCCGGTTGTTGAGCCGTATCAGTCATAATGGGAATATGAGTGAAGCGATTATTCGAACATTACGTAGGGATGACTATCCGGCGCTGATCGACCTGGTGCGCCGCACCTGGTATGCCGAATTCGATGAGCGGACCGGTCTGCTGGCGGCCGAAGCGGACTGGGAGAACTGTCTGGCGCGCACCACCAACGCGTTCGTCGCCGAACTGGACGGCCAGCCGGTCGCCCTGATCGTGGGGCGCGTCGATGCGCTGGACCATCGGAGCCCGCTCAACTCGCATCGGATCAACTCGTGGAACGCGCTGGCGCGGCTCGTGTTCGCGAAGGGCGGAATCAAGGCCGCCGGCGAGATTCTGGGCATTCTCGGCATCGACAAACGGCTGCGCGCCCAGGCCGCGAGCGCCGGGCATGACTATGCGGCGGAAGTGGTGCTGTTCGTACTTGACCCGGCGGCGCGCGGCCACGGGCTGGGCCGGCGCATGTTCGAGACGCTGATGGACGCGTTCCGCCTGGCCGGCGTGCGCGACTACTTCCTGTTCACGGACACCACATGCGATGTCGGGTTCTATGTGCATCGCGGCCTGACGCAGGTGTGCGAGCAGTCACTGCCCGCATCCGTGCCGGGAGAAAACCCGTCTTCGTTCTACTTGTATGAGGGGTCGGTGCCCGAGCCGGCGTGATGTGCCCGCCGTCGGGCAAACACTGGTAGGCTTGAGCACAAGTTGGTATGCCGGCATACCGTCCACAGGCCGGCGACGAAGGGGCTGACATGGCAATCAGTGCGAAGGAACTACCACTCGGGAAAGTGTTCACCCCGGATTTCCGGTTCACGATCCCCTCATTCCAGCGGGCCTACATCTGGAAGACCGAGAACATCCTGCAACTGGTAAGCGACTTGGATGACGCCTGCAAGTCGCCCGGTACTCCGTACTTCCTCGGCTCGCTAATTCTGGTGCGCGAGGGCGATAACCGTTACGACGTAATCGACGGGCAGCAGCGGCTGGTATCCCTGTCGATCATCATCGCCGTGTTGCGCGATCTGGAGCGCGATCCGGACCTCATGCGCCAACTCGATGCGCTGCTGGTGGAGCCCGGCGACAAGCTGCGCGGCATCGTCACCGAGCCTCGCCTCACGTTGCGCGAGCGCGACGCAGCGTTCTTCCGCGAACACGTGCAGGAAGACAATCTCGAATCCGTGTTCGATATGAACGACGATGATCTAGCGACCGCAGCGCAACGCAATATCGTAGCCAACATCCGTAAGACGTACGACGAGATTTCCAATTGGTCGGATGCCGGACGCCAGCAATTCGCGCAGTATCTGGTCAACGAGGTGACGCTGGTCATCGTGACCACCGACGATCTCGACGGCGCGCATCGCATCTTCGACGTGATGAACATGCGCGGCCTGCCGCTCACCTCGTCCGACGTGTTCAAGGCGCGCGCCACGGCCGGCCTGTCGACCGCCGAACTTGACGTGTACGCCGCCCGTTGGGATGACATCATTGACCCGATTGGCGACGATCCGCATGACTGTGAGGAATTCTTCGCCTATCTGCATCTCGTGCTCACGCACAAGCCGGCCACCGACAAGCTCATCGAGGATTTCCTGGCCGACGTGCTGCAACCGTACATCGACAAAGGCACGGTGCCCACGTTCATCAACCAGGTGCTGGCACCCTACGCGATGGCGTGGCGGATCATCGCGCGCCCCAGCGATACCGTACTGCCCGCCGAGGTGCGTAGCCGGCTTGAGGGATTGGATGATTACCGCAGCCACGAATGGAAGCCCGTGGCCATGTGGGCGTTGGTCAATTCGTATCGCGGGCTGGGCGACGCCGATTTGTCGCCGTTTGTGGTTCGTGCCTCGCGTATCGCCAGAACCACGGCCACGCTGGAATCGTTGGGTGCCCATGACGAGCGTCGGCTGCTGGAAATTCTGACCGCATTGGAACAGGTGACCGGCATCCGCACGCTGAATCGCACTGGAGCGTTGGAGCGGCGCGGTTATGCGAACGCCGCCATCCGTGATCTTGACAAGGGCTATCTGGTCCAGCGCGTGAACGGGTTGCATGTCTCGGACGGCGACCGTGAAGGCGCATTGGTCCGTTTGCATGGCGAGATGCAGGGTGACGGCGATTTGGTCCGTCTGCTGCTGATTCGCGCCAACGAGCAGAAGGCCGGCATGCAGTTGGATCGACCACGCCGGTTCAGTGCGCTGCCGATTATGCCGTTGGACATCGAACGGTCGAAATCGTTTGCGGACTGGCCGCAGGATCAGCATGATTTCTGGATGTACCGACTCGGCAATATGGCGCTGGTGCAGGGCCCTGAGGATCAGTTGGACAGGTTGAGTGAATATCCGGCACGTCGCGACCGCATGCTGTTGCGCGCGGATTCGCGCCGTTTCCCGCTGACCAATCAGTTGAAGGATTTCGCTGACTGCACACCTGCCCTGCTGGAGGCGCGGCAGGAAGAGTCGGTCCGACTCATCGTGGAATACTGGGGCATCCGGTATGACAAGGACGCCCGTGATCTGACCAAGCAGAATGTCGATGAGTTGTCGAAGACCTCTCCACGGCCGTCTCATAGTTCGCGGCGCGTCACGATCCGGCAGGTGATTGACGCGGGTCTGCTGGTGCCGGGCGAGCGCCTGGTGTGGGAGCGGCCGCGCAAGGGCGAGCGCTGGTTCGCCACGGTCACCGAAAACGGTCGTCTCCGTCTGGATGACGGCTCCGAATATCCGACTCCGACCGCCGCGGCCCGTGCCGCCGCCGGAGGACGTCGCGGCGGTGGTCTGGACGTGTGGAAGCGCACACGCAACGGTCAGAAGCTCAGCGACATCTGGAAGCAGTTCCGTCTGCAGGCGCAGTAGCCGGCACATCATTGGTGGCTCCCCTCCGTGAGGGGAGCCACACGCTTGTCTATGCCAGCGCCGCCACGATTTCAGCCGGCGTTTTGCAATATTCGGGAAAATGCTTGGCTAGTTTTTTGTCATACGTCACCACATAGGTGGCCCCGGATTGTTGTGCGGCGGCGATAATAAGGTCATCCTCGAAATCGTTATGCGCGTGCCGCAACGACTGCGCCAATTCACATTCCTCCGCGCCAATCGGCACGATTGTCATGAGCTCCTTGAGTTTGCTGATTCCCGACCATGCCACCTCCGGCAATATCAGCTTGGCGGTGGTCGCAACGACCATGGATTCGTCATTCATGAATCGTTCTTTGAATCGTTCCGGGGTGATGTAGAACACGTCCTTCAGCGACAGTGACGCACAGGACAGCTTTACCTCCCGCTCGACGCATCGCTCGAACAGTTTCATGACATCCTTGATGAACCGAGGCGTACAGAGCATGTAATAAATAAGGATATTGGTGTCGCACAAGATCGACACCTGCTTTGACTGCCTCATGACAGACTCCGCTCCTTCTCCAAATAACGCGCATAGTCCGACTGATGCCTGTATTCCTTCAGCCGTTCGTCAGCTATCTCATCGCGGAACTGCTTGTAGGTAAGGCCTTCCATGAGGTCGGTGTCTTCTGAGATCAGTCCGGCCTTGACCAGTTCCTTGTGCACGTATCCGGCACCTTCTCGAATCAGTTTCAGCTTGCGCTGCTTTTCCGCCTCGCGGGCCTGCTCTTCGGCGGTCGTTTCCAATGCCGGCACTTCCTTGCGGTCGGCGATGTACAACCACAGCGACCGGATTACGTCACTCACCGATACGCCTTTGCCCTTGAGGACTTCTTCGACCTCGTTCTTCAGTTTCGCATCAATGCGAACATTCATTTGGACCATGGTCATGGCAACCTCCATTCCAAAGATGCTATACAGTATAGCATACTGACGTGCATGAAAAAGGCCGGCATCCGTTGGTGGATACCGGCCTTTACTCCCCCTCAGTCAGCTTCGCTGACAGCTCCCCTCAGAGAGGGGAGCCAGAATAAGTCACTTCATGAGGTTGCGCAGCACGTACTGGAGGATGCCGCCGTTACGGTAGTAGTCGGCCTCACCGGGCGTGTCGATGCGGACCACCGCGTCGAACTCGGTCTTGGAGCCGTCCTCGTGGGTGGCGGTGACGTGGACCGTCTTGGGGGTCACGCCCTCGTTGAGCTTCTCGACGCCGGCGATATCGTAGGTCTCGGTGCCGTTGAGGCCCAGAGACTCATAGGATTCGCCTGCCGGGAACTGCAGCGGCAGCACGCCCATGCCGATCAGGTTGGAGCGATGGATGCGCTCGAAGCTTTCGGTGATCACAGCCTTGACGCCGAGCATCACCGTGCCCTTGGCAGCCCAGTCGCGCGAAGAGCCGGTGCCGTATTCCTTGCCGGCGAGCACCACGAGCGGCACCTTGTTGTCGATGTAGTCGCGGGAGGCTTCGAAGATCGTGGTCGGCTTCTTGGCGAGGAAGTCGTAGGTGAAGCCGCCGGGCGTCACCTCCTCGCCCACGGAGGCGAGCAGCTGGTTGCGAAGGCGGATGTTGCCGAACGTCCCACGCACCATGATCTCGTGGTTGCCTCGGCGAGAACCGTAGGAGTTGAAGTTCTTTGGCTCCACGCCGCGCTCGGTCAGGTACTTGCCGGCCGGGCTGGAGGCCTTGAACGCGCCTGCCGGGGAGATGTGGTCGGTGGTGACCGAGTCGCCCAGGAGGGCCAGTACGCGGGCGCCGTGGATGTCGGCGACCGGGTCCGGCGTGGCCTTCATGCCGTCGAAGAAGGTCTGCTTGCGCACGTAGGTGGACTTGTCGTTCCACGCGAACAGCTCGCCTTCCGGCACGTCGAGGCCCTTCCAGCGGTGGTCGCCGTCGAACACGGAGGCGTAGTCTTTGAGGAACATCTCGCGGCTCACAGTGCCGTCGACCACGGCGGCCACCTCGGAGTTGGTGGGCCAGATATCCTTCAAGTACACGTCATTGCCGTCCGCGTCGGTGCCGAGCGGTTGGGTTTCGAAGTCGAAGTCCATCGTGCCGGCGAGCGCGTAGGCGATGACCAGCGGCGGGGAGGCCAGATAGTTCATCTTGACGTCCGGGCTGATGCGGCCTTCGAAGTTGCGGTTGCCGGAGAGCACGGCGGTGACGGTCAGGTCGTTGGCGTTGATCGCCTCGGAGATCTCGGGCAGCAGCGGGCCGGAGTTGCCGATGCAGGTGGCGCAGCCGAAGCCGACGAGCTGGTAGCCGAGCGCGTCGAGGTCGTCCTGCAGACCGGCGGCCTTCAGATAGTCGGCCACGACCTGCGAGCCGGGGGCCAGCGAGGTCTTGACCCAAGGCTTGGGCTTAAGGCCCTTGGCATGTGCGTTGCGGGCGATCAGGCCGGCGGCGATCATCACGGACGGGTTGGAGGTGTTGGTGCATGAGGTGATCGAGGCGATGGCCACGTCGCCGTTTTCGATGTCGAAATCGCCGCGGAAGTCGGTGGACACGGCCACCGGATCCTTGACGGTCTTCTCGGTCTCGTAGGCGGGAGCGGTCTTCTCGAACATCTCCTTGGCTTCGGAGAGCAGAATGCGGTCCTGCGGGCGCTTCGGGCCAGCGATGGACGGCACCACGGTACCGAGGTCGAGTTCCTCGTATTCGGAGTACTGCGGTTCCACGTAATCCGGGTCGGAGGCGTCGCCCCACAGCTTGTTGGCCTTGGCGTAGGCTTCGACCAACGCGACCTGTTCTTCGGAGCGGCCGGTCAGGCGCAGGTAGTCGAGCGTGACGTTGTCAATCGGGAAGATGCCGCAGGTGGAGCCGAACTCGGGGCCCATGTTGCCGATGGTGGCGCGGTTGGCCAGCGGCACGGAGGCGATGCCTTCGCCGTAGAATTCCACGAACTTGCCGACCACGCCGTGCTTGCGGAGCATGTCGGTGATGGTCAGGACCACATCGGTGGCGGTAACGCCCTCCGGGATGGAGCCGGTGAGCTTGAAGCCGACCACGCGCGGCACGAGCATGGAGATCGGCTGGCCGAGCATGGCGGCCTCGGCTTCAATGCCGCCGACGCCCCAGCCGAGCACGCCCAGACCGTTTTCGGTGGTGGTGTGCGAGTCGGTGCCCACGCAGGAGTCGAGGTAGGCGAGCGTGTTGCCGTTGGCCTCGGCCTTGCTCATGACCACCTTGGCCAAGTATTCGATGTTGACCTGGTGGATAATGCCGGTTCCCGGCGGCACCACGCGGAAGTTCTTGAATGCCTGCTGACCCCAGCGCAGGAACTGGTAGCGTTCACCGTTGCGCTGGTATTCGATGTCCATGTTCTGCTGGACCGCGTCGGCGATGCCGTACTTGTCGATCTGCACAGAGTGGTCGATGACCATATCGGACTGGACCTGCGGGTTGATGACCTCCGGGTCGCCGCCAAGGTCCTTGACCGCGTCACGCATGGTGGCGAGGTCCACGATGCAGGGCACGCCGGTGAAGTCCTGCATGATCACGCGGGACGGCGTGAACTGGATCTCGTGGCTGGGTTCGGCGTTCGGATCCCAGTCGAGCAGGGTCTTGACGTGCTCGTCGGTGATGTTGGCACCGTCGATGTTGCGTACCAGATTCTCGACCAGTACCTTCAGCGAGTACGGCAGATGATCGATGCCGTCAAGATTGGCGATGTTGTAGTAATCGAAGTCCTTGCCGGCTGCCTTGAGGGTAGCCAGCTGGTCGTCGCGTAAGGACATGCTTCCTCCGAAATCATGAATCGGCTTATGATGCCGTTGATTATCCGCTACAAATGGTACGGGTACGTTACTTTGGCTCTGGCGTGTCGGCTTGAAGTGTGAGACAATTCGCCGCTATTAGATATTGAAACCGTGCTGGCGCAGTAGATTGCCGAATATTCTGCCGACCAGCGGAGCCAGCCATAGACAGATCACGAAAAACATGGCCGCGCCGCCCAACGCAATCAGCGTGGCCACCAACGTAGTGCCGGTAGGCAGAATCAGCGCGAAGAAGTTCGCCACGAACGGGATGAACGCGCCGATGATGCCGGCCGCCGCGAACCCCGCGACCAGCGCACCTCGCCAACTGTTGAGCGGCCTCGCCACACGGGCCAGCACAAACACGCCCATCAAAAACAGAATAATGGCGCTGGTGGCGCGCAAAGCCGACAGATCGGCGTCATTGTTCACCACATCCCAGCCCATGACGTTCGGCAGGGTCCATGAAGCCAGCAACACCGACAGCGCGGTGGCGATGCCGCCCGGCAGCGCGAACGTAACCACGCGCTTGAGGAATCCCGGAATATAGCGGCGCGTGTTTGGCGCGAGCGCCAGAATGAACGCGGGCATGCCGATGGTGAGAGCGCCGATATAGGTGATATGGCGCGGCAGGTATGGGTATGGGATTTGCGTCAGCACTACGCCGAGCGAGATCAGCGCGGAGTACACGGTTTTGACGAGGAACAGGCTGGCCACGCGCTCCATATTGGCCATGACCTGACGGCCTCGTGCCACGACGTCCGGCAGGTGCGAGAACTTGGAATCCACCAGCACCACTTGGGCCACGGCTTTGGTGGCGGGTGCCGCGTTGCCCATGGCGATGCCGAGGTCAGCCTCCTTGATGGCGAGCGCGTCGTTGACGCCGTCGCCGGTCATGGCAACCACGTGGTTCTGCGTGTGCAGCGCCTTCACTATGGCCTTCTTCTGGTCAGGCAGCACGCGGCCGAGCACATCGACGTTTTCGAGCACGCGGGCCAGTTCGTTCACGTCCTCGGGCAGTTCGCGCGCGTCCATCGCCACCGGCTCATGGTCGCCTGTCAGTTTCACTCTGCGGGCGATGGCACCCACGGTCACTGGATTGTCACCGGAAATCACACGACAGCGCACACCCTGCTCACGGAACCAAGCGAGCGTCCGCTCGGCGTCCTCGCGAATCTTCTCAGAGCACAACACCAACGCCACCGGCTCAGCCTGCACATCCAGTTGCGGGCCGTCCGAGACATTGGCTCCCTCAACTGCGTCCCTCAGTCGCTTCTGGCGACAGCTCCCCTCGGAGAGGGGAGCTGTAGACCGCGCAACCAGCAACACACGGTTGCCGTCATTGGCATACTCGTTAACCTGCTGCAACACCGACGAATAGTCACCCTCAAGCGCAGAAATAATCACCTCCGGCGCTCCCATGTACCAGGTCTCGCCGGATTTACGCACCGCACTCCATTTGCGCGCCGAAGAGAACGGGACACGAGACTCAACCGCACCTGCCCCATATCCTTGGGCCTTGAGCCCGGCGAGTACGGCTTGGCCGGTGCCGTTGGGCTGCTCTTCGTTGCAGCAGTCGTAGAGGGCCTGCGTGGCTGCCTGTTCCGCAGCCGCATTGGCGGAATCGAGCATCACGAGCCGGTTGAAGGCGATACCGCCATCGGTGATCGTGCCGGTTTTATCGAGGTTCAGCGCGTCCACGCGAGCCAGTGTCTCCACGGATTCAAGCTCCTGCACCAGCGTATTGTGACGGGCGAGACGCATGGCGGCCACCGCGAAGTTCAGCGAAGTCAGCAGCACCAAGCCTTCGGGAATCATGCCCACCACGCCGGCGACCGCGGAAACCACGGCTTGCCGCCATTCGCCGGTGGAGAGTGCCGTGCCCCAACCGCCGACCGTATGAATCTGCGAAAGAATCAGCAGAATGCACAGCGGTACCACGAGGAAGGTCATGAATTTCAGAATCGTGTTGATGCCCTTGTTCAGGTCGGACACGGTTTTCTTGTATACCTTGGCCTGCGCGGTGAGCGTGGCGGCGTAGGAATGGCTGCCGACCGCATTGACCTTGACCAATGCCATGCCGGAGACCGCGGTGGCACCGGAATACACCTGCTCCCCCACCTTGTGGCGCACGGTACGAGATTCGCCGGTGAGCATGGATTCGTCGAGTTCCAGTCCCCAGGTCTGGATGATCTGCCCGTCGGCCGGCACCTGTTCGCCGGCGCGGATCCACAGCAGGTCGTCGAGCACGATCTCGTTGTGGGGCACCTCCACGTCCCTGCCGTCACGATGCACGAGGAAGTCGGAGGCCACGAGGATGGATAGCCTGTCCAGCGTGCGCTTGGCCCTGAGTTCGGTGACGATGCCGATGCCCGTGTTGATGATGATGACGAAACCGAACACCGCGTCCCTCCAGGAACCGGTGATCAGCACCAGTACCATCGCGGCGAAGATGATGCCGTTGAACAGCGTGAACACGTTGGCTCGCACGATATCTTGAACCGAACGCGAGCTGGAGGTTTTCACCGCATTCGATTGGCCACTTTCGATACGCTGCACCACTTCTTTGGGGGTAAGACCGGTCGCTCCGATCTCAGGCATTTCCACGGCTGTTGTTGCACTCATATTCCCTAGCCTACCGCGTCTTGTTTCGCAATCCACTAAGGCTCAGGGATGATTCAGGGTGCTTTCTCAGCTTCAAGGGGCTGATTCGGCTCAGGAGACGGTGACTTTGATCTCGCGTTCGTGGGGTTCGTCGCGCGTGATGGTGAGCACGGCGTCAGTAATAGTCATTGGCTTGGTATCGGCAGTGTCGCCAGAATCGGCACTGTTGGTGTTGAGGTGAAGGATGACGGCGTACAGCAGTTCATCTTCGGGCGCATGCTTTGGATCAATGAGAGCGACTGGAATACCGGCTTCACGCGCATTGGTCAACGTCTGGTTCCAGCTCTCCCGGTTGGCGTCGGTAACGTCGATGCCGCTGATAACCACGATTTTGACCGCGCGAGCTACGAAATCGGCAACACCCTGCTGTGCGGTGGCCGCATTCTTGTCGACGCCAGTATGAGCATCCATACTATCGGCACCGTTTTCGCTGGTAGTGCCGGCGTCAGAAGATTCGGTTTCACCGGATACACCATCAGTTGCGTTTGCCGAGCTTGCGGATGTTTCGAGCGAGGCATAGTAGACATTGAGTTTGTCATCAGACAGCGCATTGATGACGAACTCGTCTGCGGCGGTGTCAGTCGACCCCACAAAGCCGACTGTGACATCCGTGGGATGTGTGGAATCGTGGGCGACTTCCGGCATGCTGTCTTGGGTATCGCCGACCGCCCTACCGGCCGGCGTGCAGGCGGCCAGGGACAACACAGCCGCCATGCAGGCCAGCAATCCGAGAATTCGTCGTGTCATATGCTCACCTGTCAGCGGGTAAACAAGGCCACCGTCTCAACATGGTGGGTCATCGGGTAGATATCGAAGGCACGGATGTCTTTGAGCTCGTAGCCTTCGCCGATGAGTGTCGCGGTGTCGCGTGCGAGGCTGGTGGGATCACAGGCGATGTAGACCACGCTGGATGCGCCGGCCGCGGCAATCTGGCGGCAGACCTTGGCACGAGCACCGGCACGCGGCGGATCAAGCACTACGACATTCGGCTTGGCCAGATGCGCCGGCACATGGTCCAGCGTGCGCGAGACGTCACCCGCGCGGGCGTCCACGTCGTTCAGATTCATGGCGCGCAGATTGCGCTGGGCGTTCTTGACGGCCACACGCGCGCCTTCAACGCTGAGCATGCGGGTGCGTTCACCGGTCATTGTGGCCAGCGGCAGGGTGAACAGGCCGGAACCGGAATACAAATCCCAGATTACGGCGTCCGCCGCTGACTGCAGCTGCCCGTTGACCAGGTTGATCACGTGCGTACCGAGGGCGATCGGCGCTTGGCGATGCACTTGCCAGAAACCGTTGGCGTCAACCTGATAGTCGAAGGTCGTGCCGTTGATGGTCACCTGTTCGGTGAGCAGCTGGGAGCCGGCGCGCAGTTCGCCGTCCACAAGTACGGCGTAATTGTCGTCTGCTGCCGCGGTATCGACGATCTCGCCGCGCGGTTCGGGCACGGAAAGACGAATCTGGGAGCCGGGTTCAAAGCCGCCCTCCCACACGTGTTCGCGCTTGGCGACGTCCAGCAGCGTGCGCGTGGCAAGCGGCATGGTGTCGATGGCCACGCGGTTGTGTGTGCCGCGCCGGCGCATGGATGGCATGCCGTTGTCGTCGGCAATCATTTCGATGCGGGTACGCCAATTGAGGCCGCCGGCTGCCTTGTCGCCGGGCATGCGCTCGATGGGAACGGCCACGTCGATATGGCCGAGTCGGCTCATCTGTTCGGAGACGGTGATGGCCTTCCACTTGAGCTGGCCGGGCAAAGAGACGTGCACGAGATCCGCGCCGCCCACTCCCCCGCCCATCGCCAAGGGACCGGCAAGTGGCCATGCCGGGGTGACTCGGTCTTCGGACGGCTCGAGAACCTCGACGACTTCGCCGGTCCAGAACCGGTCGTCCCGGTCGTGGGGCTCGTCAAGTTCGACTCGCACGAGTTCGTCGGGCAAGGCGAAGCGGACGAACACCACACGACCGTCGATATGGGCCACGCAGCGGCCTTGGTCGGCGTATCGTTCGATACGAACTTCAGCTTGCATCATCGTCCTTTCCGGTTGCGCTCGGTTCGAGTTCGGCATCAACAGCGACTTCAGTCTGTATCTTCCTAGCCGCGACCTTATGCCGGTGCATCGGCGTGGCAATAATGAGGTAACTCACCCAAATCGCCAATGCCCAGAACGGAATGCCCATGAGCAGGCGGGTCACGCCGAGTGCAGCTACATGGTTGGTCAGATACAGCGGCACCTGCACCACCAGCCGCAGCAGGAACAGACCGACCCACAGGCCGGTGACAATCATATAGGCGCGTTTCAGGGCCTTGTCGTCCATCCAGTCATGGAACCATGCCTTGAAATGCTCGGTGGGCAGGCTACGGATGAATTCGACGACCAAACCCAGTCCGGGCACGCGCGCAATCAGCGACACGGCAAGCAACGCGGCATAGCCGGCATTGGTAATGAATCCGAAGATGTAGTAATTGCGGGCCTCATGAGTCTGCCATGCCCAAATCAGGCAGATGCCTACCGCCACCAGACCAGAGACCGCGCCCATTACCGACTGGCGCTGAATCAGTCGCACAATAACCTGCAATACCGCCAACACGGCCGAAACCGCAATGGTGAGATTCAGATTGCTCGTGGCCACGAACAGTACGACGAACACCACGCCGGGCAGCATGGATTCGATGACGCCGCGAGGGCCGCCGATGGCATCAATGACGGAGAAGTCCTCGCCGTCATTGCCGGCGTCGGCCAGCGCGGATAGACCGGTGCGTTTGTTGTCTGCCAAGTCTCTTCCTATTGATCAGCGAACTTCGGAGAACATCGGGCCGCGAGACAGCGTGGTCTTCACTTCGGTCTGCTGGTCCTGGCTCAGCGGACCCTTCGGCTTGTTGTCCGGAATGTCCTTGAAGTGTTCCTTGCCGTTCTGCTCGCCGGCTTCGGCCGCGGCCTTGGCGGCCTTACGCTCAGCGGGGGCGACCGGCGGATGCATCGGGATCAGATCGCGCGGCGCCAAAGGCTCCTCGCCACGCTCGACGACGATGTCGGCGAAGAACTTGTTCAGCGCCTCGGTCTCCGGGCTGTCCGGATCGATAGCAGCCTTGCCGGAGAAGATGCCACGCAGCATCCAGCGCGGGCCGTCCACACCAACGATGCGCGTGTTCACGGTTTTGCCGCCCTTGACATTGACCGGCAGCTTCAGTTCGGTGCCGAACACACCGTCCACTTCAGAAGCGGCCTTGTTGGCTTCAAGCAGGTCACCGCGAACGTCATCCCACAGTCCCAGGGTCTTGGGTGCGGCAAAGGCTTCGATCTCCAGGCTGGAGGAGCCGAAGGTGATGGTGGAACCAAGCACTTGCTGGGTGGCGCGGTTGGCCTTGATGCGCAGCTGGATGCCCTGGAGGAAGGGCAGGTAGTAGGCGCCGAGATCCAGATAATCGTCATAATCGGGCACGTCCTCATCGTTGACATCCCACGGGCCTCGCTCTTCGCCGCGGCCCTGGTATTCGCTGGCCGGCTCGGCGAGAACGGTCTCCGCGCTCTCGGCCTTTGCGGCAGCGTTCGCTTCTGCGGCGGCCACCTTGTCCTCATCGACAGGCTCAACGGCCGGCTCGGCTTCCTTCTTGCTCTTCTTCTTGCCGAATCCGAACAGTCCCATAATTCCTCGTTTCATGTAACAGTTGCAACCTTGCTAACACTAGCACTCAGGCTTAGAGAAAGCTGAGCATCGCGGCCGCCGATGTCCGGTTCGATTCGTAGGGAGGCCAAAATAGTATGGCCGCATGACCATCACCATTACCACGTCTAACGTCAACGGCATTCGTGCGGCCAAGCGCAAGGGCATCGAGGATTGGGCCGGCAAGCATGCGCCGGATGTCTGGTGCATACAGGAGGTTCGCGCGCCTCAGGACGATGTCGATTCTATTTTCGATGAATTTGGTTTCGAATACGTCACCGCCGGCAAAATCGAGGCACCGGCCAACCTCCATGCCATGAACGAGGTCTGCCGGGTGAAAGGCCGCGCGGGAGTCGGGCTGCTCACCGACTTGGAAGTGCTTGACAAGCGATATGGTCTGCCAGGTCTGAGCGAGGATGTGGATTCGGGGCGTTGGATCGAAACCGATGTCAAAACGCCTGAGGGCTACGCGATCACCGTGGCATCCGTATATGTGCATGCTGGCAACACCGATTATCCGACCAAAATGGAACAGAAGTACCGTTTTCTGGACACGATGCTGAAGCGCATGGGCGCGTTGC
>ERZ1032461.17-NODE-17-length-62395-cov-51.275489_pt1 | contig 62395 bp, 46 predicted proteins | sample MGYA00517098_ERZ1032461 | MGnify/ENA primary metagenome ERZ1032461 (study PRJEB33719, sample SAMN04261332) | wastewater metagenome | biome: periurban shantytown; feature: human; material: feces | host: Homo sapiens | place: Peru: Lima | collected 2013-01-26 ...
CTGCGGGAGCGAGCCATCAGCTCAATGTGTTCGGCTGAGATCGGAAATCAACCTTTCGCTGTAGGGTCGGCTTTATGTCGGCCCTCTTTTTTGCACTTGCGCGGCGGGATGGTAATATCGTTACGTTTGAACTGTTTCGATGTGAAACCGAGGAGATTCCCTCTATGAGTGCTGACTACCCGTCAATGACTACGGCCGAGATCCGCTCCAAGTTCCTCAACTTCTTTGAGGAGCGCGGTCTTAAGCTCTATCCTTCTTCGTCCCTTGTTCCCGACGACCCCTCGCTGCTGCTTGCCAACGCCGGCATGAACCAGTTTAAGGAGTACTACCAGGGCAAGAAGACCATGAAGGAGATCGGCGCGATCTCCTGCCAGAAGTGTGTCCGCACCAACGACATCGACTGCATCGGCGAGGACGGTCGTCACCTGTCGTTCTTCGAGATGCTCGGTGACTTCTCCTTTGGCGGCGTCTCCAAGCAGCAGGCTTGCGCTTGGGCCTTCGAGCTCATCACCAAGGAGTTCAAGCTGCCGCTCGATCGCCTGTACTTTACCGTCTTTACCGAGGACGACGAGACCCACGACGTGTGGCGTTCTCTGGGCGTTGCCGAGGACCACATCTCCCGCCTGGGCGAGGACGACAACTTCTGGGCTGCCGGCCCCACCGGCCCCTGCGGTCCGTGCTCCGAGATCTACTTTGACATGGGCGAGGAGGTCGGTTGCGGCAGCCCCGACTGCAAGCCCGGCTGCGACTGCGACCGCTTCCTTGAGTTCTGGAACCTCGTGTTTACCCAGTACGACCGCCAGGAGGACGGCTCCATGCCGGAGCTGCCGCACCGCAACCTCGATACGGGCATGGGCCTGGAGCGCATGGCCGCCATCATGCAGCACAAGACCGCCAACTACGACGGCGATTTGATGCAGCACCTCATCAAGCTGGGCGAGGAGATCAGCGGCAAGACCTATGACGCCGACGATTACTCCGGTGCCAGCCGCTCCCTGCGCATCATCGCCGACCACTCCCGTGCCGTCGACTTTATGATCTCTGACGGCATCCTCCCCGGTAACGAGGGTCGCGAGTACGTCCTTCGCCGTCTGCTCCGCCGTGCCGTGTTCCACGGCCGCCTGCTGGGCATCGAGGGTGCCTTCCTGACCAAGTTCATCGACGAGGTCAACGCTCAGATGGGCGAGGCCTATCCCGAGCTGCTCAAGAACGTCGCACTCGTCAAGGGTATCGTCGCCTCTGAGGAGGAGCGCTTCTCCACGACGCTCGACAACGGCCGCGTCTACCTGGACGAGGCCCTGGCAGCGCTTGCCGATGGCGCCGTGCTCCCGGGTGATGTTGCCTTTAAGCTGCACGACACCTTTGGTTTCCCCATCGACCTGACCGTCGAGATTGCCGGCACCGCCGGCCACGACGTCGACATGGACGGCTTTACCGCTTGCATGGAGGACCAGAAGGCCCGTGCTCGCGCCAATGCCAAGGGCGACGCCTGGGGCAGCTTCAACGATGTGTGGGTCGAGCTTTCGGACAAGGTCGCTGCGACCGAGTTCGACGGCTATGACAACGATGTGATCGAAGGCGCCAAGGTTGTCGCCATCGTGCGCAACGGCGAGTCCGTCGAGTCCGCTGCCGCGGGCGATGATGTTGAGGTCGTGCTCGACCGCACCCCGTTCTATGCCGAGATGGGCGGCCAGCAGGGTGACGCCGGCGAGCTTTCCGCCGAGGGCGTTTCGCTGACCGTTTCCGATACCAAGAACCACAACGGCCTGTATGCCCACGTTGCGCACGCCGCCGAGGGCACGCTGACCGTCGGTGCTACCGTGACCGCCGCGCTCGACGCCGAGCGCCGTGGCTTCCTGCGCCGTAACCACACCGCCACCCACCTGCTTGACGCCGCGCTTAAGCACGTCCTGGGCGAGCATGTCTCTCAGGCCGGCTCGCTGGTGACGCCCGAGCACCTGCGCTTTGACTTCACGCACTTTGAGGCCCTGTCCTCCGAGCAGCTCAAGGCTGTTGAGGACCTGGTCAACCAGCAGATCTTTGCATCTAAGCCGGTCGTGACCCGCGTCATGGGCATCGACGAGGCCAAGGCCGCCGGCGCCGTCGCCCTGTTTGGCGAGAAGTATGGCGACGTCGTCCGCGTCGTTTCCGTGGGCGCCGAGGACCAGCCGTTCTCCCGCGAGCTCTGCGGTGGTACGCATGCTGCCAACACTGCCGAGATCGGCCTATTCAAGATTATCTCCGAGTCCTCCACGGGCTCGAACGTCCGCCGTATCGAGGCCGTTACCTCTAAGGGCGCCCTCGACTACATGGCCGACCGCCTGGCACTCGTTGACGCCGCTGCCGCTGCGCTCAAGTGCCGCGTTGACGAGGTTCCCGCTCGTGTGGAGAACCTGCAGGCCGAGCTGCGCGAGACGTCTAACAAGCTCAAGAAGGCGCTGACCGGTGGCTCCTCCGACGCTATCTCCAGCGCCATCGAGGGTGCCGTCGAGCTCGACGGCTATAAGCTCGTCGTCGCTGAGCTCCAGGGCCTTGAGGCCGCCGACCTGCGCAACGTTTGGGATACCGTGCACCAGAAGGTCGCCGGCCCCGTTGCCTGTGTTGTTGCCAGCGTGACCGAGAAGGGCACCCCGGCCCTGCTCGCCGCCGGCTCCGATGACGCCGTGAAGGCCGGTTTCCACGCCGGCAACGTGATCAAGCAGATCGCGGGTCTGGTCGATGGTCGCGGTGGCGGCCGTCCCAACATGGCCCAGGCCGGTGGCAAGAACGCTGCCGGTATCGCCGATGCCCTCGCGGCCGCCAAGACCGCGCTCGGCGCCTAAGTAGTCGCTGTGGTCGCGCTCGCGCTGGACATAGGGGAGACCAGGATCGGCATCGCCGTCTCGAGCCGTGATGGCAAGATGGCGATGCCCGTCAAGGTGCTTCCGACCGCTGAGGTTACCGGTATGGCCAAGACGTTCCGTTACCTGGTCGAGGACTATGAGCCCGACATCTTGGTAAGCGGGCGTCCCCTGACCATGGCCGGCGAGCCTGGCCCCCAGGCCGAGCGCGTTGCCGCCATAGCGCAAAAGATCGCCGACGAGCTCGATCTTCCGCTGGAGTTTGAGGACGAGCGCCTGTCCTCGCAAGAGGCCAAGCGTATCCTGCGCGAGCAGGGACTCAACGAAAAGCAGATGAGGGGCAAGATCGACATGATCGCCGCCAGCCTGTTCTTGCAGACGTGGCTCGATCGCAAAAACGAGGAGGTTTCGCATGTCTAGCGCTTTCGATCCGCGCCAGCCGAATCGTACACGACAGCCTGCGCCACGCCCTGTATCGTCCGGTCAGCGTCCGATGCAACCGACTCAGCGCGCGGCCCAACCCGCCGCACGTTCGGCGCAGCCCTCTTCTTGCCCCACTCAGCCCACTCAGCGTCCAGGCCAGCAGCCTGTTCGTCGTCCTGCTCAGCAGTCTGCTGCCCATACAGCCCAGCCCGCGGGCGGTTCCCGCTTTAAGCAGCAGGCTCCTGCCCAGCGTACGCAGGGACAGGCACCGCAATCACGCTCCCACGCACATCATGCTCATGGCTCGCACGGCGTTGCTCCGGCCACGCGCTCGAGCTATAACACGCGCGCTCGCCGTGGTGCCCAAAAGAAAAGCTCCCCGGTGCCTATGATTATCGGTGGCGTCGTCGCCGTGCTTGCGCTTGTCGCGATCGTTTTCTTTGTCGTGCCAGCTGTCAAGGGCTTTTTTGCTGGTGAGGATGCGAAAGTCACTGCTGGCCAGCAGGTTACTATCACTATTCCCGATGGTGCCTCGGGTGACAGCATCGCTTCGATTCTCTCCGAGAACCATATCGTCGAAAATCCCAAGGATTATTACGCGGCGGTCAAAAAGCTCAACGCCGACATGTCGCTCAAGCCCGGCACCTACTCGTTCACCACGCTCATGGACGCGACCGAGGTCGTTCAGCAGCTCATGGAGGGCCCCAATGCGGGCTCCGATGCACTGACTATTCCAGAGGGCCTGACGGTTGATCAGATCGCCGATCGCGTGGCCAAGGCATACGACAGTATCTCCAAGGAAGACTTCCTCAATCAGGCAAAGGCCTCCAACTATGTGAAGGACTATAGCTTCCTTGAGGGCGCTGCAAACGATTCGCTCGAGGGCTTCCTATTCCCCAAGACCTATTCGTTGGGTAAGAAACCGAGCGCCGATGATGTGATTCGCGCCATGCTCGATCAATTCAACACCGAGTACAAGTCGCTCGATTTTGCCGGCTGCGAGGCCAAAATCAAGGAGCGCTACGGCGTGGGGATGTCCGATTACGACATCATCAATCTCGCTTCCATCATTGAGCGCGAAGGCCTCAACGCCGAGCAGCGCGCGCATGTCGCCTCGGTGTTCTACAACCGTCTTGCCGGCAAGCTCGATGGTCTGTGCTACCTCAATAGCGATGCGACCATGATGTATGTCACCGGCGGCGAGGTTACCGCCGACGACCTGCAGAGCGATAGCCCGTATAACACCTATAAGCACGAGGGCCTGCCGCCCACGCCCATCTGCTCTCCGTCACTCGAGGCGCTCAAGGCAACCCTTGAGCCCACCGACTCCGATGACCTGTATTTCTACATTACGCAGGACGAGGAGTATTTCTCTCAGACCTACGAAGAGCACCAACAGTCTTGGAATTAAACATGAGGATTTTCAGCCCCAAACGATATGTTGCCTCGGTCGACCGCATCGACCTTGATACCCTGTGGGCCGACGGCAAGCGCGCCATTTTGCTCGACCGCGATAACACCCTGGTGCCGCGTGATACCGAGCAGGTTCCCGCTGCCGTCTCGACCTGGCTCGACGCCGCTCGTGCCAAGGGCTTTAAGCTGTGCATGGTGTCGAACAACTGGCATCGTGACCAGGTCATGAGCTCAGCACGCGAGCTGGGGCTCGAGGCCATCAGCCATGCCATGAAGCCTGCACCGTTTGCTCTCAAGGCCGGTCTTAAGCGCTTGGGCGCCACGGCCGATGAGGCTGTGCTGATCGGTGACCAGCTGTACACGGACGTGTGGAGCGGTAACTTTGCCGGCGTCGACACGATCTTGGTAAAGCCACAGGCAACTCAGGACCTGTGGTATACGCAGATCTTCCGTATCTTTGAGCGCCGGGCCCTGCGCGACCTTCCCTGCGAGGAATAGGTTTCGTCATGTCCCAGCACACCAAGCACGGCTGCGACCATATCTTCTTTATCGGGTTTTTGGGTGCGGGCAAATCGACGCTTGCACGCAATGTGGGCACGATGTTCAAGCGTCGGTTTATTGATACCGACCGCCTTGTCGTGCGCCGTTGCGGCAAATCGGTAACCGAGATTTTTGAAACCGAGGGCGAGGAGCGCTTTCGCGAGCTCGAAACCTCGGCGCTCCGTTCGCTCCAAAGCGAGCGCAGCTTGCTGGTTTCGTGCGGTGGCGGCATTGTCGAGACGCCGGTCAATATCGAGCTCATGCACCAGATGGGTACCTGTGTGTACCTCGAGGGCGATTTTGAGGATTCGATGCGCCAGATCCGCCGCTCCGACACGCGTCCCGATTTCCGCTCGCCCGAGCACGCGGCGCTGCTCTTTGAGCATCGCCGTCCGTTGTATCGTCAAGCTGCCGATCTTACCCTTGATATTCGCAACAAGTCCTTCGAGGACGTTTCCTACCTTTGTGCCGAGATGCTTTTGGAGCGTGGACTGCTATGATTCGCCGTCAACTTATCAATTTCCAAAACCGCAGCGTCGATGTTCGCGTCGGCTTTGACGCGTTTAGCGAGCTGTCGCGCATGTTTGCCTCGGTCGTGGGCAAGCCCAAGCGCGCGATGGTTGTCTGGAACAGCGCTTTGTCCGATCGCTTTGGCGAGATCGTTGAGCACGCTCTGGTTGATGCCGGCTTTGCTGTGTCGGAGCTTTCGCTTGAGGTTTCGCCTGATGGCGCGACCTTGGCTGACGCCGATACTGTCTTTGGCGCACTGTCGGCTAACGGTATTACCTGCGACGATCTAATTGTCGCCGTCGGTGACGCTTCGATGTGCTCTGTTGTCGCCTGGTGCGCCAATCAGTGGTGCGGACGCACGGAGTGCGCCCTGTTGCCGACGACCTTCGACGCTATGCTCACGGTCGCTACGACGATGGAGCCGCTCGTCGCTTCGGGCAACCACTCGCTGCCCGCCATCGCGGTACGTCCCGAGCCCGGTCTGGTAGTCTGCAATCTGGACCTTGTTCGCGAGGCTGACGCAGAGGAGCTCAAGCGTGGGTATGCCATACTCGTGGGTACCATGCTTTCCAGCAGCAAGTCGCGCTGGAACCAGTTCTCCGAGATGGTCCCCGAGATTCTTGCCGGCGAGGAGGTCGCGCTCGTCAATGCCGTGCAGTGGTCCCAGACTGCGCGCAAAGACGTGCTCATGGCCACGAATCCCAGTGCTCGACATGCGCTCGATTTTGGCAAGACGGGGGAGCGTACCCTTCGCGCCTGCTTGGGCGATGCCGCGGCACACGTCCCCGCATACCAGCTCCTTTCCGAGGGCATGCGGTTCGAGGCGCGCCTAGCACATGATGCCTGCGACTTTGATATCGACTATGTGTTTGAGGTCGATGACTGCCTGGAGGACTTCGGCATCGAGGAGCTTGCCTTCGACCTGGAGCCCACCGCGTTTATCGAGGAGTTCCGCAAGCAGCAGTTCGTACGCTCCAATCGCACGATGTTGCCGCTGCCCGCGGCACTTGGCGCCATTCGTCTTAATGCCGTGGACGACGATGTGCTCGAGCGCCATGCACAGGCGTATTTGGCTTCTCGCAAGGAACTTCTCTAGTTTTATTGACATCCATCGTCTTTCGTATCATTTTGAGGGACGGGTTTTCAATCTGTTGCGGATCGTTTGCGGTTCCGTGCGCTGATTGAGCCCGTCCCGCTTTTATTGAGGACATTAAGAAAGGAATCTGCATGTCTGAGTTTGCTGCCGGTCCTGCCGGTCGTATCGAGCGCGTCCGTGCCCTGATGGCCGAGCGCGGCTACGACGCCATCATCGTGCGCGATGAGGCTAACCTACGTTGGCTCACGGGCGTGAAGGGCGTCTTCGACTACACCTTCGAGTTCCCGCACGCCGCGTTTATTACGGTCGATCAATGCCTGTTCCACACCGACTCGCGCTATCTCAACAGCTTTGAGGAGAACACGCCCGCCGGCAGCCCCTGGGTCTACGACATGGACGAGGGCACCATCCCCGGCTGGGTCGCCGGCAAGATCGCAGCTAACAAGTGCCGCGTCTGCGCCGTCGAGGATGACATGCAGATTAATTTCTACCAGGGTATCCAGCGTGGTCTGGAGGATCGCTCCGTCGCCTGCATGCTGCCGCTGATGCACGACGACATCCGCAAGATGCGTGCCATCAAGGATGCCGAGGAGATCGAGCTCATGCGCCACGCGCAGTCGATCACCGACGCCGCCTTCCAGCACATGCTCGGCTTTATTAAGCCCGGTATGACCGAGAAGCAGGTGCGCAACGAGCTCGAGAACTTTATGTTCGCCAACGGCGCTGACAGCCTGGCCTTCGGCTCCATCGTTGCGAGTGGCCCCAACACCGCCAACCCGCATGCCGTCCCGAGCGACCGCGTGATTGAGAAGGGCGACTTCGTCCTCATGGATTACGGTGCGGGCTACTGTGACTACCGCTCCGACATGACTCGTACCGTCGTGATGGGCGAGCCCACCCAGGAGCAGCTCGACCTGTACGCGCTCGTGCGCCGCACCCACGAGGAGTGCGTCGCCGCTATCCATCCGGGCGTCGAGGGCAACGACATTTTCAAGCTTTCCAAGAAGATCATCGGCGATGCCGGCTATGGCGATTACTACAACCATGGTCTGGGTCATGGTGTCGGTATCGACATCCACGAGCTGCCCAACTTTAACCGCAGCAAGAACATCATCGAGGTCGGCTCGGTTATCACCATGGAGCCCGGCGTTTACCTGCCCGGCGTGGGCGGCGTACGCCTGGAGGACTACGGCGTCGTCACCGAGAACGGCTATGAGCCCTTCACCAAGACCCCGCACGACCTGCACATCATCGATTGCTAATCCACTCCGGTAGATTTTGGGGCATGTCCCAAAAGTCCACTTTGGAGGTGGGGCGTCCGAAATGATTCGGGCGCCCCGCGTTCTCTTTTTATGCGCTCGCTGCAGCCGCCGTCTGCAAGTGTATAATTTCGCTCGTATGTAATTTGGACGCTTGTGCGTCTCGCCTATAACAAGAAAGGTCGCTATGCCTACTATCTCTACCGCCGACTTCAAGAACGGCCTCGGTCTCCGCATCAAGGACAAGGTCTACACCATCGTCGAGTTCCAGCACGTCAAGCCTGGTAAGGGCGGCGCTTTCGTGCGCTACAAGACCCGCGACATCAAGAGCGGCCGCGTCGTCGAGAACACCTGCAACGCCGGCACCAAGTTCGAGAGCGTCATGCTCACCACCCGTGAGTTCCAGTACCTCTACAACGACGGCGCCGACTACATCTTCATGGATAACGAGTCTTACGAGCAGGTTCCCGTTCCCGAGGACATGGTGGGCGAGAACGCCAAGTGGCTGCGCGAGAACGATACCTGCCAGTTGCTCTTCGCCGACGACGAGCTCATGGGCGTGACCCCGCCGATGTTCATCGAGACCACCATCGTCCAGACCGACCCGGGCTTTAAGGGCGACACCGTCCAGGGTTCCACCAAGCCGGCCACCATCGACACCGGCGCTGTCATCCAGGTCCCCATGTACCTCAACGAGGGCGAGGTCATCAAGGTTGACACCCGCGACGGCAAGTTCGTCTCCCGCGTCTAGCAACCGACTCTTCTAGGAGGACTCATGCCCCAGGAAATCAAGATTGACGGCATCGGCATTTCGCCCGATGTTCTGACCGCCATCGTCTCGCGCGCCGTCACGGATGTCGAGGGCATCGCCTCCGTGGGCGTCAAGGACCTTGCCACCAACCTTGTCTCCATGATGCTTTCGTCCAAGGCCCCGGCTTCCGAGCCGGCGGTCGAGGCCAAGGTCATCGGCGACAAGCTCGCACTTACCGTGCGCGTCGTGGTGTTCTTTGGCTATCCGTTCAAGAAACTCGCCGAGGCCGTTCGCGCCGCCGTGGTCGTCGCCATCGATGCCCAGGTGGGCGTCGAGGTCGAGCGCGTTGACGTTTGCATCGACGGCCTCGTTTTCCCCAAGGAGTAACCTTTGAGCCTTAAGGTTTATCGCGGGCGTACGCTTGCCCGCAGTCAGGCGCTGCAGCTGCTGTTCCAGGCCGAGGCCACGGACAGCCCGCTCGAGCGCGTCCTCGAGGGCGATTTCCTGATCTCGAAGGGTCCCCTCGACCCCTACGCGCTGGAGCTGTGCCGCGGTGCCTATGAGCACATCGATCGCATCGACTGCGCCCTGCGCTCCGTCGCCAAGAACTGGGATCTTATGCGCATGCCAGGCGCCGACCGCAATCTGCTGCGTATCGCCGTCTACGAGATGCGCTTCCTCACCGACGAGGAGGTTTCGGACGCCATCGTGATTAACGAGGCTGTCGAGCTTGCCAAGGCCTATGGCACCGATCAGTCCGCGTCGTTTGTCAACGGCGTGCTCGGTAAGATTGCTCGTAGCGAGGAGCTGCCGGGCGAGGACCTGTATCAGGAGCTTCTGGCCGAGGACCGTGCCCGCGAGGAGGTCCAGGCTGCCGAGGCTGCCGCCAAGGTTGCCGCCGCTCAGGCTGCGGCTGGCGTTCTCGACGAGGGTGCTGAGGTCGCCGAGGCCGAGACCGGTACCGTCGAGGAGTAGCCATGCCAGAGGGTTCCGTCCGCAACTTCGACGAGATTTCGGACCGCTTGGACCAGATTATCGCGACCGTTCGCTCCAAGGATACTTCCTTGGAGCGTTCGCTCGATCTGTTTGACGAGGCGATTGAGCTCGGCTCCCGTGCGGTCGATATGGTCGACAAGTTTGAGCTGACGCCTCGCGAGGCGGATAAGCTCGAGCAGGAATACGATGAGGATGCGGCAAACGAATCCAAGGATAGCCAGGCCGCGTCTCCGGATACGAATGGTTGATGGCATTCATGAAACGCGTGCGTCTTGATGACGAACTGATTTCACAGGGCATCTGCGCCGATCGCGCGGATGCCCTTCGCACTCTTATGGCCGGCTTGGTCTCGAGCGGCGGCGAGCGTTTGACCTCGCCGGGCCTTAAAGTGACGCCCGGCTTGCACCTGCACGTGAAGGGTCGTATTCCCTACGTGGGGCGCGGCGGGCTCAAGCTCGAGGGTGCACTCGATGCGTTTGGGATTGATCCGACAGATCTTGCTTGCCTCGATGTGGGCTGTTCTACGGGTGGCTTTACCGATTGCCTGCTCAAGCGCGGTGCCGCTACGGTCGTTTCGGTCGATGTAGGTCGCGCCCAGTTTGATTGGTCGCTGCGCCAAGACGAGCGCGTGACGCTCCATGAGCGCACCAACGTGACGCAGCTGCCCGAGCTTGGCTACGGCGGCGCCATCGACTTGGTCGTGTGCGATGTGTCGTTTACGAGCATCGCGAATATCATCGACGCCGTGCTCGCGTGCCTGAACCCTTCGGGTTCGTTCTGCACGCTCGTAAAGCCGCAGTTTGAGGCGCCGGCTGCGCTGGTGGGCGAGGGCGGCATCGTGACCGACCCTGCCGTCCGCCGCGATACGCTCGTGGCGGCGATTGAACTCTTTGCCGTCAAGGGCCTGTTCCCGCTCGACGTGTGCGTGTCGCCTATCCATGGCGCCAAGGGCAACGTCGAGTTTTTCCTGTACGGCACGAGGTTTGCTCCCGGGGAGCGCACCGACGATGAGCTGCAATCCCAGGTATCGGTTTTGAGCGAGAAAGCTGCAACGCTATGAAGGTCTTTCTGGTTCCCAATTTCTATAAGCAAGAAGCGGTCGAGAGTGGCCTGATGCTCGAGCTTTGGCTTTCGCGCCAGGGCTACGAGGTCGCATGGGCTGCAGACCAGCGTTCCAAGATCCAGAGCGCGCCCGATGTTGACGATGCCGACCTGGTCATTACGCTCGGTGGCGACGGTACACTGCTGCGCGCCGCCCGCATCCTCAACTACCGTGAGATTCCCATTTTGGGTCTTTCCTATGGTCATTTGGGTTTTTTGACGGCTGCGAGCCCCGAGGAGCGCGACATTTTGCAGGTCGTGAGCGATGCCCTGTCCGGTGAGCTCCATGTGAGCCGCCGCGCCACCATCGCCGCCGATATCGTTTCGGTGCGCGAAGACGGCACGAAGGATGTTGTGCGCACCTTTGCCCTTAACGATATGGCGCTTACGCGTGGGCCCCTGTCCGATATGGTCGAGTTCGATATCACGGTGTCCGGCCATCATATCGACCGCCTGCGTGGCGACGGCGTGGTTGTATCGACGGCGACTGGCTCCACCGGCTATGCGCTTTCCGCCGGCGGACCCATCGTCAGCCCCGATTACACGGGCATGGTCTGCGTGCCCATCGCCCCGCATACCATTCAAGCTCGCGCCTTTTTGACCTCGCCGAGCGATGTCGTCGAGATCTTTATGTCCAATGACCGCCCGAGCGTGCCGGCGATCGCCATCGATGGACAGTTTATTACCTGCGATGGCACGGTCGAGAGCGTGGCCGTGCGTCGCGGTCCCGGCGATGTGCTGCTGCTGGATTACGGCCCCGAGAGCTTCTACAACTCGGTGAGCCGCGTGTTCTACGGAGTGCGTCATGATCGATGAGCTGCAGGTTTCCAACATTGCACTCATTCGCGAGGCGACGTTGGTGCCAAGCGCGGGTCTAACGGTTCTGACTGGAGAAACCGGCGCCGGTAAGACCGCGTTGCTCTCGGCGCTCAAGCTCATTTTGGGCGAGCGCGCGGATTCGTCGACAGTGCGCGAGGGCGAGACGCTTGCCAGCGTCGAGGCGCGTCTGTTTGACGGACCGCACGACACGGAGGGCTTCACCGTGCAGCGCAGCCTTTCTGCCGAGGGCCGCAGCCGCGTAAAAATTGACGGCCGCATCGCCAGCGTGCGTGAGCTTTCGGAGCGCGTTGGCGTGATGATGGATCTGTGCGGCCAGCACGAGCACCAGCGTCTGCTCGACCCGGCGCACCATGTTGCCATGGTCGATGCCTGGGCAGGGCGCCCTGCACTCGAGGCGCTCGGGCACTACCGTGCTTGCTTTAAAGCCTCGCGCGCGGCTGCTAAGGAGGTCCGTCGCGTCGAGGAGGCCTCGCGTGCGCAGGGGAGTCGCGTCGAGGAGGCGCGCTTTGCCCTGGAACGTATCGCCGAGGTCGACCCCAAACCGGGTGAGTATGAGGAGCTCGAGGAACTGCTGCCTCGATCCGAGCATGCCGAGGTGCTGGTGGCCACGGCCAACGATGCCCATGCGTCGCTTGCGGCCGAAGGGGGAGCGCTCGATGCCGTGAACAGTGCCGTGGCGGAGCTTTCCCGCATGGCTGCCGTCGATCGCAAGCTGGGCGACATTGCCGATGCGCTTTCGGATGCCTGCATCTCGCTCGAGGATTGCGCCAACGAGCTGCGCGCCTATCGCGATGGAGTCGCCTTTGATCCGCGCGAGCTGGCTCGTATGCGCGAGCGCTATTCTGATCTTAAGGGCCTGCTGCGTCAGTGGGGGCCCACCATGGACGATGTCTTTGCCATGCGCGATCGTTCCCAAGAGCTGCTGTCGCTGGTAGACGATGGTGATGAGCAGGTCAAGAAGTCTCGCGAAGTGCTTGGCGCGGCGGAGCGTGAACTGTTCGCCGCCGCCAAGGCGCTTAAGCGTGCGCGGAATATGGCAGCTCCTCGTTTTTGTCATGAGGTTGGCCGTCAGATGGCGCGCCTGGAGATGGGCGGCGCCGAGCTCGTTTGGGAGTCGCGCGATCTTCCGCGTGCCGAGTGGACACCGGCGGGCCCTTCGAGCTACGAGCTTTTGTATCGCAGTGGTGCCGGATTGACGCCACGCCCCCTGCGCCGCATTGCGTCGGGCGGCGAGCTGAGCCGCGTTATGCTGGCGAGCAAGGTTGTCCTCGGTAACGCGGACGGCGTGGATACACTGGTATTCGACGAGGTCGATGCCGGTGTCGGAGGCTCTACTGCACGTGCCCTCGCGAGCGTGTTGGCAGATCTCGCCGCTACGCATCAGGTGATTGTCGTAACCCATCTGGCACAGGTCGCCGTCATGGCCGACAAGCACTACGTGGTGAGTAAAGAACCCGGAGACGTACCCCAGACGCATCTGGATGAGGTGGCTGGGGATGCCCGCACCGCAGAGATCGCCCGTATGCTGAGCGGCGATCAATCGGCGGCAAGCCTGGCACACGCCAGGCAGATGTTGGAAGAAGCGCGTGCTTAGGCCGAGCCGTCGGTGCTGGTGGCAAAATATCAGTAATTGTTGCCCCGTCACTTGCTTGTCTGGCCCGACCGTCAAAAACTATGCCGGTTTACTACGATGAATCGGCATAGCTCGAGCACAGCTAAAATTGTAAAAAGAAAACCGCAGGTAGAACGCCTGCGGTTTTCTTTTAAAATGGGATGTGGTCGCATATTCCGATTTCATCGTAGTAAACCGGCATAGTTTTGTGGGAACGGTACATAACGACCCCTGCTAAAACCTATTCCACGACCTTATCCGGCTGGATGAGCTCCTCGTAGTAGCTGATATGCTCGCGGGCGTCTTCAATCTCGGGCAGCAGGAAGTTGTAGATAACCTCGATGATCATCGTGGCGCTCATCTTGGAGAACGCAAAGTCGCCCGTGGTGAGCAGCGCCTCGTGGTTCACGGTATTAAAGGTGTAATCGGCCAAGCGAGCAAGCGGTGACTTGCTGTCGCTGCTGATGACGACTACGGTGGCACCACAGCCGCGAGCCGCTTTTGCCATGCGATTAAGCCGGCGCGACTTGCCGGAGTTCGAGATCAGCACGATGACGTCGCCGGGGCGCAGCGTAAGCGCAAACCCAATCGAGGTCTCGCTGATGGTGCTTGCCATGCAGCGAAGGCCCAGCTGCGAAAACTTAAACGTCGCGTCGAGTGCGACGGCGTTGGTGTTGCCTACGGCTGCAAACTCGATAGCCCCTGCGTTCTTAAACGCGTGCACGACGGCTGTCAGCGTGTCGTGATCAATGCCATCGATAGTCGCATTAAGCTCGCTGACCTTGGCAGCGAGAATATTCTTGAGGCTTTGCTCCATATTGTCGAGCGAGACCTCGTCGGTGAGGCCTTCATTGCGCTGGCTCTCCAGATCGCGCGCCAGCGAAAACTGAAAACTGCGAAAACTGCCAAAACCCAGTTTGCGGCAGAAGCGCGAGACGGTTGCCTCGGAGGTTGCGGCAGCGCGCGAAAGCTGGGCGGCTGTCAGACGCGGTGCCTCGGACTGGTGCTCTAGGATATAGTCGACAATGCGCTGCTCGGACTCGCTGTACCCCCTGTGCATACTAATAAGGGAGAGTGCGCTCTTGCTGCTATCGGACATGGGATGGCTCCTGGCTGGCATAAAAATCGGACTTGTTTTGTAATTTCGTAGTATAGGGGCATTTTCAGTTACAAGATACACCTTGCCGTTTCAATAGTTGATGGTAAACTTTCATCGACCGTTTACGGTTATGAAAGAACCTTTCACCGGAGTAATGAGCCTTATTGCTTCTCATAAAAGCGGTGGCTTGGTATCTTTCAGGTGTGGAAAAACGCGCATGGAAGCGCGTGTAGGGGAGCGCCTGCGGGCGCAGTACTCAAGAAGGAGGGACACATGGCTAAGTTTGACATCATCGCCGCCACCGGTTGCCCGACCGGCATCGCGCACACCTTCATGGCGAAGGAGGCGCTGGAGAAGGCAGCTGCCGAGCGCGGTCTGACCATTAAGGTCGAGACCCATGGCCAGGTCGGTGTCGAGAACGAGCTTACCAAGAGTGAGATCGCTGGTGCCAAGGCCGTCGTCGTCGCAGCCGATAAGGATGTCCAGGCAGAGCGTTTCGCCGGTAAGCCCATGGTTTCCGTTGGCGTTTCCAAGGCTCTGTCCGTCGAGGCTGCTGGCAAGCTGATCGATCGCGCCCTCGCCGCCAAGGGCGACGACACGGTTGCGGCTGCTGCCGATGTTGAGGATGAGGTTGAGGAGAAGGAGTCCATCGGCCACATCATCTATAAGCACCTCATGAACGGCGTCAGCCACATGCTGGTCTTCGTCGTTGCCGGTGGCGTCCTGACCGCCGTTTCGTTCCTGTGGGGCATCACGTCCTTCGATTCGACGGCTGCCGACTACAACAGCTTCGCCGCGATGCTCAAGATCATCGGCGGCATTGCCATGAACCTGATGGTTCCCGTGCTTTCCGCCTATATCGCCGAGTCCATCGGCAAGCGTCCGGCGCTCGTCCCCGGCTTTGTTGCCGGTATGATCGCCATCCAGGGCCTGCCCGTTAACGCCGATACACACATGATCGATGCTGGCGGCACCGGTGTGGGCTTCGGCTTCCTGGGCGGCATTGTCGGCGGCTTCCTCGCCGGCTATGTCATCCTTCTGCTCGAGAAGGTTTTTGCCAAGCTGCCCAAGAACCTGGACGGCCTCAAGGCCATCTTCCTGTACCCGCTGTTCTCGACTGCTATCGTCGGTCTGGTCATGCTCGGCATCTCCGGCCCCATGGCTGCCATCAACACCGCCATGATGGACTTCCTCAAGGGTCTGTCTGCCTCTGGCGCTGTTGTCCTGGGTCTTGCTATTGGTTGCATGTGCGCCTTTGACATGGGCGGTCCGGTCAACAAGGCTGCTTACGTCACCGGTACCGCCATGCTCACCGAGGCCCTTGCTGCTGGTGTCGGCACCGACACCTACAACTTCGGCACCAACTTCATGGCTGCCGTCTCCGCCGCCTGCATCGTTCCGCCGCTGATCACCACCTTTGCCGTCATCGTCGGCAAGAAGTACTTCAGCCAGGAGGATCATGACGCCGGTGTCGTCAACCTCATCCTTGGTTGCACCCACATCACCGAGGGTGCCATTCCGTTCATGACCAAGAACATCTGGCCCGTCATGCCCATCATGATGCTCGGTTCCTCCATCGCCTCGATCCTGACCATTATGTTCAACGTTCACGATCCGGCGCCCCACGGTGGCTTCCTGGTCCTGCCCGTTGTCGAGAACGGTCCGCTGTGGGTCCTCGCGATCCTCATCGGCGCTGTGGTCGGTGGCATCCTGTTCGTCGCTTTCAAGAAGTATGATTTCGAGAAGAACCGGAAGGCCGCTCCTGCCGCTCCCGCTAAGCCGGTCGAGGCTCCCAAGGCCGCTGCCGTCGAGGCCCCCAAGGCCGAGGCTGCCGACTTCGTGAAGGTCGAGAACGTTTTTGTCGCCGAGAACTTCGCTTCTCGTGACGAGGCCCTGAGCTTCGTCTCCAACCAGGCCGTCAAGGCCGGTCTCGCTGACGACGCCGACGCTGTGATGAACGCCTTCCTGGCTCGCGAGGCCGAGGGCACCACGGGCATGATGGAGGGCTTCGCTATTCCGCATGCCAAGTCCGATGCCATTACCGAGGCTGCTGTCATCGTCGTCAAGGACGACTCTGGCGTGACCGGCTGGGACACCATGGACGGCGCTCCCGTCAACGTGGCTATCGCCCTGCTCATCCCCGGTGCCCAGGCTGGCACCACGCACCTCAAGATCCTGTCCAAGGTCGCCGAGGCGCTCATGGACGAGGGCTTCCGTGCCACCGTCAAGGGTTCCTCCGACGCCGCCGAGATCGCCAAGACGATCAACGCCCGTCTGGTCTAATCCCCCAGCTCGCGAATAACATCGCCCTTTGTAACAAAGGCGGAGGCCCTCTCCAGGGCCTCCGCCTTTTTCTATCCCTCCCATAGGTTGCGGTGAAATAGGGACTGTTGGGGGTGCGGACGATTTCTTGGACCGCGCCTAGGCGTATCCAAGCTTCCTGCGGTACTCCATCGGGCTCAGCCACTCGAGGGACTTCTTGATGCGCCCGTCCCGATAGTACACGAGGTAGGCCTCGAGCCTCCCCATGAACTCCTCGGCCGTCACGCCCTCCCAGTCCCTGTAGCGGAAGAACTCGTTCTTGAGGCGGCCGAAGAAGCCCTCGCAGGCCGAGTTGTCCGGGCTGCAGCCCTTCGCTGACATGCTCCTGACCAGGCCGTTCTCCTCGCAGATCCCGATCCACTCCGGCCAGCGGTAGTGGCCGCCCCGGTCCGAGTGGATCGTCGTGCGCGCGCCCGCCGGCCTCGCCGCGCAGGCCTTGAGCAGGCTCGAGTTCGCGAGGCGCTTGTCGGGGTGCAGCCCGATCGACCAGGCGACGGGCATCCCGTCGAAGCAGTCGATGACCGGGCTCAGGTAGACCTTCTCGCCGCCCGGGAGCCTGAACTCGGTGATGTCGGTGAGCCACAGCCGGTTGGGCTCGTCGGCGTGGAAATTCCTGTTCACGAGGTTCTCCGGCGCCTTGGAGACCTCGCCGGCGTAGGAGCTGTAGCCCCGGGCGCGCCTCCTGTTGTAGACGACCTCGAGGCCCTCCTCGCGCATCACGCGGGCCACGCGCTTCTCGCTGGCGCGGACGCCCTCGCGGCGCAGGCGCGCCCAGACGGTGCGGTACCCCCAGCACCCCGAGCCCTCGCGGAAGATGCGCACCACGCGGTCGCGTATGTCGGCGTCGCGGTCGCGCGGTGCGGCGACGCGGGGCCTCCAGTACTCATAGGAGCTCTTCGATATCCTCAAGAAACCTGTGATCGAGCGGAGGGGCAGGGCGGTCGCCCGCCTCAATCTCTCGCCGAGCTCGCACTTGCTCCTGTTCGAGATCGAAGCCGGGTCCCACCCTTCCGCTTTTAGGTCGGCCAACACCGCCCTGAGCAGCAGGTTCTCTATCTGGTCCTCGTTGAGCCCGGCGAGCGGGCCGGTCGCGGGCGGGGCGTAGATCGACTTGTCGGGGCCCAAGCTGGCCTCCTTCCGTGGCGGTTTCCTCGCACCGATTCTACAGCGCGCCCCGGTGTAGCTGTGCGGGAGGTGGCCCGTCGCCCACTTCTTGGCCGCGCCCACCGTGACCCCCGCGAACTTCGCGGCGGCGGTCGGCCCCATGCCGTCCTCCGTCGCCAGGAGGAAGAGCTCGACCTTCTCCCTGCTGTACATGCGAACCTCCAGTCCGGACCGCCCCGCGGTCCAACTTTCTGTCCGCACCCCCGTTTAAATGCGAAAACAGTCCCTATTTCACCGCAACTTAGGGGGCAGTGCTGTTATCTCTGCACGTGACGTAGTACCTCAACGGCGGCGCTTACCTCTATCATGCGGCGCTCGAGACCGCGGCGGATGGCCTTGAGGCGATTGCCTGCTGTTGCCCATGCGCTTTGTGAGAGGATTTCGACTGCCTCGTCGACGAACCCATCGAGATGCGACGCATCGAACCAATCGAGCGAGTCAGCAAATGCTAGCTGAGCGGAAGGATCTGGACCAAACGGTTTGGCGGCAAATCCAAACTCCCCGGCAACGAGCACGGCGGTTGGCACGTTGTACCACAGGCAATTGCCACTATCGAACAGCGGTGCAGGCCGCATTTCCAGCGTGTCGACATTGCGGATGATGCCGAAGTTTCGCCAGTGGCGGTCGCTGTTGGCCAGGAGGGCATCGCAGACAATCATCTGCGACATGGATTTTCTTACCGCGGCTTCGTCAGCCCCGTGTCTGCCAAGATAGCGACAGTATCGATCGTATGTTGAGTTTCCTCGCTGGCCACCGAGTGCGTCCCTGATATAAGCGGCCGGCACGTATTCCTCACGGCCATTAAGAAAGTCATCGCATAGGCATACGGGCCCGTCGAACATGCGCTCGACCGTATAGGGAACAAACTCACCTTTGGATAGCAGACGCCGATGTAGAGCTGTTGCAACCGCCTCGTTAAACGGTCGCTGATCGTCCATTCCGCATCCTTTGACCAGGATGCGAACACCATTGCGGATCATCCAAGATTTGGGGAGCTCACCCTCGGACGTATTGTCAGGATTTTTGAGTCCGATGCCCTCAAGCCAGCCTGAACGATGCTCGGGTGCCGACCGTTCAAAATCGTTTTCGAAGTAATTGAGGTGCTGCCAATCGAGTCCATCGCAGTCGACCGGTCTTAGCCAATAGCAATCCGAAAGCGAAAAACCCAGGCAACGAACGGGCACTTCAATTCCGCTGTCAATTCCCAGCTCGCGATAGCGCGAGATGAGTCCGGGGCGGACGTCGGGCACCGACCGGTGGCTCCACCACGTGTTGAGCGCTCGTTTATTCACCGTTGGAGAAGAACTCGAGCACGTGCCAAACGGCATCCTTCGTGCATCGAGTATTTCGGCAATTTCAAAGGAAAACTCGCGCGTTGGATCAAACGAGACATGCGCGACCTCGTGGTCGGCTGACATCAACGTGAACTTGCGCCCTACGTCAGCTGCGGGACGGCGCCCACGCTTACGGACCTTTTGATAACCAATCGCGGAATCGTACTGAACCATTTTCCGCCCACCGACGATATCGAACGCGAGCGTTCCCGATGCAGCCAGTTGCGATATACGGGCCTTCGTAACGCCCAGCAGGCGCGCGGCGTCACCCATGGTTATATAGTTGGAAGTACTCATCTGCTGCATCACCTCGTTAAGTATTCTAATCGTTAAATATAGTAAGCACAAACATCATAATACTTAACAAAGTTGCGGTGAAATAGGGACTGTTTAGCGGCTTGAAACGCTTAAACAGTCCCTATTTCACCGCAACTTATCGAGGAGTGCTGTTATTTGATGGCGCCGGTCACGGTGCCGCCGCCCAAGACGACGTCGCCGCGGTAGATAACGACTGCCTGGCCGGGGGCGATGGCTCGCTGCGGTTCGTCAAAAGTCAGCAGCATTTGCCCGTCGGCGCCACGTGTAAGGGTTGCTGCCTGGTCCTTTTGACGGTAGCGGTACTTGGCGCCCACGCGAATGCCGCCGGACGTGAGCTCTGCCTCCATGCGGTCGGCGGGGGCGCTCCAGATCCAGTCATTGGCCGTGAGCGCTGTGGCCGTCAGGTCCTCGGCCTCGCCCAAATGCACAATGTTGTTGGCGGCATCGACGCCCGTCACATACACGGGATGCGCCATCGCGACGCCCAGGCCCTTGCGCTGGCCGATGGTATAGCGCAACGCACCGTTGTGATGTCCGACCACGCTGTCGTCGCGCCATACAATATCGCCCGACGCAGCGGGATGTCCGCAGCGGCGCTCGATATAGCCCGCGTAGTCGCCGTCCGCGATAAAGCAGATATCCTCGCTCTCGGCTTTCTTGGCGTTTATGAAGCCCTGCTCGGCGGCAATGCGGCGCACGTCGCGCTCTTTGTCCAGCCCAGCCAGCGGAAAGATCGTGTGCGCCAGACGCTCTTGCGTGAGCGAATACAAAAAGTAGCTCTGGTCCTTTTTGGAGTCCTCGCCGCGGTGCAGCTGCCAGGTGCCGTCGGGCGCCTGACTCGTTTTGGCGTAGTGGCCTGTGGCGATGTAGTCGCAGCCCATATCGAGTGCCGCATCGAGCAGCGCGCCAAACTTAATATGGCGGTTGCAGATGATGCACGGGTTGGGCGTCAGCCCCTCCTGGTAGGCGGTCACGAAGCGCTCGATAACATTGCGGTCGAAGGTCTGCTGCAGGTCGAGCACATGGTGGGGTATCCCCAGGCGCTCGGCGACGGCCTTTGCATCGGCGATGTCGCGGTCGACCTTGCTCATGCCCGTGACGGGATCGGGCGCGGGGCAGGTGAGGCGCATGGTGGCGCCGACGCATTCGTAGCCCTGGCACTTGAGCAGATAGGCGGTCACGCTGGAATCGACGCCGCCGCTCATGGCGACGAGCACGCGCTTGTTGTGCATGGGGAGGTTCTCCTTGGTGGCATGTGGCCAAAAAAGAAAAGCGGCGCGGGAGGCTGGTTCCGCGCCGCAGACATTGTATCAAGTTCGGACGTCTCGTGGGACACCCTGTTGGGATGAGCTCAGGCTGCCAGAAGAGAGGGGAGGCCGGCGTGCCTTGGACTCGTTCTAAGAACGAGAAGCTCTAGTCCTGGAAGAGCGCCGTGGACAGGTAACGCTCACCGGTATCGGCGAGCAGCGCCACGATGGTCTTGCCCTCGTTCTCGGGGCGCTTGGCCAGCTGCAGCGCGGCCCACACGGCGGCGCCGGACGAAATGCCCACGAGCACGCCCTCCTTGTGGCCCACGGCGCGGCCGGTGGCAAAGGCGTCGTCGTTCTCGACGGGAATGATCTCGTCATAGACCTGGGTGTCGAGGACGTCGGGCACAAAGCCGGCGCCGATACCCTGGATCTTGTGCGGGCCGGCCTGGCCCTTGGAGAGCACCGGGGAAGTGGCGGGCTCAACGGCGACAACCTGAATCTGGGGGTTCTGCTCCTTGAGGAACTCACCCACGCCGGTCACGGTGCCGCCGGTGCCAACGCCGGCGACGAAGATGTCGACCTTGCCGTCGGTGTCGTCCCAGATCTCGGGGCCGGTCGTGGCCTTGTGAATGGCCGGGTTCGCGGGGTTCACAAACTGGCCGGCGATAATGCTGTTGGGCGTCTCCTTCTGCAGCTCCTCGGCCTTGGCGATGGCGCCCTTCATGCCCTTGGAACCGTCGGTGAGCACGAGTTGTGCGCCATATGCCTGCATAAGCTTGCGGCGCTCGACGGACATGGTCTCGGGCATGGTGATGATCACCTTGTAGCCGCGAGCCGCCGCCACCGAGGCGATGCCGACGCCGGTGTTGCCGCTCGTGGGCTCGATGATGGTGTAGTCGCCGCCGCGCACGAGCTTGCCGGCCTTCTCGGCCTCGTCGATCATGTTCTTGGCGACACGGTCTTTGACGGAGCCGGCGGGGTTGAAGTATTCCAGCTTGACGAGCACGCGGGCCTTGAGGTCCTCATCGGCCTCAAAGTGAGTGAGCTCCAGAAGCGGAGTGTGGCCGATAAGCTGATCGATGGACGTGTAAACATTGCTCATGGTGAACCTCCAAAGTGTTCAAATGACTGGATACCGTGTGGTTTCACGGTGTGTGTAACAGCGAAACCCATAAACCTTATGGGTTGTTCTTTTTGCTGTTGGCAAGCATGGTAGACAGTAAAGCCTAGTAACGCAATAGGAAATAGAAGATTATTACGAGTCGATTAACCAGCTTGACGGGAATAGGTATTTTCAAAACCAATTTTTCGGCTAGAATTTCTACGAATTAATAGACCGAAAGGCAGCAATATATATGTTGGTTTCCACAAAGGGCAGATATGCCCTGCGCGTTATGGTCGACCTGGCCGAGCACCAGGCGGCAGGCCGTATTCCCCTCAAAGAGATCGCCGCGCGTCAGGGGATTTCGGAGAAATATCTGGAGAACATTTTGGCCACGCTCGTGCGCGCCAATATGCTCTCGGGCATGCGCGGCAAGGGCGGCGGCTACGTGCTCACGCGCCCGCCCGAGCAGTATACGGTGGGCGAGATCTTGCGCCTGACCGAGGGCAGCCTGGCACCGGTCGCATGCCTGGACGGCGACTGCAAGGGCTGCTCGCGTTCGGATGAGTGCCCCACGCTCGACGTGTGGAAGAACCTGGACAAGCTCATTAACGACTACCTCGACGGCGTGACGCTCGATGCGCTCGTCGCCCCCAACGAGGGCTACGACTACGTCATCTAGCCCCACCTGCTATTGGGGGACGGGGTAGAAATGGTAGATTTTCCTGCCCTCTGAGGCTCGACAAATGACAAGGCCGCCCATCGTTGCGATGGACGGCCTTAGTTTTGGCGTGTTGTGGCGGTCCGTATCCGGTTGCTTTAGTTCCTGGCGACGCTGTCGAGAATGCTGCGCATGATGGATACCAGGATGCTGCCCATAAAGGCCGATCCAAAGCTGGCAATGGAGATACCCGCGCCCAGCAGATTGACCGACAGGTAGCTGGCCAGCTCGAGCATAAAGCTGTTGACTACGAGCTGAAAAATACCAAGCGTGATAATAGTGAGCGGCAGCGAGATGACCGTCAGGAACGGCTTGACGAGCGAGTCGACGATGTTGAGGAACAGTCCCACGAAGGCAAAACACACCCAGGCGTCGGCCATGCCGAAGGGCTGAATGCCGGGGACGAGAAACGTTGCGATCGCGATGGCGATTGAGGTCAAAAGCCAGTTAAGCATAAAGCGCATGGTGTGAATCCTTTCTTGCGCAAGACGTGGCAAAGAGGCGTGAGAGGCACATGCCTTTGCAACTCGGATAGATGCGCGGGCATGGCCCTGTTTGGGCGCCCATTGTCTCAGATATTCATGGAGCTTGCGTGCGCATTCGGTTTCAAAACGGCGTTCGTCCTAGAAAACGCGCCGCTGGCAGAGAGTCTTGTCGCTTTAGTTTGGTGGTGTGCTACACTGCTACGGGCAAAAGCCACAGGCGTTGCCCTATTGCATAGAACGGGCGAACGATGTCCGATGTCAGTATCAACTTCGATGCCTTTTGGCGGGTTTGGCGGTGATCGATGAATATCGAGAACATGTTTGACAAGCCTGATGTCAAGCAGCTGGTCCACGCATTTAGCCTTTTGGACGACGAGAAAGATATCCAAGCGTTCTTGACCGATATCTGCACGCCGCGTGAGATTTGCGATCTATCGCAGCGTCTGCAGGTCGCGCGTTACCTGGACGAGGGCGAGCCCTATGTCGAGGTTCAGGCGCGTACCGGCGCTTCGTCCACCACGGTGAGCCGTGTGTCCAAGGCGCTCAACGGCGAGTACGGTGGCTACCGCAAGATCCTCATTAAGCTGGAGGATGGCGAGTAGACCGCGCCAAAACGAATTGTGCAAAACCGCTCCTCCGGGGGCGGTTTTTTGATCCCTTGGGGAGGGAGGAAAACGGATCGCCGGGTTAGACTGACCCCCTCGATGATCCGTTTTCCTCCGTCCCCAAGGGATCAAATCTGTTGGCGTGGGGCAAATCTGTCCGCTTGGGCGGGTAGGATGGATGCATTGATTATTGCGAACAGTTTGAGCGGAGGACCATGCCTGTTCGAATCTATACCACCAATGCCGGCACGGATTTGAGCGATGCCGAGTCGGCGTTGCTTGCCGACCTTATTGCCCGCCACGGGCGTGCCGTGCTGCTGACACCTACGTTTGCCGAGCTCGACCTGTGCCGTCATGATGCGGCGGAAGCCGGCGTTTCGCTGGGTATCGACTACAAGACGCCTACATCGTGGCTTCGCTCGCTTTGGGAGTTTTTGGGCGACGGGCGCGGTTTCGTCGACAACCTGCAGCGCCAGATGCTGTTCTCGGACATGGTCACGCGTCTCGACGATGCCGACCTGCAGCCACTTTCGCGCAGCCAGGGCACGGTGCGCATGCTCGCGCGCATGGCCCGCGACGTGCTGCCGGGTGTGGCGGGGACGACGGCCGAGCGATGCCGTGGAAACAATTGCCAGCCTGAGCCAAAAAGCGATGCCGAGGCTCGTGTGTTCGAGCTTTTGCGCGCATATGCGGACGGTTTGGACCGTCGAGATATGGTCGAGCCCTGTGAGGCGGCCGACATTATGGCCGGTGTCCTGGCCGATAGCCTACCGGCGTGCACCCGCGCCGTATGCGTGCGCGGTATCACGTCGTTTACGCACGGCCTGCTCGAGCTGCTGTCTGCCGTGGCGAACAATGGGGGAGAGGTCGTCGTGCTGCTTGCCCGCGAGCAGGCGGCGATGCGCGAGGAGCTTGCCGTGGCATTTGATGCCCGCGGTGTGCTGTTTGAGATCGCGCCGCTGGGGGAGGGTGTCGGCGCGTCTGATGCCGCTTGCGGGACCGCCGCTCAGCCTGCCTTTATTGAGGTCGCCGGTCCCCATGCCCGTGCTCATGTCTATGCGGACGCCATCGATAAGTTGGTGAAAGCGCACAAGGAGTCCAAGGCCGATAAAGCTGCTGCAACGCCCGCCGACCCCGTGCGTGTGCTCGTCGTTTCTGCCCGGGCACCCCAGCTGTTCGGTGAGCTCGCCTCTCGTCTGGCGGCCCGTCATATCGCTGCCGAGACAGTTGAGTTCACGGCGTTTTCCCAATCCATTGCGGGCAGGCAGTTTGCGGCGCTCGCCGGCCTGATCGAGCGTATGAAGGCAGCCGATGAGGGTGCGGCGTCAAAGACCGAGTGGTGGCCCGCGCCGGAGCTTACCGACTGGATCTATAGTCCGCTTTCGGGCGCTGATGCCGTCAATGCCCGTACCTTCGATAAGAATATGCGTCTCTCGCGCAGCAAGACTACTGCGGGCGTTAAGAGCCTGCTGCAGAGCGTTCAGGGCCAGGTGAGGGGTGCGCGCAAGGCGGCGAGCGACGAAAACTGGTTTAAGAACGTACCGTGTGTAGCCTCGGACGTGTTCCAGGCACTGTGGCGTGACAAGCCCGTGACGGCGCTTAAGGCCATGCTTGCCGTTGCCGAGGCGCTGCCCGATCGCTTGCTGGGCAGCTTGGATGGCCAAGCCTGTCGCCAGGCGGAGGTGGCCCTGCTGCGCCATGTCATCGACATCCTTATGAATGGCGCCCGCGCGCTCGACGTGTCGCAGGCCGCGACCGTGCCCGTGCTCGATGGCATTCGCACCAAGGTGGACAAGCGTAGCACCGCCTACGATTACGAGACCCACGAGGTTGACCGTGCGCCACGTGCTCAGGTTCGTTTTGCTTCGCTTGCCGATGCGGCGGCTCTGCGCCCCGGCAGCTACGATGCCGTGCTGTTTGCCGATGTCGATCTGGACAGCTATCCGCTCTCGCACGAGGAGGGGCCGCTGGCCACGCTGACGGCGAGCCTTGGTCGCGAGGGCGTGACGCTTGAGCCCGCGGCCTTGCTGCGCGTGCGCTTTGGCCACGCGATGCAGGCGTCACGCGGCCCAGTTGCACTTGCCCGCGTGACGCACGATCGCCAGGCGCGCGAGTGCTATCCAGCCGCCGTGTGGACCGAGCTGCGGGCGCACGCCGAGGCCGCTGAAGCTGCTAAGGCAGCTGACGATGCTAAGGCCACTGGCGATGCTAAGGCGAAGTGCGTGGGTGAGGGCGATATCGTAAGGGACTTCGATCCCGCGGCAGGTGAAGGTCTCAAGCGCGAGCGCGTGACCTGTGAAGCCCCTCAGCATCTGAGTGCCGAGGCCGTGCCGTATTTGGTCCTGCGTCGTTGCGATGGCGAGGGCGAGGACGCGCCGCTCGTGCCGCGCCTGACGTCCGCCTCGCAGATCGAGGCCTATTCCACCTGCCCGCTGTGCTGGTTCGTCTCGTATCGCGTCAAACCTCAGTCCATCGATGCGGGCTTTGGCAACATGGAGAAGGGCAACTTTGTCCATGACGTGCTGGAGCACTTGCATGCACGTCTTCCGCAGGAGGGCATGGAGCGCGTGACGCCCATGAATCTGCCGCGCGCGAAGGAGCTGCTGCACGAGGTCTTTGCCGAGACCCTGGCCGAGCACGCCGGCAAGCGCGGTACCGAGGGCCCGCTGGTGCCGCTCTCTCCAGTGGAGGAGCGCCAGGCGGCCGAGATCTTGCCGCAGCTGGAGGGCGTGCTCGCCTACGAGTCCGAGGCGCTCGCGCCCTTCGCGCCGCGCTACCTGGAGTTTGCGTTCAACGAGCTCCAGGTCGAGTATGCCGGTTGGCCGCTTGGCGGGCGCATCGACCGCGTGGACGTGGACGCCGAGAATCGTGCCGTGGTGATCGACTACAAGCATCGCACGGGCGTTGAGGAGTTTAAGCTCGCCGACCCTACGGTGCGCGACGAGGAATCGGGCACGGCGCCCATCGACGACCCGCGCTGGTTGCCGCCACATACCCAAACGCTCATCTATGCTCAGGCCATGCGCCGGGCGCTGGATTTGGACACCCGCGCGGCGCTCTACTTTTCGACCAAGGGCGGCAAGCCGGCGCTGCGCGGCGCCGCGAGCGCCGAGCTGCTCGAGGAAGAGCGCGGCGACGGTCGCATCCCGGGCCTTAAGAAAGGTTTCCCCGGCGAGGGTGGCAGCATGGACTTCGACGCCCTGCTCGATCGCGTGGAGGCCGGCATCGCCGAGCGTCTGCGCGAGCTCGAGGCAGGCAACGTTGCCGCCGTCGACCCGACGTCGGCTCAGGCCGCGCATGCGCGCTGCTCGTATAACCACGAAGGAACGTTTGTAAGGAGGGACGTGTAGACCATGGATCTTTCGACTTTGATGCCGCAACAGCTGCAGATCGTCAAAACGCTCGACCGTCCGCTGTTTGTCTCGGCGGGCGCCGGTTCGGGCAAGACCTTTACCCTCACGCGCCGCATCGTCTACGCGCTCTCGCCCGAATCCGGTCCGTTCGTTGAGCATCTGGACCAGGTGCTCGCCATTACCTTTACCAAAGACGCCGCGGCCGAGATCCGTGACCGCGTGCGCCGCGCGCTCATCGACGAGGGCATGGACGAGGAGGCCCTGACCGTCGACGATGCATGGATCTCGACCATTCACGGCATGTGCTCGCGTATCCTGCGCGCGCACGCGTTGGAACTGGGCATCGATCCCGAGTTCACGGTGCTCACCGATACCGACGAGCTTATGGACCAGGCTGTTGAACATGTGCTGGCCCGCGCGACGGCGCCCGATGCCGCCCCCGAGCTCGCGGCATCGCTCAAGGCCCTCTACGCCTGGTATCCCATGGCGGGCGAGGGCGGCCCCTTTGGCGCCGGCACCACCATCAAGGGCCTGGTGCGCGAGCTACTGGAGCTCTCGAGCCAGCTGCCGGGCGGCATGGACGACGTGTGCGTGGCGCGCGGCCAGGCCGATACCTCGGCTCTTGCCGACGCCTATCGTGCGGCGCTGGGCGCAAGCAAGGCCGCGACCGAGAAGGCGCAGGTGGCGCTCGATGCCATCGACGCGTTCGAGGCGAGCGGCAAGACCATGGCCGATGCGGCGCGACTCATGATGTCGTGCACCATGCCGCGCGCGAGTAAGGCGTTCCCCAAGGAGCAGGTCGAGCTGCTCAAGGCCGAGGCCGCCGATGCATTTGTCAATATCGTGCTTGCCTGCGGTGGCCCGGCGCTCGATGCGCTGGTTGGCTTGGCCCGCTCTGTAGAGGCCGAGTATCGCGCACTGAAGGCTGCCCAGTCCGCCCTCGATAATAACGACCTGCTCCGCATGGCCTACGAGGCCCTGCGCGATTACCCTGCCATTCGTGCTGCGTACGAGGGCCGCTTTAAGATGGTCATGATTGACGAGTTCCAGGATACCGACCAGATGCAGGTCGATTTGATTCGCTACCTGACGGGTGCGGGGGAGCGCGCGCTGTGTACCGTAGGCGATGCACAGCAGTCGATCTATCGCTTCCGCGGCGCCGAGGTCGAGGTCTTCCGCCGCCAGGAGCGCAAAGTGGGATCGACGGCAGCGTCCGAGACGGTCGCCACGCCGGATGTCCCCGCAGGCGAGCTCGTCAAGCTCGTGCGCAACTTCCGCAGCCACGACGAGGTACTGCGTTACGTGGCACGCGTCTTCGACGGCGATGACGGCGGCCTGATGCAGGGCTTTTTGGACCTTGAGGCGAGCGACGGCCGCAAGGACACGCTGGTGGCAGACGCCTCGCGTCGCCAGGCCCTCTTTGTTGCCGGCGGCAGTACGCAGGAGCGCACACAGGCCAAGGCCCGTGCGATCGCCGAGCGATTCCGCGCGCTTGTCGATGCCGGCCAGCCTCAGGGCGGCATGGTGCTGCTGCTGGGCCGCATGACCAACGCAGATGTCTACGCACAGGCCTTCCGCGACCAGGGGCTCGACTGCGTCATCGCGGGCGGCTCAGTCTTTGCCCAAGCTGCCGAGGTGCAGACGGTGCGCGCCCTGGTTTGTGCACTCGCCAATCCGGCCGATACGGCGCAGGGCCTTATGCCGCTGCTCGCCTCGCCGATGTTTGCGCTCGGCGCCCAGGAGCTCCTGGCGCTGGCGACCAAGCTCGATAGCGAGACGGGGGAGACCTCGCGCCGGAATATCGACGTGGGCATCATGAGTGATTTCGACGTGCCGGGTTTGCAAGACTTGCCGCTCGTGACGCGCGCCCGCGAGGTGCTGCGCTATGCGCTTCGTCGTGTGGGTCGCGATTCGTTCGCCGCCATCGCGCGCGATGTGGTCAACGCCTCCGGCTGGTTCGTGCGTCTGGCGCAGCGTGGTCCCGAGGGCAAGGCCATCGCCGCCAACGTGCTCAAGGCGCTCGATGCCGTGGCTGAGGCGGAGGCCGAGTTCGGCAACTCGCCGCGCTCCATTGCGCTTGCCTTCGATCGCTTCCTGGCGGGCAAGGAGGCCCCGGGTGCCCTCAACGAGGAGGGTGACGGCGCGGTGCGCATCATGACGGTGCATGCCTCCAAGGGTCTGGAATATCCGGTCGTGGCGGTCGCCGAGTGCTTTGGCGTGCGTAAGTCCTCGGGTGCGGCACAGATGGGTCGCGTCGAGGGCGGAGCACAGGTCGTGGCACTGCCGGCACGCTTTGACGGCGTTAAACTCGCGGACGGAACCTTTGTGAAGGGCGACGACGTTAAAAAGCAGTTTGAGCATGCGTTTAAGGGCAAGGGCACGTCGCTGTGGCTGCCACCGGAGCTCATGGAGGATGTCTGCGCGACGGGTTCTCCCGCCGAGGCATTCGTTCGCCTGCGCAACGATGACCTGCAGCTTTCGCTCGAGGAGCGGGCCCGCTTGCTCTATGTTGCCATGACGCGTGCGCGCGAGCTGGTGATCTTGGCGATGGATGCCGGCGTGAGCCGCGGCAAGGTGACGGCGCCGACCTTCGACGTCGAGACCGATCTGACCTATGACGTGCTGCGTCGTATTCTGCCGACGAACGGCCTGGACATGCCACAGCTCGATGCCGACCGCCTGGTGTTCGACAACTCCCAGCCGGGCGACTACGAGCTCATTTCGCTCGCGAACTTTACCTTTGGCGAGCAGGCGTTTGAGGCCAACGCTTCGCTGGATGCCGAGGGCAGGCTTGTCCGCGGCGATGCGGAGCCGGAGGGTGCCGGTGCAGATGCCCGCGCCGCCGTTCCCGGTCCTGCCGACCCTGAGCCCGATGCGTTTGAGCTCGTGTATCCCCAGGCGGTGGGCGTGCGCATGGGCATCTGCCCGTATCCGGCGCGCGATTCGTACAGCTACTCGTCAATTGCCGCGGCGCTGCATACCGAGGCCGAGGACCGTGCCGCCGAGGCACGCGTGCCCATGGACGAGTCCGGCGATGATGCAGAGTCGGATGGTTCCGAGATGACGGATGCAGACGTGGCCGCCGTTGAGCCCGCCGGCAACCCCATGGCGCTGGGCTCGGCGTTCCATGCCGCCTGCCAGTGGCTCATCGAGATGGGTGCCGATGCGCTGCCCGCTGAGCGTGCCGATGCGCTGGCGCGCCTGTGGCGCCTGACGCCGGAGCAGCGCGAACGCTTCGACGTTGCCCTGGACCGCTGGCTCAAGTCGGCTGTTCGTGCCGACCTGCTCGCGTGGCCGTGCGTTCGCGCCGAGGTGCCGTTCTTTTCGCTGGGCTGCGAGGACGAGGACATCGCTCGCTACGGTGCTTATGCCGAGGGCGCCATCGATGCTTTGGCGACGAACCCGGCAGATTCGTCACGCGCGCTGGTCATCGACTACAAGACGGGCGGCACGCCGGACGAGACGCCGGAGCAGCTGCAGGAGAAGCACGCCCTGCAGGCGCGCGTCTACGCTGATGTTCTGCATAAGGCGGGCTTTGAGGCCGTGACCGTCAAGTTCGTCCGCGTGGAGCAGCCGGATCCAACCATCTTCGTCGAACCCGCCGAACCTCAAGTGGTCACCTACAACCTCTAGCCCTCAGATAACTTGCGGTGGAATAGTTCCTGTATTGCGGTCCAGGTGGCCCAAGCGGGAACTATTTCACCGCAACTGCAAGAGGAGCCGTGTGGGTTTGGGCTAGGTTCGGGTGCCGTCCGCGCTGTGCGGTAGAATCGTAACCCTAAGATCACGAACCCGCATCGGAGCTCATTACATGGCATTCGTCCATCTGCACAATCACACTGTTTTCTCCATGCTCGACGGCGCAACCCGTATCCAGGATATGGTCAACCGTGCCGTTGAGCTGGGCATGCCCGCCGTGGCCATTACCGACCACGGCTACATGTATGGCGTGCCCGACCTGGCGCTGGCCTGCGACGCCGTCAACCACAACACGCCCGAGTACAAAACATGGAGCCACGACAAGGCCTTCTTGGAAAAGGATCGCCGCGACGAGTTGGTGGAGCCCGATCCCGAGGAAAACCCGCGCGAGCATGCCCAGTATGTGAAGGACATGGCCATGTGGGACGAGAAGGGCAACATCGACGAGCTCAAGCCGCCGCTGGTCATCAAGCCCATCTTTGGCTGCGAGGTCTACTTTACGCCGGACGAGACCCTTGCCCGCGACCACAAGCCCGAGCTCTACCACATGATTCTTCTGGCCAAGGACCAGGAGGGCTACGTCAACCTGATGCAGACGGTCTCCGAGGCCGCCGTGCAGGGCTTTTACTACAAGCCGCGCGTGACGCTCGACAACCTGCGTCGCCATGCCAAGGGCATGATCTGCACGAGCGCCTGCATCGCGGGCATCATCCCCAAATACATCGACCGCGGCGACATGGAAGGCGCCATCAAGTGGGCCGAAACCTTCCGCGACACCTTCGATCCCGGCGACTTCTATATCGAGATTCAGGAACACGGCATTACCACCGATAATGGCCTGACCGACGAGCAGATGGACCGTACGCTCATCGACATCGCCAAACAGGTGGGCGTCAAGGTCATCGCTACCAACGACTTTCACTACCTGCGCCGCGAGGACGCGCCCGTGCAGGACGTCATCATGTGCATCGGCATGAACGCCAAGGTCGACGACCCCAACCGCATGCGCATGACCGGCTCGGAGTTTTATATGAAGACCGAGGAGGAGATGCGGGCGATGTTCCCGTATTGCCCCGAGGCCTGCGACAACACGCTCGAGATTGCCGACAAGTGCTATGTGGAGCTGGACTGGGACTCCATCATCCTGCCGCGCTTCCCGTTGCTCGATCCCGGCGAGACGCACGAGAGCCAGTTCCGCCGCGAGTGCGAGAAGGGCCTGCGCCAGCACTATGGTGACGATTGGGCCACGCGCGAGATCTGTGGCGTCAACATCAAAGAGCGCTTTGAGTACGAATACAAGGTCATCTGCGACAAGGGCTTTGCCGCCTACTTTTTGATCGTCGCCGAATACGTGCAATGGGCCAAGGACAACGGCATCGGCGTCGGCCCTGGCCGTGGCTCGGCAGCCGGCGCTATCGTCGCCTACGCCATGAACATCACCGCGTTTGACCCGCTCGAGAACGGCCTGATGTTCGAGAGGTTCCTGTCCCCGCAGCGTACCGAGATGCCCGATATCGATATGGACTTCGACGATGAGCGGCGCCTCGAGGTCGTGGAGCACGTTCGCCAGCTCTACGGCCCCGAGAAGGTCACCCACGTTATCACCTACTCGACCATCAAGGCCAAGCAGGCCATCAACGACGCCGCGCGCGTTCTGGACTACCCCGTCTACATGGGCCAGCGCCTGTCCAAGATGGTCTCGAGCGACCCCAAGGTCAAGCTCAAGCAGGTACTCGAAAAACAACCCGGCAAAGAGGATCTGTTTAACCCCGACTTTGCCGAGGCCTATAAAAAGGATGACGACGCCCGCCGCATCATCGACACGGCGCTCTCGATCGAGGGTCTCACCCGTGGCGAGGGCGTGCACGCGTGCGCCGTTCTGATCTGCCGCGATCCCGTCAACGAGCATGTGCCCACCAAGCTCGATACCAAGGGCGGCGTCGAGATTACCCAGTACGAGGGCCATACCGTTGCCGACATGGGCCTGCTCAAGATGGACTTCCTGGGCCTGCGCACGCTGACGGTTATCTCCAAGGCCAAGGCCAACATCAAAAAGAACTTCGGCATCGACATCAAAGAGGAAGAGATTCCCTTTGACGATCCCGAGATCTTTAAGCTCATGGGCTCCGGTCACACCGCCGGCGTCTTCCAGGTCGAGTCCGCCGGCATGACGGCCACGATCAAGAACATGAAGCCCACCGAGTACAAGCACGTCGTGGCATTGATCGCTCTATACCGCCCGGGCCCGCTGGGCGCCGGCATGGTCTCGTCTTACATCAACCGTATGAACGGCAAGGAGCCGGCCGTCTCCTACGACGACCGCCTGGACGACATCCTGGGTGAAACCTACGGCACCATGGTCTACCAGGAGCAGGTTATGCTCATCTCCGTCGAGATGTGCGGCTTCTCCAAGGGCGAATCGGACTCGCGTATCCGTAAGCCCGTGGCTAAGAAAAAGATCAAGCTGCTCACGTCGACGGTGCTCCACTGGGAGGATGGCTCGGACGAGACCACCTACGACCACTGGATGAACGGCGCTATCAAGAACAACTACACGCGCGAGGTCGCCCAGAAGATTTGGGACGATGTTCTCGAGTTCGCGTCCTACGCCTTTAACAAGTCGCACTCCGCTGGCTACGCCATCCTGGTTATGCAGACGGCATGGCTCAAGGCGCACTATCCGCACGAGTACATGGCGGCCGTTCTGACGTCCTATACGGGCAAGACCGACAAGATCGTTCACTACGTCTCGGCGTGCCGTCACGACGGCATCCCCGTGCTGTCGCCAGATGTCAACGAGTCCGGTACCGAGTTCACGGCTACCAAGGAAGGCGTGCGCTTTGGTTTGGCCGGCATCCGCGGCGTGGGCACCGGCGTGGCGCAGGCGATTATCGCCGAGCGCGAGGCGGGCGGCCCGTTTAAGACGCTGCACGACTTTGTCGAGCGCGTGGACTCGAGCCAGGCAAACCGCCGCGTGATCGAATCGCTCATCAAGGCAGGTGCCTTTGACTCCACGGGGTATCCGCGCCGCCAGATGATGCACTTTGTGGACAAGAACAACCCCGAGAACATCATCGATGCCGCCGTGAAGCGCCAAAAGGATCGCGCGAGCGGCCAGACGTCGTTCTTCGACATGTTTGGTGACGTTGAGGGCTCGGGCTTTGAGGTGAGCGTGCCCGACCCGGATGGTCAGGAGTGGGACCGCCACCTTAAGCTGAGCCAGGAGAAGGAGGTTCTGGGCATCTATGTCTCGGACCACCCGCTGCGCCCGTTTGAGTATGCGCTAGCCAAGGCGCGTGACTTCTCGTTCTCGCAGATCGACACCGGCTACGAAGTTCAGAATCCTACGGGCGGCACCATCAACCAGGAGATTCCCGAGGGTAAGGCGCTGTGGTGGGCCGGCATGGTCTCGAGCGTGTCCAAGCGCGTGACCAAAAACGGCGACCCCATGGGCATCGTGCAGCTCGAGGACATGGAAGGCGAGGCCACCGTCGTAGTGTTCCCCAAGACCTACAAGGAGGCCGAGGGGTACCTGTACGGCGAGGTCGATCCCGAGACCGGCGCGCAGCTGTCCGATGCGTTTGTGCGCATTAAGGGCAAGCTCGAGCGCTCGGACCGCGGCGACCAGATCATCGCGCAGGAGATCGTGCCGCTGGAGCTCAACGAGGAGAGCAACAAGCCCAAGGTGTTTGAGGTCATGGTGCCCAACAGCCGCTTTAGCCAGGGCAATATGGCGCGTCTTGCCACGGTGCTTACCGCCAACCCGGGCGGCGACCGCGTGGAGATCTTTATCGAGCAGGTGGACGGGCGCGTACTGCGTGCCGAGGTGCCGGCCAAGGTCAACGCACGCTCGATTCCGTTGTTGGCAGAGGCAAAGGCCATCGTGGGTAACCAAGGCAGAGTGACGGTGATCTAGGGACGGCGTTGCTGGTCCGCGCGAGATTGGAGGAAGTGATGGCGCAGGGGACGTTTGTGCAGGCGCTTCGTAAGGAGGCGGCGCTTAGCAGCACCTTTATGAAGGGGCGCTCGCTCATGCTCAACGGCGCCGTGCTGTCGTTTGAGGACTCCGGCTCGCGCTTCTCCAAAAACGTGAACATCGAGGGTTCGGTGCGCGGCTCGCGCGGCGACCTGTACAAGACGCACGTGGCGCTCGACATGGACGAGCACGAGGTTATCGACTACGACTGCGATTGCCCCGCTGCCTTCCGCTATTCCGGCATGTGCAAACACGCCATCGCCACGGCGCTGGCGTATCTGGATGCCAGTGGCGCCGAGCCCGTCGAGGGTTTGCGCACACCGGTCCGCACGTTTACGACACCGCCCGCACAGTCCAAGCAGCCCACGCGCCCCGCGCCCACCGCATCTGCGGTCAACCCCAACTTTCCCTTTCCGGCACCCATCCCCACGAGCCCGAGCCTTGTGGCGGCGCTTTCCGATCTTTCGGACGCGCGCATGGATGAGCTGGCGAGCATGCGCCGCAAGCTTGCCAGTGCCGTTGATCCCGATGCGCCCAAAGCGGTGCTGGAGCCCTCGTTGGTGCCGTACTACAATCCGCTGTTTGCCGATCGCTTTAACTGGGCGCTCGAGTTTCGCATTCGTAGCGGTTCGGTGTCCTACGTGGTTAAGGATATCGACGGCATGGCCGATGCCTATGTGCGCGGCGGTACGTTCTCCTATGGCAAGAAGCTTACGTTTGTCCATGTGCCCGAGGCTTTCGACGACGTATCGACAAAGCTGCTCGACTTTATCGCAATGACGGTCGCCTACCTAGGCGATATTACGAGCTCGCGCTCGGCATCGTATGACTTTGCCCGCAGCGGTTTTGTCGCCGAGCGTCAGTTGCCGGTATCCGAGCATTCCATCGTGTCCGTGCTGGACCTGCTGCGTGGCAGGACCATGTCCTTTGAGCCTGCTTGGTCGCGGGGGACGGCGACGCATCGCGCCTACGAGGTGGCGGTCGAGCTGTCGCCGCAGGGGGAGGGCGAAGTCCCGGCTAAGCGCCCGCCGCTCCTTGCCGCCAAGATTGCACCGGCGGCGGGAGGCAGCTACGACTTGCGCCTGCCGGCCGATACGTACTGCTTTGTCGCTGGTGACGCAGCCTATCTGGTCGATACGCGCCGCGCGCGCCGTACCGACACGGCGTTTGCCCAACATGCGGCGCCGTTCCTATCGCACTTGTTGCCCTGCCGCACGCCGGTCCATATCGCCGCCGACCAGGTGGGCGAGTTCTGCCGCATGGCACTGCCTATCTTGCGCGACTACACCGACTTGACCGCGCCCGCTGCGCTCGATACCGTGGCGCCCGAGCCGAGCTTTGCCATGGCGATCGGCGTCGACGATGGACTCGTGACCTGCAAAGTTACGGTTACCTACGGCGACTGGTCGGCAGATCTCTTTAGTCTTGGTGCTCCGGGCAGCCCTTTCGAAGAGCAACGCCCCGGCGTTCCGCCCCGCGATACGGTGGCGGAGTTTCGCGTTATGGACACGGCTGCCCTGTACTTCGATTTCTACGAGGGCGGCCTGGCATTTGAGGAGCGCGATGACGAGAGCCTGTTCCACTTGCTGACCGAGGGCTTGTCTGCCCTGTCCGAGCTGGGCGAGGTCATGCTCAGCGATCGCCTGCGCCAGATCTCGGTACGCCCTGCGCCTAAGCTCTCGGTGCGCGCCACCGTCAAGAGCAACTTGCTCGACGTCGAGCTAGGTGCGAGCGGGCTTTCGGCGGCCGACCTTGCCATCTATCTCGATTCGTATAAGCGCCACCAGACGTTCGCGCGCCTTACGTCCGGCGACATCGTGCGCCTGGACGAGGGCGCTCGTGCTGCGTTTGGCCTTGCCGAGGACTTGGGTGTCGATGCCGTCGACCTGCTCGACGGCGTGTCGCTTCCCGCGTCGAGCACCCTGTTTGTTGATAGCATGCTCACGCGCACGCCGGCGCTCGAGGCCGATCGCGACGCCGCGTTCCGCCGCACCGTCGAGCGTCTGGACACGCTCGGCAAGATGGACTTTACGGTGCCCGCCTCGCTCAAGGCCACGCTGCGTGGCTACCAGGTCGACGGCTATCAGTGGCTCGGCTCGCTCGAGCACCTGGGCCTTGGCGGCATCTTGGCCGACGATATGGGCCTGGGCAAAACGCTGCAGATGATCGCGCACATTCTGGCGCGCGTGGAAGCGGGGGATACCAAGCCCACGCTCGTGGTATGCCCCGCGTCGCTCGTGTACAACTGGGCTGCCGAGTTGGAGCGCTTTGCCCCCTCGCTTGATGTGTGCGCCATCGTGGGCGCCAAGGCTCAACGCCGTGTGCAGATCGCTGGCGTGGCCGAGCACAACGTGGTCGTGACGTCGTATGACCTCATGCGCCGCGACATCGACGAATACATCGAGCAGGACTTTGCTCGCGTGGTGCTCGACGAGGCCCAGTACATTAAAAACCCGCTCACCCAGGTGGCGCGCGCCGCCAAGCGCCTGCCGGCCGGCGTGCGCTTTGCCTTGACGGGAACGCCCATCGAAAACCGCCTGTCCGAGCTCTGGAGTATCTTCGACTTTTTGATGCCGGGTCTTCTGGGCACGCGCGACTCATTTGCCAAGCGCTTTGAAAGTCCCGTCGAGCATGCTGAGGGCGATAGTGCCGCTCGTCTGCAGGCGCTCGTATCGCCGTTTGTGCTGCGTCGCGTCAAGGAAGAGGTGGTGGCCGATCTGCCCGAGAAGATCGAGGATACGGTGATGGCGCAGCTTACCGGCGAGCAGCGCAAGCTCTACCTGGCCAACCAGGACCGCATTGCCCAGCAAGTGCAGCACCGCGAGGCCGGGGAGTTTAAGAAAGACAAGCTCAAGGTACTTGCCGAGCTCACCAAGCTGCGTCAGATCTGCTGCGACCCGCATCTGCACTATGCGGACTACAAGGCGGGAAGCGCCAAGCTCGATACATGCATGGAGCTCGTCCACGGAGCACTCGACGGCGGTCATCGCATCTTGCTGTTCAGCCAGTTTACGGGCATGCTCGATATCATCGGCAAGCGCCTGGCCAAGGAGGATATCGCCTTTCTTAAGCTCACGGGTGCATCGTCCAAGGAGAGTCGCGCCAAGATGGTTGCGCAGTTCCAGGCGGGCGAGGTGCCGGTGTTCTTGATTTCGCTCAAGGCGGGCGGCGTGGGCCTTAACCTGACGGCGGCCGACGTGGTCATTCACTACGACCCGTGGTGGAACGTGGCAGCGCAGGATCAGGCGACCGACCGCGCCCACCGCATTGGCCAGCAGCACACCGTGACCGTGTACAAGCTCATTGCCAAGGACACGATCGAGGAGCGCATCATGCAGATGCAGGAGTCCAAGCGCGATCTGGTCAACAGCGTGCTCGGCGGCGACGGCATCTCGTCGGCGCTGTTCACACGCGAGGATGTTCTGGCACTGCTCGGCGGCGACGGTCGCTAGCCCGCTCGAGTGGGGCCGCCAGGGCGGATAGTACGCGCCGCCCCACCGTTCCCGCCCGTTATGTGTTCATTTGCCATGCCGTGGATGGTTCGCCTGCCTTTGGGCATAAGAAGCATCAGGAATATTGGCACATCAGCAAAGGAGAACATCATGGCGAAATTCTTTAAGGACCCCGACGGTAAGCTCATCGCTGCCCTTGGCGACGGCGTTGCGACCCCTGCCGGTTGCACGGAGCTGACCGCAAACACCGAGGATGCGGCACACGAGAAGCACGTGCCTGTTGTCGAGATCGAGCGCGACGGCCACGTCATTCGCGCACGCGTGGGCTCGACAGAGCACCCCATGCTGCCCGAGCACTACATCGAGTGGATCGCGCTTGAGGCCGAGGGCCGCCTGGAGGTCCATTACCTTGAGCCCGGCATGAAGCCCACGACGTTTTTCGCTGGCGGCTCCAAGACCGGTACCGTCTATGCCTACTGCAACCTGCACGGGTTGTGGTCCGCGACGTTCTAGGAGCGCGCCCCCGCTCGGGGTATCATAGCTAGCATATGCACATGCGAGCGCCGGCTGCATTATGCGGCCGGCGCTTTTACTACGACAACGACGATTTACGACGGAAAGGGCTGGGCCATGAAGCTCGCACTTGCACAGATCGATATGCGCCTGGGTGACATCGAGGGCATTTGCGGCCGCATCGAGGACCAGGCTCGCCTGGCTCATGAGCGCGGCGCGCGCGTGCTGTGCGTTCCGGCTCCGCTCTTTATGGGTGCCATGCCGGGCAGCCTGGTGGGCGCTGCCGATTTTGAGCACGATATGCTGACGGGCTTGACGGGCGTTGCCGAGCGCATCCAAGAGCTCGACATGATCTGCATCGTGCCCTCTGCGGTTTCGTTTGAGGGCCAGCCCCTGCTCGACTACATGATGCTTAAGGATGGCCGCGTGGTGCCTGCGCGCGCAAGCATCGCCCTGCAGCGTGGCGAGAGCAACGACGCGCGTTGGGCGCCTCCGGTGTTTGACGTGGACGGCGTGCGCATCGCCGTGGTGTTTGACCTGGACCGCGAGCTCGAAATGCTGCCGACCGGCGTCGACCTCATCGCCTATTTCCAGTTCAACGCGTTTGACATGACCGATCGCGAGACGGCCGCCATTGCCGCCGTGCGCAGCGGTGCCTACCGCAAGATCGCGTCCAAGCGCAGCGTATGGTTTGCCTGCATGGCGCCGATTGGTGCCTATGACGAGTCGGTGTATACCGGCGGATCGTTTGTGCTCGACGATTGCGGCCGCGTGGTGGCCCAGGCGCCGTGCTTTGAGGAGAGCCTGCTGGTTCAGGAGATTCAGCGCGGCGTGATGCTCGATGCCCTGGAGGACCACGAGCTGCCCGAGTTTCGTTCCGAGGAGTGGCTGTGGCAGGCGCTGGTGCTTGCCGTACGCGACAATGCCCGCGCCCGCGGTGCGTCGCGTGCCGTGGTGGCGCTCGAGGGCGATTTGCCGTCGTCCCTGTTGGCGGCGCTTGCCGTCGATGCCTTGGGTCCGCGTAATGTGATTGGCCTGGTGCTGGGGCGCAATCGCATCTTTACGCCGGCGCAGGAGGAGGCCGAAGCCGCCCGTTGTTCTGCTGTGCGCTCAATCGCCGAGCGCTTGCACATTCGCACCGTCGAGCGCGATGCGCCAGATGCGGCGCGCGTGTTCGACCGCGACGTGTCGGCGGGCGATGCCGAACGCCTGCGTTCGCGTGCGCTGGGCCTGATGCTCGAGGATACGGCGCTCGAGCTGGGCGCCATGGCGTTGAGCCCGCTTTCCAAGACCGAGTACGCGCTGGCGGCGCCCGCGCTGTCCGGCGGCTACCAGGGCGACTTTGCGCCCTTTGGCGACGTGTATCTGTCGACGCTCGAGTTTGTGGCACGCGTACGCAACCGTGCCTCGGCCGTGGTGCCCCAAGAGCTCGTGACGCTCAACGCGGTGGAGGATTGCATGGATCGCGTGCTGGCGCAGGCGCTCTCGACGCTTGACGGTCCGGTCGACATGCTCGACCGCGCGGCGCAGCTGCTTGGCGGGCTTGAGCCGGGCGAGGTCGATGGTGCGCTTGAGTCGCACGTGGACCGCAGCCGTCCCTTTGACGACATCCCGATGGCCGCCGCCAAGCCCGAGGCCTGCTCGCTGCTGCTGATGCTCGTGCGCCAGGGTGAGGCTGCTCGTCGCATGCTACCGACGGCCCCGATCGTCTCGGCTCGTTCGTTTGCCGAGCGCGCTTGGCCGTACATGCTTGCGTGGTCCGATCTGGGGCTCAACGGCAAGGAGCGCATGACGGTTGATTCGCTGGCACGCGCTGAGGTGCGACGCTTTGCCGACGACGATACGAGTGACCGTATGCGCGGCGAGATGATGGGCCTGTTGGGCGAGCTGTTGGGTATTTCGCCCGAGCAGATGGAAGAGCTGCGCTCTGAGGACGGTCAGCGTCGTCTGCATGAGGGCATGAAAAAGTTTGAGGGTGAGGTCCAGGACGCCATCGAAAAGATGATGGGCGGCCAGGGCGGACCGCAGGGCGGGCCCCAGGGTGGTCCGATGCCGCATCCGCCGGTGGATCCCCGACAGTTCCCGTTCTTCTCGCAGAACTAACTATGGGATGGGATTCGCTCCCAACCCCGATACTTCAACTAAGCGTCTTGGCCCCGTTGTGTTATTCTAGAACAGACGTTCGTGAATGATGCGCGGGGCCTTGCCTTGCGCTGTGCTTGTGGCGAGGGGAGGTCGGCTTGGTTATCTTGGGTATCGACCCTGGTTTGGCCCATACGGGCTGGGGGATTATCGAGGAGCGGCGTGGCGAGGTTCGCTGCCGTGCCTACGGTTGTATCGAGACCAGCGCGGGCAGCCCGCTCGCGGTGCGCCTGTCGCATATCGCCCGCGACCTCAAGGGCGTCGTCGAACGCTACCGTCCCGATACCGCTGCCATCGAGAGCATTTACTTTGGCGCCAACGTCCGCTCGGCCATCCCCACGGCGCATGCCCGCGGTGCTGCGCTCGTGGCGCTTTCGGAGTGCGCGCTCGAGATTGGCGAATACACGCCCATGCAGATCAAGCAAGCCGTGGTGGGCACCGGTGCCGCAGATAAACGGCAGGTTGCCTACATGGTGCGCACGCTCACGCAGCTCGATCACGATCCTCACCCAGACCATGCCGCCGATGCCCTGGCCTGCGCCATCTGTCACGTTAACCTAAGCCGCACCCGGGCGCTTACCGGCGGCGAGTTCTATCAACAGAGAGGAACCGGATACTGATGATCTCTCAGCTCCATGGAACGCTTGTCGAGGCCACGATGAGCTCGGCCGTCGTCGATGTATCGGGCGTGGGCTTTGAGCTCGGTATTTCGGGCAGCACTGCCGCCACGCTGCCTACGCCCGGCGGTGAGGTTCGCCTCTATACCCGCATGCAGGTGCGCGAGGACGCCATGACGCTTTTTGGCTTTGCCTCCAAGGACGAGCGCACGATGTTCGATCGGCTCGTTTCCGTCTCGGGCGTCGGTCCGCGCCTGGCGCTTGCCGTGCTTTCCACCTATACCGTGGGACAACTGTATTCCCTGGTGATGGCCGAGGACGACAAGGGCATGGCCAAGGTGCCCGGTGTGGGCAAAAAGACCGCCCAGCGCCTCATCCTGGAGCTCAAGAGTACCTTTGCCAAGGACAAGGGCTTTGTTCCGGTCGACGTAATTCCCGGTCAGGTTGCGATGCCGGTCCCCGCCGCCGCTCCCTCGGCCATCGATGACGCCCGTGCGGCGCTCCTCTCCATGGGCTTTAGCCCGCAGGAGACCGAGGTTGCCCTGAGCGGGTATGATGGGCAGGACATGCGTGTCGAGGATCTGCTCGGCGCGGCGCTTAAGCGACTCGGAATGGATGCGTGATGTGGGAAGCCGATGACTCTCAGGACCTGTGGGCGACGCCCGGCAACTCGCCGGCGGCATCCATGGCGCACGGTGAGCGCATGGTGGGCTCGGAGCTGACGCCCGAAGACCTCGATGTCGACCGTACCCTGCGTCCCCAGCGCCTGGACGACTACTGCGGTCAGGAGCATATCAAGCAGAGCCTTCGCGTGCTGATCGAGGCGGCGCAGAGCCGTGGCGAGACACTCGACCACGTGATTTTCTCGGGCCCCCCGGGTCTGGGCAAGACCACGCTGGCCACGGTTATCGCCAACGAGCTGGGCGCTCAGATCAAGACGACGAGCGGCCCCGCTATTGCGCGTACCGGTGACCTGGCAGCCATCCTGACTAACTTGCAGCCAGGTGACGTTTTGTTTATTGACGAGATCCACCGCCTTAACCGGTCGGTCGAGGAAGTCCTGTATCCCGCTATGGAGGACTTTGCGCTCGATATCGTGATCGGTAAAGGTCCGGCCGCTCGCTCGATTCGCCTGGATATCCCCAAGTTTACGCTGGTGGCGGCAACGACCCGTTCGGGTATGCTGACCGGTCCGCTGCGCGACCGCTTTGGCATTTCGTATCGCCTGGACTACTACACGGTCGAGGAGCTTGCCCAGATCGTGACGCGCTCGGCGACCATCCTAGGCGTGACGATAGACCATCCGAGCGCGCTCGAGATCGGCTCGCGCTCGCGTGGTACGCCGCGCTTGGCCAACCGTCTGCTCAAGCGCGTGCGCGACTATGCGCAGGTGCGCGGCAACGGGCCTATTGAGCTTGATATTTGCCGTCAGGCGCTCGAGTTCTTCGAGATCGACGAGCTTGGTCTGGACTGGATGGACATTCGTATCTTGGAGACGCTTGCCAAGACGTTCTCCGGCCGTGCCGTGGGCCTGACGACCCTTGCCAGCGCGGTGGGCGAGGACCCGGGTACGCTCGAGGATGTCTACGAACCCTACCTGCTTCAGTGCGGATTGATGATTCGCACGCCTCAGGGCCGTCAGGCAACGCTTCGCACCTTTGAGCACTTAGGAATCGAGCCAGCCGTTTAGAGGCGGGTTTGTTTTAGCTGGTCTGTGGGCTATCGCTGAGCATTGGATAAACATATCGCCATTCATCGGTTACGGGCGTTTTACTATTGCGCGCCCGTGCTATGCTGAATTGGTCTTTTTCTCATCCGGTAACGAAAGGACCGCCCATGCCTACTGACATCGAAATCGCACGTTCCGTCACGCCGCTGCCCATTACCGAGGTGGCTAAGAACGCCGGCGTTGACGTAAAGCACCTGATTCCGTACGGCTTCGACAAGGCTAAGGTTGACTATTCACTGCTCAACGAGCCGACCGATCACCAGGCCAAGCTCGTCCTCGTGACCGCCATCAACCCCACGCCCGCCGGCGAGGGCAAGACCACCACGACCATCGGCCTGGCCGACGGCCTGCGCCGTCGCGGCTTCAAGAGCGCCGTGGCCCTGCGTGAGCCTTCGCTCGGCCCCGTGTTTGGCGTGAAGGGCGGTGCCGCCGGCGGCGGCTGGGCGCAGGTCATCCCCATGGAGGACATCAACCTGCACTTTACCGGCGACTTCCACGCTATCGGTGCTGCCAATAACCTGTTGGCCGCCATGCTCGACAACCATATTCAGCAAGGCAACCAGCTCGGTATCGATGTTAAGCGCATCACCTGGAAGCGCGTTGTCGACATGAACGACCGCCAGCTGCGCCACGTTATCGACGGCATTGGCGGCAAGGCTCAGGGCGTGCCGCGCGAGGACGGCTTCGATATCACCGTTGCCTCCGAGGTCATGGCAATCTTGTGCCTGTCCACGAGCATCAACGACCTCAAGGAGCGCTTGGGCGAGATCGTCGTCGGCTACAGCTATGCCGGCGAGCCCGTCCGCGCGCGCGACCTCAAGGCCCAGGGTGCCATGGCTGCGCTGCTCAAGGACGCGCTCAAGCCCAACCTGGTGCAGACGCTCGAAGGTACGCCCGCGTTTGTCCACGGCGGTCCCTTCGCCAATATCGCCCACGGCTGCAATTCCATCATGGCCACGCGTATGGCTATGCGTTTTGGCGATGTCGCCATTACCGAGGCAGGCTTCGGTGCCGATCTGGGTGCCGAGAAGTTCCTTGACATCAAGTGCCGCATGACGGGCGTCCGCCCCAGCGCCGTCGTGATTGTCGCCACCGCCCGCGCGCTTAAGTACAACGGCGGCGTTGCCAAGGCCGACCTTAACGACGAGAACCTCGAGGCCCTCAAGGCCGGCATGCCCAACCTGCTGCGTCACGTTGACAATATCCAGAACGTCTATGGTCTTCCCTGTGTGGTCGCCATCAACCGCTTCCCGACGGACACTGAGGCCGAACTCGAGCTCATCGAGTCCGAGTGCCAGAAGCTCGGCGTTAACGTTAAGCTTTCCGAGGTCTGGGCCAAGGGCGGCGAGGGCGCGCTCGACCTGGCTGATGAGGTCATGCGCCTGATTGAGCAGCCGAGCGAGCTCAAGTTTGCCTACGAGGACGGCGCCGATGTTGCCGATGCCCTCGAGGCCGTCGCCACCAAGGTCTACCGCGCCGACGGCGTTGACTTTACGCCGGCTGCCAAGCGTCAGCTCGCCGAGCTGCGCGAGAACGGCTTTGGCAACCTGCCGGTGTGCGTCGCCAAGACCCAGTACAGCTTTAGCGACAACGCCAAGGCGCTGGGCGCCCCCGAGGGCTTCCGCATCACCGTGCGCGAGCTCAAGGTTTCCGCCGGTGCCCACTTTGTGGTCGCGCTGACTGGCAGCGTCCTGACCATGCCGGGCCTGCCCAAGGTTCCCGCGGCCGAGAACATCGACGTCGACAACGACGGCAACATCACCGGCCTGTTCTAAGCCTGCTGCTTATAGCCGCTTGCCCGCCCCGCCGCGCCCACCAAGGCCCGGCGGGGCTTTTTGATCCTTAGGTCCGCGCATGTCTTGTAGATACCGACGGCCTTTGCCCATCATAGGCTTTTGCGCGGGTAGAATGCATGGATAACTTGATGCTTACAGGCGACGGAAAGGAAACGTTGCATGGACCAGGACAAGACGACCGTGATGGGCGGATATGGTTCCGCGCAGGCTGACGATAGCGCCGATGCGACCCGCGTTGTTCCCAACCCCGGTTATACCGACCCCGCCGCGACGCAGCCTTCTGCCGAACCCACACGGGTTATGGGCTATGGCGATACACCACGGGACCCGTTTGATTATGCACCGCAGGACTCGTATGGCAATGCGGCGCCGGACCCGTATGGCAATGCGGCGACAGATGCTTATAACAACCTGCCGCAAAATCCTATTCCGCAGCCTCAGCAGACGACGTATATGCCGCGCACGGCACAGGCCCAGCCTCGATATGAGTCGCGCGATCCATATGCGCGCCAACCTTATCGCGAGTATCCCAAATCGATTCCGCAGTATGGTGAGGACGAGGAAGAGACGCCGTCGCGTTCGTCGAGTGTGATCAAGAAGATCCTCATCGTGTTGGCGATCTTCTTTGCGCTGTCGGTTGTGTTTGCCATTGTGTCGGGCATGCTCAACAAACGGGGGAGTTCAACGGCCGATACCACTGCCGAGCAAACCGAGTCTGCCTCGTCTAGCACCGTCGATCTGAGCGATATCCCGGGGCAGTACTGGTCCAATGCCAAGAAGCTCCTCAAGTCGCGCGGCGCCGATCTTTCGAATACTGTGATTCTGACTGACGACGGCTCGACGCCTGTTGTCGATGCCAACTGGGTTGTTACTTCTGCCTACTATAACGACAACGGTAACCTCGAAATACAGCTCACGCACAAGGACGGCTCGTCGGGCAATGCGTCCGGCGATCAAGGCACCACGGACAGCTCGAGCTCCAACACGCTGGAGGACCTGAGCAATAAGGCGCAGGAATTGGGAGACAAGGCGCAAGAGCTGGGCGATACGGCACAAAACCTGGGCGATACCGCGCAGAACTTGGGAGACATGGCGACGGATGCCTGGAACGCCCTACAAAACGGCATTTCGGGCGCACAGGGAAACTAGCGGCCGAGCGGCTAGAACCTTAGCGGTGCAAACAAAAACGGGACGCAGGATCGCGTGACCGGGCGCATAGGCGCGCTGGTCGGCGGTCCTGCGTCCCGTTTTGCTGTCGATTACAGCTGCTCTGCCGGACGCTCGGGCGAGCTAAAGCCGGAGTCAAACGTGACGACGCACGATGCATCGGGCCTGCGCTCGTGCACGATGCGCGTGACGAGCCCCAGCAGCTCCTCGTCGGATATGTCAAAGCCGTCGGGACGCACCAGGTCAAACGAAACAAAGCCGTCGTGCTCGTGCAAGTCGTGGATGGAAAGCGCGGGGTCGATCTGCGCTACGCCGCGCTTGACCCAGCCGCGCAAGTCATCGCCGGTTGTTGCAATGGGGTCGCAGTGCAACGTGATGGCGATGCCCATCTGGCGTTTGATGTCGTGTTCGATGGTGTCCAGAATCTCGTGGTGCTCAAAGGCATCGCCCTCGCCGGGCATTTCCACGTGTGCGCTGGCAAACTGACGGCCGGGGCCGTAGTCGTGCACCATGAGGTCGTGCGTGCCCAGGACCTGGGGGTACGACATGATCCTGTCGCGGATTTCCTGGACGAGCTTGGGGTCGGGCGCTTGTCCCAGCAGCGGGCTGATGGCGTCGCGCACCAGGCCCAGGCCGCTGATGCAGATGAAGATGCCCACGCCCAGGCCCGCCCAGCCATCGAGGTCAAAGCCGGTCGTCTGCGAAATAAGCGCCGCTACCAAGACCGAGCCCGAGGTGATGACGTCGTTTTTGGAGTCCTGCGCCGTGGCGATGAGCGCCTCCGAGTCGATGCGATCGCCCAGCGTGCGGTTGAACGCGGCCATCCAGAGCTTAACGAGCATGGACGTAGCCAGTGCCGCAAGGGAAACGAGCGTGTAGGCGGTGGGGGAGGGCTTGATGATCTTGGTAACGGACTCGAGCACCAGGTTGATGCCGACGGCACAAACGAGGACGGCGACAAACAGGCCGGCGAGGTATTCGTAGCGGCCGTGGCCATAGGGGTGGCCTTCGTCAGCCGGGCGACTGGCAAGTCGGAATCCGAGCAGGCTCACAATGTTGCTCGACGCATCGGAGAGGTTGTTGAAGGCATCGGCGATAAGCGAGACAGAGCCGGCGAGCAGGCCCGCGATGCCCTTGGCTAGGCACAGGGTAATGTTGAGGCCAATGCAGATGAGGCTTGCGGCAAAGCCCGCGTTGGTGCGGCAAGCCGTATCGACCGGCTCGTCCTCGCTGCCGGGAACAAGCGTATGTACCAGCCGATTTACAAATAGCATGGCGTATCTCCTCGCATCCTTGTTTAAGGGGATAGTGTAGCTCGCATGAGCGCACCGTGCGCCGATGCTTTGAAAATGCAGCAATGGTCTGCTCGAGCTAACGAGCGGCCCTTCTTGTCCGACCGGGTGCTCCATTTTGGGCCACATGGGTATGGGCATGTGCCTGCCTGCCCGACATACTTAATGTTGACAGCCCCTGTGCAAAGGAGGACGTTTCTATGGACGAGATGTTTGCCATTAAATGCCAAAACTGCGGCGGTCCTATGTACTCACACCAGGCTAAACGCAGCTTTGAGTGCGCCTATTGCGGCACGGTCATCCCGTGGCAGGCCGATGCGGGGGAGCCCAAGAGCGCCCTGGGCATTCGTCATGCGCCGCTGACGGTTGTCGATGGACTGCTTAAGCTCACCCATGTGTCGCAGCTCGAGCGTCCGGTGGACCCCGACTGGTATTTCTTTAATTCGTACTGGCGCAACCAGTCGGTTCTGGAGCATCTGCTGTGGGAGGACCGCGGCACGGCGCAGGAGTTTCAAGAGGCAGCGCACGTGAGCATTCCCTGCCCCTTCTGCGGTGCGTCCTTTGAGGGGTCATCGACCCAGCGCGTGTTTGAGTGCCCGTCCTGCGGTAATAAGATCGGCGTTGCCGACCTACTCAAGCCCGGTATCTTTAGCAAGCGTCTGACCATGGGCGTTGGTGCCGAGTACGTGCCTGAGCAGGGTATTCCTTGCGAGATAACGCCGCAGCAGGCACATGCCAACGCGCTGCAGCTGGTGCGCCAGTATCCCGATGCCTTTGCCGGGCACGACGTGGAAGACGCGATTCAAAATGACATGATGCTCTTCTACTTCCCCATGGCGCTCGCGGATTTGCGCATGATGGCGTCCTTCCCAGGCAAGGGGCTGAGCAAGGAGACCCTGGTGTACTACGAGGTGCTCGACTGGGCGTATCCGCGGGCAAACTATCTGGATGTTCGCCTTATGGGCATTTTGGAGCCGTGGGACTTTGCCAAGGTCGGTCCGTTCGATCCCGCCATGCAGGAAGGCGACTTCCGCGTTGTCTCCGTCGATGCGTCTACCAAGGACCAGGTGGTCATTGATAAGCTGGCGCTCGACATTGCCGGCAACGATGCCGAGGCTGTACTGGGGCTCAATAAAAAGAGCATCCGAACCTGGGCGCGCAAGGCCCGCAAGCATAAGGACGGTCTGGTGATGGTGCCGGTCTACTTTGTCGATCGTCCGGCGACGGACAGCCGCGATGGCGAGCAGGTGCGCATTGCCGTAAACGGCCAGACGGGTCGCGCGGCCGCGGTAGTGTTTAGCGACAAGCGTGAGACGCATGTGGTAGCGTCGCTCAATCCCAACGTGATGCTGTCGAACGAAAGCACCGTGCACGCCACGCCCATCGAGGTCAAATACGTTAAATCGCCCTTCCTATACCAGATCGTGCGCCGTGGAGGCGGTGAGCAACCGCGCCAGGTGGCAGCGGCGGCCGAGGGCTCCTATCGAGAAGAGAAGCCCAAGCGCAAAGGCCTGTTCAGCGCGATCTTTGGGAAGTAGGGGGGCGGTACGGGACAGTGCGCAGTAGTGCGAGCTGTCCGTCGTGGTAGATCTAAATAAACGGTGGGGCGGCTGCAAAAGAGCCGCCCCACCGGGCAAAATCAAGGTGTGCCGCGGAACCCGCTCCTCAGTCGGTCAACTTTGGAAGCGCGGGCAACGCAGGTGCTAATGTCTAAAGGGCCGGGGCAACCGGCCCTTTTCTGCGGCAGCGGGGATTCGAATACCAACACGGTGTACGGCCCCACGGTACTTTGCTCTGTGACGAACGGACCCATGACGGCGCATTCTGTAATCATCATTTATGCGGTCCCTTAATCATTTGCGTTGACTGACATTGTCTTCGTTAAAGGCGTGTCCTAAAACAAACACTGCTCTATCAACTCTTTACCGCGCAGGGTATCGATCCACTCCTGCGGAATTGCGTCGATACCGTAGGCCGTGCCGGCGAGGGCGCCTGCGACGGCTGCGGTGGTGTCGGTGTCGTCGCCTAGGTTGACGGCGGCAAGCACGCAATCTTCGTAGCTGTTAGTGTTGACGAAGCACCAGGTGGCTGCCTTAAGCGTGTCGCGCACGAAGCCACCTGACCTGATTTCCTGCTCTGGCACGCCTTTCAGATGGAGTGCCCACGAGGGGAGCGCGTCGTTCATCACATCCCTCATCAGCTCGACAAATACGATGCACGCGTCAGTCGACGTTCTGTGGGCGTGCGTAATCGCGGAGACCTCGCGGATCTCTTCACCTGTCGCATCGGTGAACGCCAGGGGAGCGATACGCATGAGCGAGCCGTTGCCGTTGTCGCGCTCGCCGGAGCCTCCTTTGCCGGTGTGCAAGGCGCGGGCGGTCGTGCCGCCGTAATCGAAAACGCCGTCGATTGTATACTCGTCACGGGCAATCCAGCCGACGAACTTGTCGCGCATGTCCGCGGTGTCGATGTGCCCGAGCTCCCTAATCGAGTCACAGGTAGCAAGCGTCATGGACGTGTCGTCGCTCCAGGTGCCGTCGGGCTGCCCATGCGTGCCGTAGCCGATCATGTCCGTGCATTTGAACGTGCCGCGGGGCCTAAACTCGTAAGGAACGCCCAGCGCGTCGCCGACGGCAAGCCCATAGATGCAGTCGCGCAGTGTCGTTTTCGGTCTGTCTGTCATGGAGCGCTCCTCTTATGTCGGGGGATATGAAACGCCGTCGGGGGTATCGGTCGCAACGTGCTGCTACCCTTGCGCTTCGCCATTAGTCGCTTCGTTGATGGCGCGGTACTCGGCACTCAGCTCGCGCGCCAGCTCTTCCTTGCTTGGAAGATACGGCAAGTATTTGGCGGCAAACACTTGGTCGTTGTCTTCGGGCAGCGTGTACTCGACAATCGAGTCGCTTTTGTCCGCGCAGAGCACGATGCCTATAGGCGGATTGTCGCCTTCGTTCATGAGCTCGCGCGTGTAGTAGTTCACGTACATTTGCATCTGGCCCAGGTCCTGATGCGTAAGGTCATCGGTCTTAAGGTCGATGAGCACGAAGCAGCGCATCAGATAGTTGTAAAACACAAGGTCAATATAGAAATGGCGCCCATCAAAGGTGATACGCTTTTGGCGCGCCTCGAAAGCGAAGCCACGGCCAAGCTCCAGCAGGAACTTCTGAAGATGTGTGATGAGCGCCTGCTCTAGATCGCTCTCGCGAAACGCAGTATCGTCCGAGAAACCTAAAAACTCCAGTACATATGGATCGCGGATGATATCCTCGGGGCGACGAGCCGGGGCGCTCTCTTGGATTTCCTGGGTGACGGCCTCCTTGTCCTTGCTGGCAAGCAGGCGCTCGCGGAACATGGTGTTGATCTGGCGCTCGAGCTGACGCGTGCTCCAGCGAGAATCGGCACATTCGTTCATGTACTAGGCGCGAGCTTCGGGGTCGGGAATACGCATCAGCCTGCGGTAATGAGTCCAGCTCAATTCGCTACGCAGTGCGTCGCGAATTGGAAACGCAAGAAAGAACTGACGCATATTGCGAAGGTTTGCGATGCCAAAGCCTCTTCCGAAATCCGCGGTAAGCCTTCTGGAGAGGCCCGCAATCAATGCCTCTCCATATGCTGCGCGCTCCTCTCCGCCCTGCTCATCAACAATGCTCTTGCCGATCTCCCAATACGCCTCAACCATCGTAAAGTTAACGGCGGTATAGGCCTTGTCGCGAGCGGCGTTGAGAATCGAGGAAACCTGCTTGTAAAAAACTTCTGGCACGATTGCCGATTCTCCACGGTTTACCAGTTCGCCCATCACTGTCGCCCCACTTTCCTCTTGTGGAATGCATCTTTATATCATTTAGTTTAAAGCCTCGCGCGGACTCGAATTTCAATGTCGCCTAGCGCCTTCGTGCAGGATTCCCGAAGTGACTAAAATGTGACCATAGAGGCAGTTTTAGCGAACCCCATGGGAGTGACACGCATGGACAACAACACCTTGCTGTTCCAGGACAAAGGTTCGGGCAGGTTTAAAGACGTCAAGATCTACCCTAACCGCATCGAGGTGCTCAAGAAGGGTACTTTCGGCGGCAAGCATATCGAGATTGTCTACCTTAAGGACATCACGGGCGTTAACAGGATCAAGGGTCGCGACGTTTTCCTGCGCAATCGACTGTTAACCGCTTGCGTCTTTAGTCTGAGCAGTCGTGCGAAGGCCCAGGAGTTTGTTAACGCGCTGAACATGGTGATGTAGCCCATGGCGGCGTTCGGGCCAAGGTAAAAATCGGGGGCACAGAACGGTGTCCTGCGCCCCCGATTGAGTCGATGTGTCTAAAAGGCGGGCTTGCCTATTCGCTGTCGTCCCCAGCGCTTTCGCGGCCATTGGCAAGCATTGCTGCGCCGGCGACCGTCGTCGCCACGGCGGCAGCGGCGAGCCCGGCGGCGATGCCAGAGCCGTCGCCCGTGCCGGCGAGTTTTCCGCCCGAGCCCTTGCTCTTGTTGCCCTTGCCGTTCTTGTCGGCGCTGCCTGCGTTGGAACCCGTGCCACCGTCCGTGCCGCCTGCACTGCCCGAGGCCGCTACGGTAAAGCTTACGGCTCCATCGCTGGCGAGTATGTAGTTTTGTTCCGCGTCGCCCAAAAGGCCTTTCGCGCGCACCCAGTACGTCCCTGCGGCAAATGTTTCGCCCTCGGCCATTGCCGTGCCCGGAGCGCCGTTCGCGTCGTGCGCAAACTCGAGCTGGGCCGTGCAGGCATCGGTTTCGAGCTTGCCCTCGAGTGATGCCGCAATCTTGGCGCGCACGTCTTCGCCGGCCTTAAGGCCTTCGAGTCCCTCAAAATGGGGCGTCAGCGCACGTGGATCGATATCGATGGGCACAGAGCCCTGCAGCCCCGTAACGGTCTCGTTGCCCAGGGCGTCGACATCCACATATTTGATGTCAAACGCATCGCCCGAAGCTGTCGCGTTGAGCGCTTTGCTGCTGTCGGCAAGGCGGAAATGACCCTCGCCAACGGTCTTGCCATCCTGGAGCGAGGCATCGCTCAGCGAGTCGCCGTACGTCATGCGCATGCGGGTCGGGAGATAGTACGGGAGATAGTACGAAGCCGTCTGCTTGTGCTCCGTATCGTAATTGCGCTGATAGATGCTCCGGGCCAGCGCCGCATCAACAAAGTCGGATGCGATGATGCCAATGTGCTTGAGGTAATCTGACTTTGTATCCCCGGTGCCGCTGGGATTGATGTACGGGCTCTTGTACAGGTGCTCGTTGACCACTCGCGCTGCGGTAAAAGGGTTGTTTTGCGTGCAGCTAGTGTAGTTGATAAACCAGCAGCGCTCCGTTGCCTGCACCGTTGTCCCGTCCGCGGCAGTGATATCTACGGTGCTGCGCTCGAACTCGGACGCTGCCTTCAGGGCCATATCGACCCAGTCGATCTTACTGGATCCCGTGCAGTTGTAATGGTCTTGGGCATATACCGCTGTGCTATAGGGCTCTTTGTCGCCCGTATTGCCCGCAGCCTCAAAGCCTTGCTCGTATTTCACGAGGCACATGGACTTTCCGGAATGCGCCTTGATCTTGTCATCCCATTCGGTGAGGTCGAGGCCCCACGTGTGGCCGTCTACGCTGTCGCCGGCGAGTTTAAATCGACGCAGCAGGACGATCTTTCCGCGCACCTCGTTCAGTGTGGGGACATGGCTCGACGTATAGAACAGATCGGAGTTATTGCCCATAACATTGGCAAAAGCCGTCGTAACACTTTCGTCGGTAGCCTCGTCGTTGCCTCGTGACACAAGCATGATGAGCGCTTCTGACGGGTGTTCGTCCAAAAATGTTTTGAAGTAACCGATGACATCGGAGAGATGTATAAAGCCCCCGTCTTTTTTGAGCAGGTAGCATATTCCATGGTCGATGCCGGGGTCGCCGTTCTCGTTGTTCTTTCCAAGTCGGATATCAAAATAGCGAATGCCTTCGAGCAGCTGCGTGGGGATGTAATCCTGCTGGCACTTTGCAAGCGAGGTTTGGGGCTCGGTGTCGTTGTCGACGCTGCAGGTGCTTGAATCATGCGTGCCCGGGATGCTCAGCTCGTCGAGGTATTTGTTGCCATCGACGTGGCTCATCCAACATGGTCCGTCGACGTAGCTGCTATACGTGGTCCAGTCGATGCTGCTAACTGTGGCATTGGTCTTGTCCATGCTGTAGCCGACAAGCTCGAGCTCCCACGGAATGCTCTTACTCTTATGGCAGATCTTATTGTTGTCCTGGTCTTTGCCGTCCTTTTCTATGGCCAGGTACTTAATGTCTTTTTTCTCGGTTTCTTTCTCGACCGTGCGGTCTCGGATGATATAGGTACCGTTTGATTGACGCTTGAACGCAAAAGAGCGACTGGCCTTGCCGTCATGCTCGCCACTCCATACGTGGATGACCTTTCCATCTTTGTCCGAGTCGCCATCGACCGACCAAATGCTGTAGCCCGTCTTCTTGTGCTCTTCGAAATTGAGCAAGGTGCGGATAGCATACCAGTTTGTATCGTCATTCTTGGTCGTTACGTTCTCAAGGATGAGCTTGCTGGACGTGCCGTCATTAAACAGGTGGCAGACGTTGCCGATGACGTTGCCGTCTTCGTTGACGCTCGCGGTGCGAAAATAGCCCGCGGGGCGAAGGCGAATGACGAACTTGTCGAGGGTGGCCGCCGATGTGGGCGTGTCTTCTGCAAATGCCGCGCGCATGGGAAGGCCCAATCCCGCGGTTTCGGGCAGGCTTACAAATGGCGACAATGCTGCGAGTCCTAGGCCCAACGTGAATGCTCGACGGCTAATGGCGTGGTGTTCGGTCATAACTTCTCCATTCGCAGAGTGCGGTTATGCGATAGTTTTGGTCACTATACTGCCCAGATGTTTAAAGACGCCGGTTTAATTGTCTGCGCGGCGCAATAAATCGGCGGGTGGACGTGTTGGGGTGTTTGTCGTGTTCGTACTGTTGCCACATTTGGGGCGGTTCCGGCGTCCGGCGTCCTCGCGTTCGTCGGCTACCGGCATAAGAAAAGGAGGGTCGGTTTACCGGCCCTCCCTTGGTACGAAGCGCTGGGATACCGTCGCTTGTTTACGCTGCGCCCGTGTTTCCCGCTGCGCTCGCCAGTCGCTTAGCGTTTAATCTCGATATCCTCGAGCTTAACGTCCATGGCCTCGGTCTTGGCCTTGGCGATGTCGTCGGCAAATTCCAGAGACTCCATCATGGTCTCGACGGCGTCCTTGTGTTCCTCGACGTTGTCGATGCGCACGTACACGCTGCCGCCGTCAACGTCGGTGAAGTACTCGGTCGTCACGCCGCCCGAGTGCGTAAAGTAGGCGCTGCGCCAGGTCTTGCCGTTGTACTTAACGGGATCGCTCTCGGTCCATCCGGAGTTGGCCTTCCACTTTGCCTCGTAGTCAAACAGTTCATCGGCCTTCTTGTCAGGATCGAAGACGGGGATGAAGCGGTCGCTGGCATGCTCGCTCTCGGTGAACTTAAACTGGGCCCTGTCGGCGGTATCGCCTGCGACGTCCGTGATTTCGACGCCCTCGGGGACTTCGACCTTAAACCAAATGAAGTCGGTCCTCATATCCACGGCTGGCTTTTCCGCTCCACCGCCACCGCCGCTGCCGGTAGCGCCGCCGCTGCCACCGCAACCCACCAAGGCAACTGCGGCAAAGAGACTGATGCAGAGGGTGAGAATCGCAAAGGCCTTCTTTTTCATGGTCGTGTCCTCCTCGATCTGTAACCGTCCATGGATTACCTGCCTTTACTGTACGCGCGAGCGGCTCGTAAGGGTGGGCCATGTGTCCCATTCTGAGGGCCGGATTTGCGCCGGCAAGTGGCAATATGTCCGGGCGCAAAAGAGGGGAGGGCCGGCCGATCCGATCCTCCCCTGGCTGGGCGTCCGATCATTTAATGACTGCGCATGCGATGCTGCGTGCGAGCCCCTAATGCTTGATCTCGATGCTCGAAATCTCGACTTCGCGTGCCTCGGCAACTGCCTTCGCCATGTCATCGGGGAACTCGATGGAGTTGAGGAGCGCCTCGGCTTCTTTCTTATGCAGATCGAAGTTCGAGATGAGGACGTAGACGCTTCCCGGCTCAACGTCGGTAAAGAGGAGGGTTGAGACGCCGCTGTTGTCCTCGTACGTTCCGACGAGCCACGTCCTGCCGTTATACTCGACGGACCCGCCATCCTTCCACTGGAACGTATCACCTTTCTTTTCTGCCTGGTCGGCGTGGGATTCCTCTGCCGTCAGCGCTTTTTTCCAAACGGGGATAAAGCGATCGGCCGAACCGTTCTCGTCTTCGGGGAAGGTGAGCTGGACCCTGTCGGCATTCTTGCCAGCGGAGTCGCTTACGCCAACGCTCTCGGGCATCTCGACCTTAAACCAGATAAAGTCAGTCTTCTTGGCAACGGGGGCCTTTTCTTTGCTCTCGCTCTTAGCGGCGCTGCCGCCCCCGCCCGATGCGCTCCCGCCGCAGCCGATAAGGGCAAATGCGGCAAAGAGGGCGATGCAAAGGGAAAGGATCGATAGGGTCTTTTTCTTCATGGTGGCGTCCTCCTTGTCTGCCGGTGACATCACGGCGCCGCATGCTGTTGGGGTACTGATTGCACTGGCGGCGGATGTCTCTGTGCACTGTGCGGCTTATGCCTCCGTTCATCGCTTGTGGCCGTTGCGCGGCCGTGCCCCAACGGGTTCCTTACTTATAGATATGCCCCAGTTTGTGCCATTCGGGAGTCTCGAAAGATGGGCCATGTGTCCCATGTTTGCGGCGCCGACGCCTATCGTTCGTCATAGAAATCCGCGATGGCCAGGTGTGCTGACGCTCATGTGCTTATGGGCTAGACTTAGCATCATTACGTGTTTGATGCGGTTGGTCGGCGGTTGCCGCCCGACCGATCTATATGACTTGAAGGTGCATACGTATGAGCCAAGAGATGATGGACAAGACCTGCCGTGGGTTTGCCGAGGCGCTGGCCGCGCGCGAGCCGGTTCCCGGCGGCGGTAGCGCGAGCGCCTTTGTGGGCGCGCTGGGCGCCTCGCTTTGCGGGATGGTCGCTCGCTACGGGGCAACCAATCCCGCGCTTAGCGATCGGGCGGACGATCTGACGCGTGCATTTGCCCAGGCAGACGAGTTGGCGCAGGAACTAGTGGGTCTGGTTGCCGAGGATGTTCGTGCATACGGCCAGGTGTCCGCGTCGTATGGTATTCCGCGCGAGGATCCGGCTCGACCCGCGGCGATTCAGGACGCGTTGCGCGTGGCGGCCATGCCGCCGTATCGGATCATGGACGCCTGTGGGCGCGCGCTGGCGCTGCTCGAGGACATGGCCGACAAAGGCTCGCGCCAACTGCTGTCCGACGTGGCGTGCGGCGCCGTGTTCTGCCGCGCCGCCATGCAGGGCGCAAGCCTGACGCTCTTTGCCAACACCACATCTATGAAAGACCGGGCGCGCGCCGAGGAGCTCGAGGCGGCGTGCGATGAGCTGCTGGATACGTGGCTGCCGCGCGCCGATGCACTGGCGCGCCGTGCTGCTGACGCCGCAAGGAAGAGGGGATAGCCATGGCCGAGCTGCTCAAGGGTGCTCCCGTTGCCCGTGCTTTGACCGAGGAGCTCGCCGCTCGCTGCACGGCTTTGTGCGAGCGCGGCGTTGTGCCGACGCTGGCCATCGTTCGCGTGGGCGAGCGCGAGGACGACCTATCCTACGAGCGCGGTGCGCTCAAGCGCTGCGAAAAAGTGGGGATTGAGGCTCGTCGCGTCTTGCTTTCCGCCGATGTTTCGCAGGACGAGCTGCTGGCGGCTATTAAGGACATCAATGCTGACCCCGCTGTTCACGGCTGCCTGATGTTTCGTCCGTTGCCCGCCGGCCTTGACGAGGATACAGTTGCCGCGGCACTCGATCCCGCCAAGGATGTTGACTCCATGACACCGGCCTCGCTGCTCACCACGCTTTCGGGTCGTGGCGAGGGCTTTGCTCCTTGCACGGCCGAGGCCGTGTTGGCGTTGCTGGACCATTACGGCGTTGAACTGGATGGGGCCAAGGTCGCGGTTGTTGGTCGGTCGCTGGTAATTGGTCGTCCCGTTGCCGCCATGCTTATGGCTCGCAATGCCACGGTGACGACGTGCCATACGCATACGCGCGACTTGGCTGCCGAGTGCCGTGTAGCTGATATTGTGGTTGCGGCCGTTGGACGCGCGCGCACGATTGGCGCGGATGCGGTTCGTGGGGGCCAGACGATCATCGATGTTGGCATTAATTGGGACGAGGCCGCTGGCAAGCTGGTCGGCGATGTCGATTTTGATGCTACGGAACCGATCGTTGGCGCAATTACTCCGGTGCCGGGCGGCGTGGGGGCTGTGACCACCGCGATTCTCGCCAAACACGTGATCGAGGCGGCGGAGCGCGCATCGAAATAGGTGTTTTGGGCTGTTTGAGGGGTTAGCTATATACCACGAGGTCAAAAAATGCCAAATATGAGTACTGCTGCCAAGATAGTCACATATGTTTTATGACATTTGGGCTTCCTAGCGATATCCATTATCGTTAGGAAGCCCATTTTATTGAACCTATGGGGAATAACGTTGTCTTGCTTTTTCACAAATGGGGATTTCCGGCACTCGTTACAAGGAAATTTGCTGCTACTAAATTGGTGACAGTACTCATATTTGGTATTTTTTGACCACAGGGGTCCCGAGGGGGTCTCGAGGGGTCGCGGTTTCGCCCTTTTTGCGCCGAAGCGATACACTGTTGCCGTTTGATTTCTTCGCTCAAGGAGGATGCGCATGCCGTGCACAACGATTTTGGTTGGTAAGAACGCGAGCTACGACGGGTCGACGCTGGTTGCCCGCAACGAGGATTCGTCCAACGGGGTGTTTGAGCCCAAGCGCATGCGTGTTGTGCACCCCAACGAGCAGCCGCGTGTCTACACGAGCGTCTTGAGCCACCTGACCGTTGAACTGCCCGACAATCCTATGCGTTACACAAGCGTCCCCGACGTTGTCCCGGGTCATGGCATTTGGGCAGAGGCCGGCTTCAACGAGCTCAACGTTGGCATGTCCGCAACCGAGACGCTTACCACCAACGAGCGCGTCCGCGGCGCCGATCCGCTCGTGGACTACGTGCCCGCCAAGGGCAACGAGGGCGAGGACGGCTATGTTCCGGCGCAGCCCGGCGGTCTGGGTGAGGAGGATATGGTGACCCTGGTGCTGCCGTACGCCAAGTCCGCCCGCGATGGCGTGCGTATCCTGGGCGACCTGCTCGAGCGCTACGGCACTTACGAGAACAACGGCATCGCATTTAGCGACGTTGACGAGATCTGGTGGCTCGAGACCATCGGCGGCCACCACTGGATCGCCAAGCGCGTGCCCGATGACGCCTATGTGACCATGCCCAACCAGTTGGGTATCGATAGCTTTGACCTGGACGACGCCGAGGGCGCCCAGGTCGACCACATGTGCTCCGCCGACCTGCGCTCTTGGATGGCCGAGTGGCATCTGGATCTGACGCTGGGCGTCGAGGGCGACGGTCCGGCGACAGTCTTCAACCCGCGCGAGGCCTTTGGCTCGCACAGCGATAGCGACCACGTCTACAACACGCCGCGCGCCTGGTACATGCAGCGCTGCCTCAACCCCAGCGATGTGTGGGACGGTCCCGAGGCCGACTACACTCCCGAGAGCGATGACATCCCCTGGAGCCGCGTGCCCGAGCGCAAGGTGACCATTGAGGACATCAAGTACGTGCTTTCGAGCCACTACCAGGGCACGGAGTACGACTGCTACGGCAGCAAGGGCACGCCCGCCACGCGCGGCGCCTATCGTCCCATCGGCATCAACCGCAACAGCCAGCTCGCCGTGCTGCAGCTGCGTCCCTATGTACAGCCGGCGTATCGCGCCGTGCAGTGGATGGCGTTTGGCTCCAACTCGTTTAACGCGCTCGTGCCGCTGTACGCCAATGTCGAGACCATGCCCGAGTACTATGCCGACACGCAGGCTCGCGTGACGTCGGAGAATTTCTATTGGGCAAATCGCCTGATCGGTGCCTTGGCCGATGTCCGCTTCCACGAGTGCGGTCGCGCAGTCGAGGATTATCAGGAGAAGGTCGGCGGCATGGGCCACAAGCAGATTCACGACGTTGACGCTGTCGTAGCCGCACTGCCCGAGGCTGAGGTGCCTGCCGAGCTCGCCCGCGCCAACGAGGCCTTTGCCGAGCTCGTGCGCGTGGAGACCGATGCTCTGTTGGGCAAGGTGCTCTACACCACGAGCTGCGCCATGAAGAACTCCTTCGCGATGAACGACAACGTAAGGTAAAGATAACCTTGCTATGAGCGAGCGGGACAAACGCCGTCAAAGGCTTTGCCCCGCTCGATTCCTATCTTGGCGGTAAAACGATTTTGTGTCGTTCACTCAATCTTGGGTACAAGAAGGCCAATGCAGTTGTTCACGATTGGAGCCAACCATGGTTATGAAATTCGATCAGCTTGTTAACGGTGCCATCAACGTGGGCTTCGGCGCCGCTGCCGTCGCCGTCGAGGGCGGCAAGAAGGTCCTCGGCGACCTCAATACCAAAGGCGAGCAGGTCCGCAAGGACGCCGGCACCCCCGATATCGCCCGCAGCGTGTCCGACATGTTCGAGCAGGCCGGTGGCACCATTTCCGACCTGACCGAGCGCCTGGGCATGCAGGGTGAGACTGCGGCACAGCGCGTGCTCGACGAGCTCATCCTGGCTCGCGTCCGCGTTATGACCGCCCCCGAGCGCACGGCCTTTTTGGCCCATGTGCGCGACATCGTCGATTCGGTCGAGGACAACGTGACCTCGGTGCCCGTCGAGTCTGTTGAGCCCGACGACGCAGAGGACGCCGAAGAGGCCGAGTAGCAGCGCAGATGGCAGATTCCACCACCGATTACAACAATCTAGATCCCTTGGGTGACGAGGCGGCGGTTGTCGATGAGGTCGATGCCGCCGTCTCGGGCGCTCGCAAGAAGCCGCGTGCTGTCGATATGGTTCCCGAAGAGCCCGACGCGATGGCGCCGGACGAGGAATACCAGCTCACGCCGGCAGGTCGTCGTGAGCGCATTGGGCAGATCGTTCGCCTGATCAAGAAGTACCGCGTATGGGATAACCTCACGCCGGTGCGCCTGCGTCGTCTGCTCGAAGAGCTCGGCCCCATGTTCGTCAAGATGGGGCAGATTCTGGCTAACCGCTCCGAGATTTTGCCGCAGCGGTTTTGCGACGAGCTCCGTCGCCTGCGCTCCGACGTAGAGCCGGTGCCATATGAGGTAGTGCTTCGCTGTCTGGAAGAGGAATACGGTCAGCGCCTGGGGCAGATGTTCGACGCGATCGACCCCAATCCGCTCGGAAGCGCGTCGCTCGCGCAGGTACACCGTGCCCGCCTGGTGACCGGCGAGGACGTGGCCGTTAAGGTGCAGCGCCCCGGTGCGCAGCAGGTGATGGCTCAGGACATCGACATCATTCGCTCGGTGGTACGCATCGTTTCCAAGTTTGTCAATACCGATCAGTTTGTGGACCTGCATGGCGTGGTCGAAGAGCTGTGGACCTCGTTTCGCGAGGAGACCAACTTTTTAGCCGAGGCCAAAAACCTCAACGATTTCTATGACTTCCACAAAAGCGTGCACGGCGTTTCGTGTCCCAAATCCTACCTGGACCTTTGCACCGAGCACGTGGTGGTCATGGACTACATCGACGGTATTTCCATCGCCGATCCCGAGCGCCTGGTGGCCGAGGGCTATGACCTGGAAAAGATCGGCTCGGCGATTGTCGAGGACTACTCGACGCAGGTACTCGACGATGGCTTTTTCCATGCCGACCCGCATGCGGGAAACATCATCCTCAAGGACGGCATCGTCTACTTTATTGACCTGGGCATGGTTGGGCGCATGTCGAGCCACGACCGCGGTATCGTCAAGGATATGATCTTTGCCGTGGCCGAGGGCGACGTGCCCAAGCTCAAGGATTCGCTTATGCGCTTTGCCGTGACGCGCGGCGACTCGGCCGAGCTTGACCATTCGGCCTTTTTGTCCGACTTGGACTTTATCGTCGCCGACTTTGCGGGTCTTGACCTTAAGGATCTTGATATCGGCGAGTTTTTGACCTCGCTGCTAAACCTGGCGCGTAAAAACGACGTTGAGCTGCCGAGTGTGGTGACGATGTTCGCCCGTGGCATGGTGACGCTCGAGGGCTTGCTGACCGAGTACATGCCCAACGTCAACATGATTCAGATCATCCAGACGCACATCAAAAACGAGAAGAGTACCTACGCACGCATGCGCGACATGAGTCGCGATTTCGCGGCGAGTAGCTACCGAGCGGCAAAGGGTTCGCTCGAAGCGGCTGAGTATCTGGGCCTGGCGTCGCGAATGCTCACGCGCGGTCAGCTCAAGCTGAACTTGCAGCTCATGAGTAGCGACAAGGCGCTGCGTCAGATAGGCGGCATCGTCGACCGCATGTCAATGGCCATTGTCATCGCCGGTCTGTTTATCGGTTCCTCGGTGGTCTACTATGCGCGCATCGAGCCTGTTGTGCTCGGTATTCCGATCATCGGCTTTGTTGGCTATGTGAGCGCGCTGGTTTTGGCGCTCATGCTGGGCCGCAATATCTGGCGCAACAGTCACGGCGGCAAGCACTAGCGTAGCTGCACGGTGTCTTGTCCCACGGCGCCCTTCCATACCCAACTCTTTCCTATCGCAAACAATAGCTTTTACCTTGGGCTTCGCCTGCGTACGGGGCCCTTTTGCGTGATACCATACTGACAGTAATAATCAATGGCCTAGATGGTGGTGCGGAGACGCACGAATGCGTGGTTTTCCTGCGCATTTGGGAGAATCGGGGTGCAAGTCCCCGGCTGTACCAGTAACCGTAATTCCTCTT
>ERZ1032461.39-NODE-39-length-45106-cov-71.731771_pt1 | contig 45106 bp, 40 predicted proteins | sample MGYA00517098_ERZ1032461 | MGnify/ENA primary metagenome ERZ1032461 (study PRJEB33719, sample SAMN04261332) | wastewater metagenome | biome: periurban shantytown; feature: human; material: feces | host: Homo sapiens | place: Peru: Lima | collected 2013-01-26 ...
CCGGCCACGCACATAATCACCAACGGCATTACGCTGTAGCCTACGGCCAGCAGAATCAGCACGACAATCAACGCCACAATCCATAGACCGGTACCGATGGCAAACACCTTACGCAGGTCCACCCGTACGGGCTTGGGCGCGGGTTTGCGGACGGCAGGGTCAATGAGAGGCGCGAACTTCATACTCATGCACTGTAGTAAGAGTAGGGAGGGGCGTCAAACACCTCTCCCTACGATTTATTCAATCGGTATCAGTCGAGACCGATCAATGTGCATGGCATATATGGTCGGCCATGCGAGGCATAGACCGCCATCACAGGTGCTCGACCACATAGTCGACGCACTTGGTGAAGGCCATGACATCAGCCGGTTCCACCGAGGGGAACACGCCAACGCGCAGCTGGTTGCGGCCCAGCTTGCGGTAGCCGGCGGCGTCCACGATGCCGTTCTCTCGCAGGATGGACAGTATCTGGGAGGCCTGGACGCGCTCGTCCAGATCAATGGTGACCACGGCGTTCGAGCGTGCGTCCGCATCGACGACGAACGGAGCGGCGTATTCGGAGCGCTCGGCCCACGAGTACAGGATGGATGCGGACTTGGCGCAACGTGTGGTGGCCCAGGCGAGGCCGCCGTTGTTGTTGAGCCAGCGAATCTGGTTTTCCATCATGATCAGGGTGGCCACGGCGGGCGTATTCAGGGTCTGATCCTTGCGGGAGTTGTTCAGTGCCGTGGTCAGCGAGAGGAACGGCGGCACCCAGCGATGTGCGCCTTCCAGATGAGCGCTTGATTCGACGCATGCCGCACGATCGATGGCTTCGGGGGAGAGGATGGCGACCCACAGACCGCCATCGGCACCGAAGGCCTTCTGCGGTGAGAAGTAGTAGACGTCGGTCTGGCTGATGTCCACGGGCAAAGCGCCGGCTGCGCTGGTGCCGTCGATGACGGTCAGGGCACCGGCTTCACGACTGCCGGGCACGCGGCGAATCGGGGCGGCCACGCCAGTGGAGGTCTCGTTGTGAGCCCAGCAATATGTGTCCACGCCCTTGGTGAGCTCAGGCAGACGGTAAGTGCCCGGCTCGCCGGGGAACAGCACCGGGTCTTCAAGGAAGGGTGCGTTCGCGGCGGACGCGGCGAACTTGGCACTGAACGAGCCATACGTGCCGAATGCGGCGCGACGGGTGATCAGCGAAGCGCAGGCAATCTCCCAGAACGCGCTGGCGCCACCGTTGCCAAGCGCCACCTCATACCCTTCAGGCAGGTGGAAGAACTCGCGCAGACCTTCACGAATCGAAGCGACCAGTTGCTTGACTGGTGCCTGGCGATGTGATGTGCCAAGCAGGGTGGTGGCGCCGGCATCGAGCGCGGCGATCTGTTCGGGGCGGATTTTGCTGGGACCGGAGCCGAAGCGACCATCTTCGGGCTTCAGCGACTCGGGAATACTCAGTGTGATAGTCATGGCTTCAAGGGTAGACCAGTGTTGGGGAATATCGCGGATAATGCTCGGTGTGCGGGATTGCTGCGGGGCTACTGCGGAATTCCGGGGTGCCGGGCGGTAGTGGCGGCAATGCGGAATGCAGTGCAGAATGTACGCAGCACATCATGGCTACGGTGTGTCGGAATGACATGAGTTAGTGATTCTTCCGATAACCGGATAGTGAGGTTCGTGAACGGGCGGAAACAAGGCAGTTTTTCACCCTGCCGCACGGTTACGTAAATCGTTTGATATGCCCGGATGGTGGGGGATCGCATTGAGGATTGACCTCTGTTCGTTGTACAGTACTCAATTGTGCCGGTCATACGGGGTCGTTGAAAGGACCCCGCCGAACCCATCCAAGGAGTTAACGTAGTATGAAGCATGCTTCGCATAAAGCGACCACGGTCTCGCGCCAGAAGTTCAGCTTAGCGAAGGCATTGTTTGCCTCCGGCAAGGGTTCTCATTCCGTTCGTGCCGTGCGCGCGGTGCAATCCGCTGGCAGCGACGCCGTTGTTTTGGGGCTTGATCCGGCCATTGCCGAGAAGATCAATGAAATCGCTCCCCAGACTCGTCGTTCCATTCGTGAGGCCGCTCGTGCCGCTGAACGCCGTAGCCATATTCTTGCCTCGGCCTCACTGGCCGCTCTGGTCGGCACGGCCGCAGGTGCTCTCGCATTTTCCAACAATGAAGACGCCACGAACTCGTTCGTGGCTGATCCGGCCACGACGACCACGCAGATTAAGCGCATCAGCGATGTGACTGCGGCTTCTCGTTCCGAAGCGCGTACTGATTTGAGTTCATCCTCCGTTACCGCACAGTCCACCAATGAAGGCGGCTGGGGGCTGAGCAATTCAGACAGCACCTTGGACGCCAAGCTGATGAATCGCAATAATGCGAACAATCCTGTGGTGTCGGCTCTCGTGGATGCCGATGGCGATGCTGTGCCGGCTGGCTTCAACCCGAACCATGCCGTTGGCACCAACTCCAACAACTATCCGTGGGGTCAGTGCACGTGGTACGCGTACCAGCGTCGTGCCGAACTGGGCCTGCCTTCCAGCGGCAACTTCGGCAATGGTGGCGCGTGGGCGGCGTCAGCTTCCGCTCTGGGCTATTGGGTGGACAACACTCCTCGCCATGTCGGTGATGCTGTGGTGTTCGCTCCTGGCCAGGCCGATGCCGATGGCGCGTACGGCCATGTTGCCGTTCTGGAAAAGATCAATGCCGACGGCTCCATTGAGATCTCCGAATCCAATGCCAAGGGATTGGGTGTGATTTCGACCCGTACGTTCAGCGCCGCCGAAGCCGGTAAGTTCCAGTACGTTCACTACTGATTCATTTCATTGGCTTACATTCGGTGATTACTGTTCGGATGTGACGTCGCCCTATCGGCAATCGTTCGCGCGAAATGACATTTCAAGTGTTGCGGCCGCGTATTAGTCCGAACTGACCTGTGCCGACACGCCGATATATCCCAATAGCTCCGGGGTGTTTTATTTCTTCCATCCTGTACGAGTTAATGCGCACCGTGTAGGGTGATAGTTCTATGAAGACCAAAACTGTAGCTTCTTCCATTGTTGCCGCGATTGTCTCCTGTGCCTGCTTGTTTATGTTTGTTCCTACAGCAACTGCAGCTGAGGGTGTTACTGTGACTTCCACCAAGTCCTTCCCCTCGTACACCCAGGTGCGCAAAGATCTGACGACTGAAGCCACTGCCACGAGCGTTGAGGACAATGCTGATTGGGGCGGCATTGAGAACCTCGATGTGCCGCAGACGGAATCTCAGGCGGAAAAGGATGCCGCAGCGGCCAAGAAGGCTGCCGAAGAGGAGGCCGAGAAGCAGGCGGAGGTCGAGGCTCAGGCGACCCAGGAGCAGGCCAACGCCGCGAGCCGTAATGAGTCTCGCTCTTCTGTTACTTATTCCGATGCCAGTGGTTCGGTTTCCGCTGGTGCCGGTGCCTCTATCGACCGTGCGTATTCTTTGATCGGACAGAGCATGGACTGCACCGCATTGGTCAGTCAAGCGTTGGCGGCCCGTGGCATTAACTTCCACGGTTGGCCTGAAGAGTACGTCAATGTTCCTGGTGGCCACGTAGTCACAGACGGATCCCTGCAGCCGGGCGATATTCTGATTTATGCCAACACCGGTGGATGGAACGGTGGTGCACACTACGATCATGTGGCGTTGTATGTCGGCAACGGTCAGGCGGTCCATGGTGGATGGAATGGCTATAGCGTGGCTCTCGCTAGTGCCATGACCGAAAAGCTCACCATCGTGGTGCGTATCCCGTGATGCAGTCTTATTGATTGATTTATTGCAGGCCTCGGATGCCGATCGGTATCCGAGGCCTGTTGCGTTCTCCTGCCGAATGATGCACCCGCGACATCATCTTCGAAATGCTATTCCTGTTATGAAATCGACCCATGTGTGCTAGTGTATGGCGTTGATGATGAGCGTTAAGACTATTATTTCCACATCAGTGGCGATTATCGCCACGGGTGCCATGTTTGCGTGCGTAGCCCCGTTTGCCTCTGCCGATTCCGCGCAGACGAGTGCTGTGGTGTCCTCACGTTCTTTCCCGAAGGCGAGTTCGGTGAAGAAGAATTTGTTCGCCGAATCCACCTCCACCTCGGTTGATGAGAACTCTAAATGGGGTGGCATCGAGACTCTTGATGTGCCACAGACCGAGTCTCAGGGCGAGAAGGAAGCTGCTGCAGCGGCGGCGGCTCAGAAAGCCGCTGATGAAGCTGCTGCAGCCCAGTCCGCTGCTGCTGCGGCAGCCAGCCGCTCTGAACAGCGTGCGTCGATTCCACAGGTTGACTTGGGTAAAATGACTGGCACTGGCACTGGCGCTGAGCTTGCTAGCTTCTCACTGAAGTTCCAAGGCTATCCGTATGTTGCCGGCGGCAACACTCCGGCAGGATGGGATTGCTCCGGTTTTGTGCAGTACGTCTTCTCCCAGTTTGGCATCTCCCTGCCTCGTACCTCTGGTGCTCAAGCCACCGTGGGTACTCCGGTCGCAAGCTTGGCGGATGCCAAGCCGGGTGACATTCTTGCGAATGGTACTCATGCGGCCATTTACATCGGTAACGGACAGGTGATGAATGCTATGAACCCGGTGCAGGGAACGGCAGTAAGCGACGTTTCCGTATTCGGTGGAGCTGGATATTCCATTCGCCGCGTGATGTGACAAGAATTATGCGGTAAGCGAATTCGTATTAAGGCACGTCCTTTGGGGTGTGCCTTTTTCGTATACGCGGATTTCTTTTTGAGCGGAGGATACCGGCCAAACCGAGTGTCGCGGGGTATTGTTGAGATACGCGGTATTCGTGCCGCAATAACTTCAAGGAGGTCGTCATGATTAACGACAAGGCTATTCTCGTCGGCGTTGACGGGTCGCATGCCAGTTACAAGGCAACATGGTGGGCCGCGAATTATGCAAAGCACGCGGGGCTGACGCTGCAGATTGTCTGCGCATATTCCCTGCCGAGCTATGCCGCCGTTTCGTTCGATGCCACTTACACGGCGATGGGGGACGATAACGCCGCGCATTCCGATGCTCAGGAGATTCTGTCCAAGGCCAAGGCCATCGCAGACGAGCAGGGCGTCGAAGCCGCCACACTGATTGTTACCGGAGATCCGGCATCGGTGTTCGTCGAATTGTCTCGTAACTACAATCTGATCGTCATTGGCAACCGTGGCAAGGGCGGTCTGGCCGAGCGCCTGCTGGGCACTACGTCCTCATCGCTGCCGGCATATGCTTACTGCCCGATTGTGGTGGTGCCGTACACCGATGATGACGGTAACCTGATGCACCTGAACAACACGATCACCAAGGTGGCCGTCGGCTCCGACGAATCCAAGTGGGGTCTGAAGGCGCTGGACATTGCCGCCGACTTCGCCACGTGCTGGGGTGCGGAACTGGACGTGATTTCCGCTGTGCCGAACCTGAAGGGTGTGGACGGCGAGGACGCCGTCATGGAGTCCTACAAGGACGATCTTGAGGTGCGCATCAAGCCGTTGCAGGAATCGCATCCTGATCTGAAGATCAACAAGCAGATCGTTTCCGGCCCGGCCGTGAGCGCCCTGACCAAGGCCAGCTACGATCACGATGTGGTTGTTGTCGGCTCCCGTGGTCGCGGCGGCTTCACTGGCTTGCTGCTGGGCTCCACCAGCCAGGGCCTGCTGCAGCATGCGGTCGGCCCGGTGTACGTGGTGCCACGCAAGTATGTTGAGGCCGCGGAATCGCGTCTCGACACCGTGCCGAGCTCGCCCGCCGAAGTGCCTACCAAGTCGCTGGAGGAGATTGCCGGCGTCGAGGAGATTCCGGTGTCCGCAGCCGAGCCTGAAGTCGCCCAGCAGATCGAAAAGACCATCGATCCCGATCGCCAGTAAAGTCCGAATATACGGAAAGAGGCTCCCGCCAGGGAGCCTCTTCAATTTATATCCCGTCTCAGTGCTTGACGGTGACGTTCATGCGCACCGGGGTCTCCTGCACGTAGGTGTGCTTGACCGTGCAACCCTTGTCGATATGGCGGGTGACGCGCTCCTTGAGCTTGTCGGCATCCTCCTCGGACAGACCGGCGTCGGAAGCATCAATCACCACCTGCTCCTCGAAACCGGTGTAGGCGTCATTTTCCGGGTCGTACGTGCCATCCACCACAATCTTGGCACCCTTGCCCTCACCCAGCGTATGTTCGATGGCGAACTGGCTGGACAGCGCGGCGCAACCGGCCAGCGCGACCTTCATCAGATCGCCCGGCGTGAACTGGCCACGATCCTTGCCGAACTTAATGTGTGCGCCATCGTCGCTGAACGCATCCCACGAACCGTCCTTGTTACGCTCAACCCACAGTCGCTTACCCATAGCTGCTCCTTTATTTTCAGCCGCCGGCGATCTGGCCCATCGCCATGCCAGCGGGGGAGCGCGGCACCTGGCCGCTCTCCCGCATCAGTGGACTTCTCTATTATGCCCCTAAGCTACACTGGTGCACATGGCTTTGACCGAAGAACAACTCGCAGATATTCGCTCCCGTATCCCCGCACGTCCCGAAACGGACATTCCGATGCCCTATGAGGACCTGGTGCGCAAGATCCTGACCGAAGGCACGCTGAAGTCCGATCGCACCGGCACCGGCACGATTTCCCTGTTCGGCCAGCAGATGCGCTTTGACCTGTCGAAGTACTTCCCGTTGCTGACCACCAAGACCGTGTTCTTCAAAGGCCTGGCCTATGAGCTGCTGTGGTTTTTGAAGGGTTCCTCCAACATCAACTGGCTGCTGGAGCACAACGTGCATATTTGGGATGAGTGGGCGGACGAGAACGGCGATCTGGGCCCGGTCTATGGCGTGCAGTGGCGTTCCTGGCCCGCGCCGACCCCCGAGGACCCGAATCGCACCATCGACCAGATCTCCAATGTGCTCGACCTCATCAAGCATCATCCGGATTCGCGCCGCATGATCGTCTCCGCGTGGAATCCGGCCGAGGTGGAGAAGATGGCGTTGCCGCCCTGCCACGCGCTCTTCCAGTTCTACGTGGCCGACGACAAGCTAAGCTGCCAGCTGTACCAGCGTTCCTGCGACATGTTCCTCGGCGTGCCGTTCAATATCGCCTCCTACTCGCTGCTCACCATGATGATGGCGCAGCAGGCCGGGCTCAAGCCGGGCGAATTCGTCTGGACCGGCGGCGACTGCCATGTTTACGACAACCACGTCGACCAGTTCCTTGAGCAGCTGGGCCGCAAGCCCTACCCGTACCCGACCATCGAGATCCGTAAGGCCGATTCCCTGTTCGACTACCAGTATGAGGACTTCAAGGTCGTCGGCTACCAGCATCACCCCACTATTAAGGCACCTGTTGCGGTCTGATGCTGATTACCGTTTCGTGGACAGCGAATACTGTGAAGGTGACGGCCCCCGAGTCTTCGCTGTCCACTACACTAAGGCCCAGTTCCGCAATCCAGGAGGAGTAAGCGAAATGGAGCATGACAGTAGCCGTAGCGGCTATCACGAACCCGAGCCCGGATCTGCCGGGCTGTCTGCCACTGAAGAAGACTGGGGTGACGATTATCCCAAGACCTTCTCGGTGAATCTTATCTGGGCCGAAGCCCGTGACAAGGAAGGTCGCGCCGGTGCCATCGGCCTCAATGGTGGCATGCCTTGGCACTGTGCCGAGGATATGAAGCATTTCAAGGAGCTGACCGTCTCCCATCCGGTGATTATGGGTCGTAAGACCTGGGAATCGCTGGGGGGCAAGTACCGGCCGCTGCCCAACCGCGACAACATCGTCGTTTCCCACGATCCGATGTACCGTGCGCCGGGGGCCACTGTGGTCACCAGTCTTGACGACGCGCTCGATATGGCCCGTCAGGAGGCGATTCCGGACGACGGTCTGGACCGTTCGGAGATTTGGATCATCGGCGGCGCCCAGTTGTTCGCCAAGGCTTTGCCGTTCGCGGACAAAGCCTATGTGACTGATCTGGCCGCCACCGTGGATGCCGACAGCTACGCGCCCGATATGGCGTCGCTGGTCGAGGCCGGGATGTGGCGGGAAGCCGAAGTGGGCGAGTGGCATACGCCCGCCAAGGAGGAGTCCGGCATCGATTCCTATCGTTTCCGTATCTTGGCCAAAACCAAGTAAGCATGCGAATCCGGCTTATGCCCTTTATAGCGGCATGAGCCGGATTCATATTCATTCGACCCCAACAATACAGTCGGGCCGTGTGCGGCCCGGTGAAGCCCGATTGAGGATTGATTCAAAGCTATGAGCAATACCCAGCCCTACACCGTAATGACCGTCTGCACCGGCAATATCTGCCGTTCGCCTATGGGTGAGATCATTCTGCGTCACTTCTTTAATGAGCGCGGTCTTGGCGATCAGGTGAACGTGGAATCCAGCGGTGTGTCCGACGAGGAGTGGAGCCACCCGATCGACCCGCGTGCCGTGCGCGTGCTACGCGAACGTGGCTATGGTGATGAGATTCCGCGTGACCACTTCGCACACCGCATCTCGCGTGAGGAAATCGACCGTACCGACCTGTTCCTGCCGATGACCGCCTCCCACATGCGCGCCCTGCTGCGCATGCTGCCGGCCGGCAAGCGCGCCGAAGTGCACATGTACCGCAGCTTCGACCCGAATCTGCCCAAGCCGAAGCCCGGCCGCGAAGATCAGATCGATCTGGTGGACCCGTGGTACGGCGGCAAGCACGAGTTCGAGGTCGCCATCGACCAGATTGAGGAAGTCGCCCCGTACATCGTCGATTGGGTGGCGAAGCAGCTGTAGGAATCGGCCTGTGGCCGATGCTGTGTGTTTCGCAGTCTTACGACTGCGGGTCTCTACCTCCGTCACCGCTTCGCGGTGCCGCCTCCCTCGTCAGAGGAAGGTACAGAAGATTACCTCCCTCCGTAAGGGAGGTGCTGAGCATAGCGAAGCGGAGGGAGAGACTAACGAGTCGGGTGCCTCAGAACACCAGTTGCACCAGCAACATATATACAATTGTGCCGCCGGCGATTGAAAGCAGCATATTGCGTTTCCATACGTGCAGCAGCACGATGACGGTGCAGGCGATGAGTTCCGGAAGGCCGTGTGAACCGGTCAGAATCGGGGTGTTGCGCAGTGCGTATACCACCAGTAGACCGGTCATCGCATAGGGCAGGACCTGGCCGAAATACTCGATGATGCGCGGCGGCTGCTTGGACTCGGGAAACACCAGAAACGGCAGAAAACGGGTGCACATCGTGCCCAGCACCACCGTCACGATAGTGATTGCGCCTTGCCAGATGGTCATCGTCATCGCGTCTGTCCTTCCTTCTGCTGGTCCGCTGCGTGGCTCATGGCATGGTCTGCCGTGGCTTCCGGGGCGTCGGCGGCCGGCCGCAACACGTCCAGATGCGGGCGTAGCGCGACGAACAGTATCAGCATGGCGATCATTGAGGGAATCATGAAATCATTGGCCCCGAATATCAGCAGGCAGGCCAGTGATGTCAGCACACCGATGACGGCGGACAGTCGCTCGCGATGCTTGCCGTCGAGCCACTGATCGAGGAAGATCACCAGAAACAGCGCGGTCAGTACGAAATCAAGACCGTCGGTATTGAACGGCAGATGCGCGCCGATCAGCCCGCCCAGTGTGGCGCCGGTCACCCAATACAGCTGATTGCACAGCGTAACCCAGAAGTAGAACCAGCCACGGTCGATGCCGGCGGGGATTTTCGCGGTGGAGTTGATGGCAAAAGTCTCGTCGCACATACCGAAAATCAGGTATGGGCGCTTCCAGCCGAGCCCTTTGAATTTGCCGAGCATGGATAGTCCATAAAACAGGTGACGGGCGTTGACCATCAGGGCCAGCAGAAAGCCGGCGAGCGGGTTGAACGCGGAGAGCAGCAGATTCACCGTGACGAATTCCATTGAACCGGCGAAGATGAACGCGCTCATACACATCGGCCATACGAAGGAGAAGCCTTTGGTGCCCATGAGAATGCCATACGAGGCGCCGAGAAACAGGAACCCCAGGCAAATCGGTATGGTCAGCGGAAACGCCGCTTTGAGCGCCGGCAGCCAGGCGTTGGTGTTGGTGTTGGCGGTGTCTGCCATGTGGATGATGTTCTCCTTGTACAACTGGTCTGCCGGCCGATGTTCGCCGATGATGCCATATGCGGTTATACACGCATGGTGTCGATAAACGGGGTGAGGGTGGCGTCGGGACCCTGTGCGCGAAGTCACAGTGTGGAGGATGTCACATCGTCTACGGTGGGATAGTCCTTGTGGCGGGCGCGAACACGTGCTGAGATGAAACCATGAGCACATATCAAGCGGGCCGAATGCTTTCAGACCTGGTCCCGCGAATACGAAAAGACCTCGGTCGCTATGACCGGGGTCTTTAGTGAAGTACCCCCAGAGAGAGTCGAACTCTCGTTGTCAGATTGAAAGTCTGGTGTCCTAACCGTTAGACGATGGGGGCGAACAACTCGAATTACTTTACGGGAGGTTGTTCGGTTATGCAAATCGACGGCATTTCGGCGTGTCGCAATCAGTTCAGGGTAACGGCCTGATAGGTGAAGTCATGAATCACGCGGCCGGCGGCCAGGCCCTTCTTCTCGAAGTTGGTGAGCACGCGGCCCTCGAATCGCTCGGATTCGGTGAAGTCGGCGTGCGGCATATCGGCGGCCATGTCGGCATTGCCCTTGCCCACGTGCTCCAGCGGCAGGCTGACGGTTACGCTGCCCAGGTTCTTCCAGCCATCGAGGCCGTCCATCACCTCGTGCACGTGCAGGGCATAGTCCTCGATGTCGGTGGCGATACGCCAGACGCCGTCTGTGACCAGCGCGCGATGAATGTCGCCGGCCATGGCCTTCTGCACGATGCGGCGCTTGTGGTGCTTCTTCTTGGGCCAAGGGTCGGGGAAGAAGGTCCATACCTCGGCCACGGTGCCGGCCGCGGTCACCTTGAACAGCTCGGGCGCATTGACCTGGGCCACGCGAATGTTGGTCAGCCCCTGCTTGCCGGCGAGCAGCAGCGTGTGGGCCACGCCGGGGTCATAGACCTCTAGAGCAAGGAAGTTCGTCTCCGGGTGGGCTGCGGCTGCTGCCACCACGTTTTCTCCCTGCCCGGTGCCGATTTCCACAATGAGCGGATTATCGTTGCCCCATGCGGACTCCACGAACGCGCGGTCGAGCGTGACGCCTTCGCGCACGTCCAGCAGGTTGCCGGCCGCAATATCCAACAGATATGTGCCGGCATAGTTGTCCCATGCGCGCTGCAGGCGATCGTCCAAACGTCCGGAGCGGCGTACGAAGGAGAGCACCTTGTGCAGGGGGTGCGCCGGTGCCTCGGTGTGGTCTGTGCCCATCGCGGCGACGGGATCGATTGCTGTGGATTCGGGATTGGTCATATATTCCTCGGATTTTCCTTGTGCGCCGCACCGCTGTTCATTCATTAGGTCGATTTGGCGTTCATTAGGTAGGTGGTGCGCGATACCAACCACCATATCAAGCCGTTTACCCGGTGTCCGTGCGGGCCGGCTCCGGGCCGACCTACCTAATGAACGCCAAATCGACCTAATGAATGCAGATATTGCCGGACGACACCACCGTTTTGTGCGATTATGTTCGTGTGATATACTCAAATTGTTTCAAAAGGTAACAAAGCGGACCAAAAGTGAACAGCCGCTGAACTCCCCACGGCCGACACTTGCAACCCGCACAAGGAAAGGTCAACTATGACAGTTCTCGTCATCGGCGGCTGCGGCTACATCGGCGCTCATGTCGTTCACGCACTCCATCAGGCCGGCGAAAAGGTCGTTGTCGTCGACGATCTGAGCTACGGCAAGCCCACTCGCATCGAAGGCTCCCGCCTGTACGGCATGGATATCGCCGCCCCGGGCGCCGGTGAGCGTTTGGCCGAAATCCTCGATGCCGAAGGCGTCGACTCCGTGATCCACTTTGCCGCTCGCAAGCAGGTCGGCGAATCCGTGGAGAAGCCGCTGTGGTACTACCAGCAGAACATCAACGGCATGCTCAACGTGCTCACCGGCATGACCCAGTCCAAGAACGCCAAGAAGCTCGTCTTCTCCTCTTCCGCCGCCACCTATGGTGTGCCGCCGGTCGATGTGGTGCCTGAGGACGTCGTCCCGATGCTGCCGATCAACCCCTACGGCCAGACCAAGCTGTTCGGCGAGTGGATGGCACGCGCCTGCGAGCAGCCGTTCGGCATCCGCTTCTGCGCGCTGCGCTACTTCAACGTGGCCGGCTGCGGTCCGGTGGAGCTTGAGGATCCGGCCATCCTGAACCTCATCCCGATGCTGTTCAATCGCCTCAAGCAGGGCAAGGCTCCCGCCATCTTCGGCGACGACTACCCGACTCCGGACGGCACCTGCGTGCGCGACTACATCCACGTCTCCGACTTGGCCGACGCCCACATCGCCGCCCTCAAGTACCTCGACCGTGACGAGCGCAAGTACGACGCCTTCAACGTCGGCACCGGCGAAGGCACCTCCGTGCGCCAGATCGTCGACGAAGTCAAGAAGGTCACCGGTCTGCCGTTCACCGAGGCTGTCATGGCCCGCCGCGCCGGCGACCCGCCGCACCTGATCGGCTCCCCGAAGCGCATCAACGAGGAGATGGGCTGGCATGCCAAGTACGACGTGGAAGACATCGTCAAGTCCGCGTGGGATGCCTGGCAGGCCAACCCCGAACACCACATCGACGTCGACACCTGGAAGCAGGCTGACTGAGATTGACGGTCACTTTGCGGTGGATGCCGCGAAGCGTTTCCGTCCATAAGGGCGTGGCCGGGGTTCCGGTCGCGCCCTTCGTCGTTTTGTGGATGTTTGTGACAGACGTGTTCGCGTGCTGGTGATAGCAAAAACCTTGAAATTATGCGGAACACGCCGAAGTTTGCATGACTGGCGAATTTCAGTAATATATACATCTGTTGCCTCACGCAAGTGAGAACAATGGCCCCGTAGCTCAGTTGGTTAGAGCGCCGCCCTGTCACGGCGGAGGTCACCGGTTCAAGTCCGGCCGGGGTCGCTGGAATGGTTATGAAGCCCGGATTATCCGGGTTTTTGACTGTTCATGGCTCTGTAGCTCAGTTGGTAGAGCGAGCGACTGAAAATCGCTAGGTCAACGGATCGACGCCGTTCGGAGCCACCACAATGAAGCCCCGCCTTGTGCGGGGCTTTTGCATATCCGTCACGTATCTACTCCGGCGGGCTGGCCGGTCAATGCAAAGGCTCGCGTTCGCCAACAACTGTCTTCCTCGCCGCAACTATGCACGCCAACAGCACCAATGCGAACATCGGGTTAGGGTTAAATAAAGAAACGTGGGTCTTATCCGCGCGTGTCATGGTCGGTGCGATCGTCCGCCCCAGCCGTTTCTGGGGCTGTGGCGCTCATAGAGTCAGTATTGCAGAAAAAGCACCTGCGAAATGCGCGTGCGAAGGGAATCGTGTGGGACGGCACGTGATTTTGCCGATTTTCGACGTGCCGTCCCACAGCGTTCGAAGAACGCCCTCAGAGCTGAGGGCAAAGAACGGCTCTATTCTGCGGTTCTCGGCTTATGTCATGCGGGATAGCAGATACGTCAAACGATTGATGTATCTGCTATCCCACACTTCTGTGGGACGGCAGATGAACAATGGTAAAAACCGCGTGCCGTCCCACAAAAAGGAATCAGGCCTGCCACCATTGGCGCAGGGGGTACCACTTGCCGTCCGGGTGGGCCACGCGATCCGGCTTGACGGCCAAGAACTGGTGAATCTGGATGCCGTCGAGCTCGAAGTTCAGAGCGCAGGCGGCCATGTACATACCCCATACCTTGGCGCGTTCAAAGCCGACCTGCTTGACCGCGTCGTCCCAATGCTCGGAGAGGTTCTGGTTCCAGTGATGCAGGGTGAGCGCGTAGTGCTGGCGCAGGTTCTCCTGATGCACCACGTTGAAGCCGGCGTCATGGATGCACGATTCGATGAAGCCGGGCGCGCCGAGATCACCGTCCGGGAAGATGTAACGGTCGAGGAATTCGTCGGTACCGGGCTTGCCGTGAGGCTTGTCATGGCTGATGGTGATCTGGTGGTTCAGCAGTCGGCCCATCGGCTTCAGAAGGCGGAACATCTCTTCGAAGTAGCTCTGGTAGTTCTTGACGCCTACGTGCTCCATCATGCCGATCGAGCAGATACCGTCGAAGTCGTGCTCAGGCACCTCGCGGTAGTCCTGCACACGCACTTCGGCCAGATCCTGCAGCCCTTCACAGGCGATCCATTCGTTGGCGTACGCGGCCTGTTCCTTGGAAAGGGTGACGCCGAGCGCCTTGATGCCGCGACGGGCGGCGGTGATGACCATCGAACCCCAGCCGCAGCCGATGTCCAGTAAGCGCTGGCCGGGCTGCAAGTCCAGTTTGTCGAGAATCAGGCGCAGTTTGTTGGCCTGTGCGTCTTCAAGGCTCATGTGTTCGTTGTCGAATACCGCGCAAGTGTAGGTCATGGAGGATCCAAGGAAGTCGGCGTAGAACTCGTTGGACATGTCGTAGTGGAAGCTGACGGTTTCCGAATCGGCCTTTTCGGTGTGCGGCATCAGGCCACGCTTGATACGGGCGAACTTGCTCGGGCCCTCGGTGGCGGGCACCGGCGGCTTCTTGAAGCCATGGCTCAGGATGCCGGCAGATACGCGGGCAATTGATGTGGGAGTGAGTGGGCGAACGTATTTGGACAGCGACACCAGCTTGCGCATCGCCGGATACGGGTCGGCGTAGTCAATGCCGTCCACGTCGAAATCGCCCAGAATGTATGAGCGCACGATGCCGATTTCATTCGGGTGCGCGAGTAGCTGGTACATGCAGTTCGGCGTGGCGATTTTGACCTTCAAATCCGCGTCTGCCGGGCCGAAATGCGAGCCGTCGAAAGCGTCGATACGAACGGGAGTGGCGGGGTCGAGAAACAGGGACGCCATCTCGCCGACCGTCATAGCCTTGCCATTTGCCATTATCTACCTCATTCTCTTATGATGATCACCCCAACTGTCGAGGTATCTTAGTCCTCTTCAGGAGACTGAAACCGTTGAATACACCATCTGGTGAACCAGTTCGCGTTCGGCTGATGAAGCACGAATGGAATTAGGCATCTCGCATATTGATTGCGCTACGCGCGAAGTAGGCGGATGAGAGACGAGTTTCTCGGAGAGCGTCAGATGACTCCGGAAAATGGTCTTATCGTTGAGATTTCGGGCGATGGAACTGGTTTGGTCAATGGACAATAATTCGACAAGTGCGGAATTCCGCCATTTCTTGCCATTATTTTCAGTGTTGTTCTTTCAGCGTGTTTTCAGGTGAATGCTCATGCGCGGAGTAGACTGGGGAACCGTTGGACCACTCAAAGACAGAGTGGACCACCAGTTAAGACACTAGCTCAAAAGGAGAGCCCCTATGGTGTACCGCATGATTTTCAACCAGACTGCATACTTCGGACGTGGCGCGATCAAGGAGATTCCGGCCGTCGCCAAGCAGCACGGCTTCACCAAGGCATTTATCGTCACCGACCCGGTGCTGCTGGAGACCGGCACCGCCGAGAAGGTCACCAAGGTTCTGGATGAGGCCGGCCTGCCGTACGAGGTGTTCTCCAACGTCAAGCCGAACCCGCCGGTCGAGTGCATCAAGGACGGCGTCGCCAAGTTCGCCGAGTCCGGTGCGGACTTCCTGATCGGCCTGGGCGGCGGCTCCCCGCAAGACACCTGCAAGGGCATCGGCATCATCACCGCCAACCCGGAGTTCGCCGACGTGCTTTCTCTGGAAGGCGTCGCGGATACCAAGAACCCGTCCGTCCCGATCTTCGGCGTGCCGACCACCGCCGGCACCGCCTCGGAGACGACCATCAACTACGTGGTCACCGACACGGCCAACAAGCGCAAGTTCGTGGCTGTCGACCCGCACGACATCCCGATCGTCGCTTTCGTGGACCCGGATCTGACCGACTCGATGCCGCGCGGCCTGAAGGTCGCCACCGGACTTGACGCCCTGACCCACGCCATCGAGGGTTACATTACCCCGGGTGCCTGGAGCCTGTCCGACTGCCTGTCCATGCAGACCATCCGCATGATTGCCAAGAACCTGGCCAAGTCCGCCGACGGCGACATTCCGGCCGGCGAGCAGATGGCCTACGCGTCCTACATCACCGGTATGGCCTACTCCAACGTGGGCCTCGGTCTGGTGCACGGCATGGCTCACCCGCTGGGCGGCCGTCTGGGCGTGGCCCACGGTGTGGCCAACGGTATTCTGCTGGCCCCGGTCATGGAATACAACAAGGACTTCACCGGTGAGAAGTACCGCGACATCGCCGATGCGTTCGGTGTTGAGGACGCCTACACCGGCGACCTGGAGAAGGTGCGCGAAGAGGCCGTGCAGGCCGTCCACAAGCTGACCGTGGATCTGAAGAACCCGACCACGATTTCCGAAGTGGGCGCCACCGAGGCCGACCTTGAGCCGCTGGCTCACGATGCCTTCAACGACGTGTGCACCCCCGGCAACCCGCGTCAGGCAACCGAAGAGGACATCCTCGCGATTTACAAGTCGCTGATGTGATCAGTCAATGACAGTAAACATTAGCTCCCTCTGATGAGGGAGCTGTCAGCGTAGCTGACTGAGGGAGAGAAGTTGCGGCGTAGCCGCTGAATAATAGGTATCGGCCTGCGTCCGATTCAATGTTTTAGCGACTGCGTCGCAGTCTCTTCCTCAGTCTCACTTCATTCGACAGCTCCCTTATCAGAGGGAGCTTGCATAAGCAGAGGGGGCTCGTATATCTAGCTACTTTTCGTGCTTTTCGTCGTAGACTTCGTCGGTGGGGGTCTCGTCGTACAGCTGCTTGCCTTGCGCCTCCGCCAGTTCCATCTGCTCGTTGATCCACGCGGCTTCAGCCGGATTGATATCCGCGGAATTCAGCACTTTCTGCCACACCGGGTAGAACATATGCATCGCCGGATACATGGCGGTGAACAACACCTCCGGCTTATGCGTGCGCGTATGTTGCGGATGCGCATCAAACGTATTCTTAAAACGTCGCATGTAGCTCAGGAACGAACTCAACGACGTATCCATCCGTCGCGCACTCATCGCGGCGATCATGCGCGGCGAGTACACGGTTTTCAGATCCTTGCCCATCAGATGCAGGGAAATATCGATATCCTCATGCATCACATCGGCCTTATCCCGGCAGACCTCATTCGCAATCTGATGCCAGGCCGAAGCGCGCAAGGCCATATTCGAGCCGAACAGCAGCGGCTGGCCGCCATCGGCGCGGTAGATTCGCTTGCGTAAGGAATTGTCGCCCTTCAACCCGAAATGGCGTGAGGGCATGTCGTAATACATCACCGGACCAGTGGCACCCATCGCGGCCGGGTCTTCGGTGAAGATGCCGGAGACCACCTCCACCCAGTCAGGCCGGATCATACAGTCGGCGTCAAAACGGCCCAGCACATCGCCGGTCGCGGCGTTCAGGCCAAAGTTGCGGGTGGGAATCAGCCCCTGTTCATCGTTCTGGTGCAACAGTTTGACCGGGGCCTCGGGATGTTCGGCAATGAACTGTTCGACAACCGCACAGGTGTTGTCCGTAGAACGATTGTCCACCACCAGCACCTCATGCGGCATGATGGTCTGACGGGTGGCGTTCAGCAGGCAGTCGCGGATGCGTTCGGCTTCGTTCCACGCTGGGATGATGATCGAAACGTTGAGCATAACATCAACAATAGAAAAGCGGGTGTACGCCGCCGGCGTATCCGAGCTTCAAACCCCTCGCTACAATGGGGAGCCATGAGCGAACGCGTGCGAAACGTAAACAGCACCGACACGTTGAGAACCGGTGCCGCAGAGGCCGGGGCAGACCCGGACGACGAGAATCGTATCGACTTTGGTACTTTGTTCCCCGCCAAGGGAGATTCCCGTAGGCCACCGGAATGGTTCGGCCGCGCGCTGCTGTATGTGGCCCTTGCCGTCATCGTATTCATGTTCTGCTGGCGCTCGTGGGGCGACATCTCCTATCTAGTGCTCGACATCATCATCTCGCTGTTCCTGGCGCTGGCCGTCGAACCGCTGGTGGTGGCGCTGGTGGCTCATGGCTGGAAGCGTGGCGTAGCTTCCGCCGTCAGCTTGGTGGGCGTGGCCGTGGTCGTGGGTGTGCTGCTCACGCTATTTGGCAACATGTTCGTACAGCAGATGATTGCCATGGTCCGCGGTTTGCCGGCCATGTATGAGCAGATTCGTGAGTTCGTGGACCAGTATGCCACGTTCAAGATGCCGGAAATCAGCAATCTCGGCATGGAAATCTTCAACAATATCCAGACCTCGTGGGTCACCGATTTTGCCGGTACCGCCATGAGTACGGTGGGCGGCCTGTTCTCCTTCCTGCTGAACCTCATGACCGTGGTCATGACCACGTATTACATCTCCGCCGCCGGCCCCAAACTGCGCCGCTCCTTCTGCCAGTGGCTGGCCCCCAACACGCAGCGCCGATTCCTGCTGGTGTGGACCGTGGCCCAAGGCCAGATTTCGTCCTTCCTGTTCTCCCGTTCGATTCTGGCGTTGATCAACGCCACCTGCACTGCCATCTTCTTAGAGATTCTGCATGTGCCCTACTGGCTGCCGTTGGCCCTGTTCTGCGGCGTGGTGTCCCAGTTCATCCCCACGGTCGGCACCTATATCGGCGGCGCGCTGCCGGTGCTGTTCGCTTGGGGCAACCGCGGATGGACGTACGCCGTGGCGGTGCTGGTGTTCATCATCGTCTACCAGCAGATCGAGAACCTGATTCTCTCGCCGAGGATTTCGCAGCGCACGATGGATATCAACGCGGCCGTCGCCTTCCTCGCGGTGCTGGCGTTCGGCTCGCTGTTCGGCGCGTTTGGCGCGTTCCTGGCGCTGCCGGTCACCGCATCGCTGCAGGCCATCTTCCGTGCGTACACCAAGCGCTATGAGCTGATTGACTCACCACTGATGAACGATCCGACTCCGGAGAAGAAGTCCAAGATCGTCGAGGCGTCCGAAGCGTTCGGCGAGCATGTGCTGCAGCCGATCGGCGAGCACATGCCGCGTGCGGCCAAGGGGTCCACCAGTCGTGTGCCGATGAATGAGGAACTGCGTTTGCTGCAGGAACAGATCTATGCGATTCCGCCACACGAGACGAAAGAATCCGATTTGGACGATTCCGCCACCGTGGCGATTCCGCAGCGTGGTGCCGCGGATACGCAGCAGTCTGAGCAGCCCAAGCAACGCAAGCAAACCAAGCAGTCTGATCAATCTGCCTCCAGCAATCCTAGGGCGGGGTGGCGCTGATGACCCTGCTTTCCGTACTCGATATTCTTCTGGTAATCGTCGGTGGTGCCGGCATGATATATCAGGGACTGTGCATCGTGATGTCCCTGTTCGCCAAGCCCGTGCGCTTCCCCGACGCCCCGATGACCAACCGGTATGCCGTACTGATCTCCGCGCGCAACGAAGAAAACGTGATCGGCAACCTTATTGGGTCGATTCGCGATCAGACCTACCCGTCCGACCTCATCGACATCTGGCTGGTGGCCGACAACTGCACCGACAACACCGCCGACGTGGTGCGGTCTTTGGGCTGCCATGTGGTGGAACGCCACAATCTTGAACTGGTTGGCAAGGGATATGCGCTGACGTATCTGTTGGGGCATATGCTCGACATCGGTGTGGCCGATGATTATGAGGCCTACTTCGTGTTCGATGCCGATAACAAGCTGGACAAGCATTACTTCGAGGAAATGAACAAGGCGTTCTGCTCCGGATTCAAGATTCTGACCAGCTACCGTAATTCGGTGAATCTGGCGGATAACTGGGTGTCTTCTGGTTCTGCGCTGTGGTTCATCCGTGAATCGCGATTCCTGTCTAACTCGCGTATGATTCTCGGTTCCTCTTGCCATGTGGGCGGTACGGGATTCATGTTCTCCCGCGAGGTGATGAAGCGGAACAAGGGATGGAAGTTCCACCTGCTCACTGAAGATCTTGAATTCACTATGGATTCGATTCTGCATGGCGACCGCATCGGCTATTGCGGTACTGCGATCCTCTACGACGAGCAGCCGGTTACCTTCTCGCAAAGTTGGCGTCAGCGTTTGCGTTGGAGCAAGGGATTCCTGCAGGTATTCCGTTATTATGGCTCGGCATTGCTGAAACGCGCGGTTCGCGAACGTGATTTCTCCTGCATCGACTTCACCTTGATGCTGTGTCCGTTTACCGTGTTGGGCGTGATTCGCGCGGTGATGGGCTTGCTGTTCGCCGCGTGTGGCTTCGTGAGTTGGTCGAGCCAGCTGCAATCGCTGGCCGGTTGGTCCAGCGGCATCATCACATCGGTGTTGGGTCTGATGGCATTGGCTGCATTGACCATCATTGTCGAGCACGACCAGATCGGTGCCACGAACAAGGAGCTGCTCGCCTATGTGCTCAGCTTCCCGATTTACATGCTCAGCTACGTGCCGATTTCCTTCCAGGCCATCTTCGCCAAAGCCCAGTGGAAGCCCATCGCACATAGGGGCTGACCGAGTCCGCTAGTCCGGAGCTGCTCAGCGGGGCAATCCAACAGCAACCCGGGGGTGCTGCGCTGAGGGTTGACTGGTGGGCTAGAGTAGATGCATGAGCTTAGACAATACTCAAAGGAATGTCGGATTTCAGCCGCCGATGATGCCAGCCGCCGCTCCCGCGTCTTCGCAGTCGCAACAGCCACAGCCGCAAGCATGGCCGCCGAACCCGAATACGGCGGTGTCCATTCGCGGCCTGTTCAAGCACTTCGACCGGAAGATCGCCGTCAACGGGCTCGCGCTTGACATTCCAATCGGCTCGTTCTACGGACTGGTGGGCCCTAACGGCGCCGGCAAAACCACCACGCTCAATATGGTGACCGGTCTATTGGTGCCGGACGCCGGCACCGCCATGATTCTGGGCCATGACGTGTGGAGCGACGTGAACACGGCCAAGCGCATGATCGGCGTCATGCCCCAGCCCGACCAGATCTTCGACCGACTGACCGGTTTGCAATTGCTCGTCTACTCCGGCATGCTGCGCGGCATGAGCCGCGAGGAGACCACGCGTCGCGCCCAGGACCTGCTCAATGCTTTCGACTTGGCCGGGGCCGCCAACACGATGGTCACCGATTACTCGGCCGGCATGACCAAGAAGATCTGCCTGGCCTCCGCGATGATTCACAGCCCGCGCATTCTGGTCTTGGATGAGCCGTTTGAATCCGTGGACCCGGTGTCCAGCGCCAACCTCAAAGACATTCTCATCGAATACGCGAAGACTGGCGGCACGGTGATCATCTCCTCACACGTGATGGCATTGGTCGAAAAGATGTGTACGCATGTGGCCGTAATCAACGACGGTCTGGTATGCGCGGCCGGCACGGTGGACGAGGTCGCTGCTGGCGAAGAACTCGAAGACCGCTTCCTGCAACTAGTCGGTGGCCGCCACGAAGCCGCCCATCTCGCGTGGCTCGATGGCGGGCAGGCCCAAGCCCAAGCACCAACTTCGGCCCAGACGATTCAGCCGATTCTGCCTACGCCCGCCACACCCACCGATGAGGCCCGCCAATGATCAAGACCGCCATCACCCTGGTCCGCCTGCGCTGGACGCTCACGCTCGCCACCCTGCGAAAATCGGCGTGGCAGACCGTCGCCTATGTCTTTTCCGCTGTACTCGCGGCCGGCACCATCATCGGCACCGGCGTGCTCGCATGGTTCATCGGCATACTGCCGCCCTTCACCGTGAACGCGGATGGCTTTCCGCTGAACATCCTTGGTCCCGGAGGCATCGTCAACATAGTCGTCGTGCTGGTCGGCGCGACCATGACCATCTTCATCGGCTTCATCCAGCTCATGATGCTTGGCGAAGGCTCCACCATGAACCCACGCAAATTCGCGATCTACGGCATCGCCGACCGCAACCTGCAATTCGGCTTGCTGCTTTCCGGCCTGTCCGGCATCCCCTCCCTTACTGGCGTGGCCTCACTGATGCTCTGGACACTGGCCTATCGGCATATGGGACCAGCCGTAATCATCAGTTCCCTCCTCGCCGCAGTGCTGGCCGTCATCACCATGATGAGCATCTCCAAACTGGTCATCGCCCTATCCACCACGCTGGTGACCAGCAAACGCGGCAAAGGCGCGTTCTACATCTTCATCGTGCTGACTTTCGTCATCATCTGCCAGTTGCCGAACATTCTGGTCAACTCCGGCATAGCCTTCAGCCTCAACACCGAGACCTGGGGCGCGGCGACCGCCATCGCCGCATGGACGCCGTTCGGTGCGGCCTTCCAACTGCCGTTCGACGCGCTTACCGGAGCTTGGGCGGTGCTGATCGCCCGCATCGCCATCCTTGCCGTCACATGGATCGTCTGCTTCGCCGTATGCACTTGGTGTCTGAGGCATGAACGGCTCACCATCGGCGCAAACAGTCCGTCCGAGACCGCCAAAGGCATCGGCGCGTTCGCATGGATGCCCGATTCGGCATCCGGCGCGGTGTCCGCACGCCTGATCACCTATCTCAAACGAGACCCCCGCCAAGCCATGACCTTCGCCATGCCGGTCCTGTTCCTGATCATCTTCGCCTTCCAGGCGCACGGCATCAGCGCGGTCGTCTGGCAGTCGCTGATCTGGTGTGGCTGGTTCATGTCAGTGGTGGAAAGCAACGGGCTCGCATATGACGGCCGCGGCTTCACCATGGAAGTCATCGCCGGCGTGCGTGGCCGGACCGACAGAATCGGCCGCGTGCGCGTCTACGTCGGCATCATGGTCGTCTACATGGTGCTGCTCTATCTCGCCGGCATCGTGCTGGTCGGCGCACTGACCGGCCGCTGGGCGCAGCCCGATGACCTCGTCACCGGCCTGATCTTCCTCGCCGTGGGCATGGGCGTCGCCTTGAGCGGCCTGGGCGTGGCCGAAGTCACGTCCTGTGTGCTGATGTATCCGGTCGCCTCAATGGACAAGCCGTTCTCCGCGCCTCAAGGCCGCGCCATGGCCCAAGGCTTCTTCCCGTTCGTCTACGTGCTTGGCAGCCTGCTGCTGATGCTGCCCACCGGCATCGTGGCGCTGGTCATGCTGCTGACGGGAGCCGAAGGCGGCATATGGCTGGCGATTATTCCGGTCGCACTGGCCAACGGCATCGGCATCCTGGCACTCGGGACATGGCTGGGCGGTAAGCTGATGGATGCGCGAATGCTTTCGATTGTGGCAGCACTCGACTCGTTCGCCTCATTGCAGAAATGATCGCCTTGGCATAAGGAGCACGATGGTATCTACAGCGGTATCACGCTGTCAGCGGCGTGAAGCGCAACGGCGGACCCAACGATCGCATCGCCGAACACTGACCGTCATCATTTCCGCACTGACCACCATCGCCCTGTTCGCGGGGTACTGCGCCGCCGACATCACCGACGTGGCCCCCGGATTATTGACGTTGAAGCCCGTCGCCGCACCTGTTTTTGCCGATCCAGCCACCGCCAAATCAGGCGGCACCGTCGCCGGCACCTTGAACGCGAACAAGGCCATTGATTCCACGGCCGCTTCTGCGCTGGTCAACGAATTGCTGTCCGCGCAAGGCGTGGGAAACGATACGTCGGTGATCATTGAAGACGCCCAAGGCACCGTCGCTGCCGAACACGAGTCGAACACTCCACGCGAGCCTGCATCCACACTGAAAACGCTGACCGCGCTTGCCGCCTCATCCACCCTGAATATGGCATCCACCTTGGATACCCAAGTGTTCCTCACCCAATCCGATGACGGCACCAATACGTTGACCCTCAAAGGCAATGGCGACATGCTGCTGTCTGCAGGCGATTCTGACGCCAACCATACCAACGGACGTGCCGGTCTGAACACCTTGGCCAAGGCCACCGTGGCCGCGCTCGCCCAGCGAGGCATCACTTCCGTCAATCTCGAGTACGACGACACCCTATTCGGCGACTCACGCATTCCGGCAGGTCTGTCGGAAGGCGGCGCAGTCTTAAGCGACTACACCGTCTACTTCACGCCGGTCTCATCAATGGCGATTGATGGAGGCCGCCAATACACCGCCGATACGCCTGCGCCGGCCGACCCCGATGATTCGGCCGGATACCCGGAACTGTCCCAGCACGCCTCCAGCGACGTGGCCACGAAATTCGCCGAACTGCTCCAATCGAACGGCGTGGCCGTTACCGGAGACGTGACGGCAAACACCGCTCCATCCGGCGAAACGCCTTTGGCTTCGGTGAGTTCGGCAACACTGTCCGAAATCATGGCATACACGTTGCGGCATTCGGACAATACGCTGGCCGAGGAGTTCGGCAGACTCACCGCCTTGGCGAAATCAGCGACAAACAGTCCTGAAGGCGGCACGGAAGCGGTCAAATCCACTCTGAACGATCTCGGTCTCGACACATCCGGTCTGACCATGGCCGATTGCTCCGGCCTGTCTCCCGGTTCCCGGCTCACCGTACGCACGCTGGCGGCCGTCCAACAACGTAATCTGACCACCGAGAGCGGTGCTGCTGGTGCGGAAGGTCTATCCATCGCGGGATTGGTGGGCACGGCGCAGGATCGGTATACGGATGATGCCGTGGCTGGTCTGCTGCGCGTCAAAACCGGCAGCCTCGGCACGGTTACGTCGATGGCCGGCAATGTGTCCCGCACCAATGGGGGAGCGTTGTCGTTTGCCGTGGTGATCAACAATCCTGAGGATTATGCCGCCGCGCGTAGCGCCATCGACTCGTTTATCACCAAGCTCGCGGGGCTGTAAAAGAGGCATCAAGGGCCATCAAGGGCTACAAAGGCCGTAAACGTCCATAAACGCACGAGTGCCTATAACCAGAAAAAGGTGGTGAGTACATGGCATATTCCGCACGATTGCGCAAGGCCGTAGGCGCGGTCCGCGCAACGCTGAGTGCCGTGGAACTATGCGATGTGCAGGCTCCCGAATTCGCGCAGCATGGGGACCATGCCGTTGCCGCCGATGCGCCGCTCGTGCTCGTGGCCTGCTCAGGCGGGCGCGATTCGATGGCACTGGCTGCGGTGAGCCATATCGTATGCACGTCCATGGGCGTGCGTTGCGGTGCCGTGATTGTGGATCACGGCTTGCAGGCAGGCTCCGAACAGGTCGCCAGCGAGGCCGCGGATCGTTGCCGCGCGTTGGGACTGGGCCCGGTCATCGTGCGCAACGCAACCGTACAGGCGCGCGGCGAGGGCCTCGAAGCGGCCGCACGGCAGGCCCGGTATGACGAGCTGTGCGCCGCGGCGCATGAATCAGGTGCCATTGCCGTGCTGTTGGCCCACACTATGGACGATCAGGCGGAAACCGTATTGATTGGCCTGCTGCGCAGTCGAGGCGTGGATGCGTTGGCTGGCATGCCGCAGGTCTTCACACGCAGTGGCGCGACTTTTGCGCGGCCACTGCTTACCCTTACTCGAGCCGAAACCACCGGCATCTGTGAAGACTTAGGTGTGGAATATTGGGATGACCCCACCAATGGCGATGCGGTAGACGGCGAGTTGCCGAACGACTATCCGTTGCGCTCGCGGGTGCGTCACGACCTGCTGCCGGCCATCGAACGATTCGCTGGATTCAATGTCACCCGCCATTTCGCCGAAAGCGCACGGTTGGCCAGAATGGATAAGGAGTATCTGGATCAGCGATCCGACGAGGTGATGGGGGAGGCGGTTGCGGCAGTTGATTGGCCGGCATCGTCGGCAGCGGTATCGACCGATGCGCCACGAGCCTGTGTGGCAGGCGATACCAACGATTCGAGCCATGGCATCGGCCTGATGATCAGCGTCAAACGTATTGCACGTGAGCCAGAGGCGATTCGGTTGCGGGTCATCGCTCACGCGCTGAGCCAAGCCGGTGTGAACGCCAGTGCTGCCCAGATTGCCGCCATCGACCGGCTGGTCGTCGATTGGCATGGGCAAGGCGGCGTCTCACTTCCCAGAGGTTATTCAGCCAATCGCAAGAAACACGTCATTCGCGTGTGCCAAGATGGAGCGCATGCGAATCGCTGACGTTGAGGAAGATATTGACCACGAGCTGGTCAGCAAAGAACAGATTGATGCCAAGATCCACGAGATGGCTGCTCTCGCGAGCGAGGATTACCGCGATAAGAATCCGCTGCTCGTTGCGGTGCTGAAAGGGGCCGTGAATACGCTGGTCGCGTTCACCCAGGCCATGAGCATTCCTGTACAGATCGACTTCATGAGCCTGTCGAGCTATGGCTCGGGCACAGTGTCGAGCGGTGAGGTCACAGTCAGGCAGGATTTGTCCGCCGATGTTCGCGGACGGCACATTTTGATTGTGGAGGATATTGTTGATTCAGGACACACGCTCGCGTGGCTGGTCGCAGAACTGAAACGTCGTGGTGCCGCTTCCGTGGAGGTCTTCGCTTTGCTGAGCAAGCCTTCCCGCCGAGAAGTGGACGTTGATGTGAAGTACGCCGGCTATGAGATTCCGGACGAGTTCGTCGTCGGCTTCGGCCTCGACTTTGACGAGCGCTACCGCAACCTCGATTCGATCGCGGTCCTCAAGCCGTCCGTCTACCAAGGAGTGCAAGCATGAGCTTCCCGCAAGGGCCGGGTAACGGCAATAATCCGAACCCGGACAACAACCGTAACAACGGCAACCCGTTCACCAACCCGTTCAACCGTGGCAATAACGGGACCAATGGCAAAGGCAACAACAACGAGAACCGACCGATATGGCAGTCCCCCTGGCTGTGGGGTGCCGTACTCGTGGTCATGGTCGTGCTGATGTTCCAGATGTTCGCCGGCGGTGGCACGAAGACCATTGACACCAAAGATGGTTTCGCGCTGATCAATCAGGGCAAGGCCACGTACGCCGAGATCACGGACAACAAGCAGGTCGTCCGCCTTAAGCTGAAGAACGACTACACCAAGAAGAATGCCGACACCGGCAAGGTGACCAACTACGGCAAGAACGTGCAGTTCTACTACACCTTCGCGCAGGGCGCCCAAGTGGCCAAGGCCGTGGAGAACGGCAACCTTGAGAAGGGCTGGACCTCGAACATCGAGCAGACCAGCATGCTGAGCTACCTCGTCACCTCGATCCTGCCGTTCATCATCTTCTTCGCCCTGTTCTGGTTCCTGATGAGTCGCATGGGCGGTGCCGGCGGCATGCTCGGCATGGGTGGCAAGAAAAACAGCGGCAAGCTGCTCGACGGCCAGACCCCCACCACCAAGTTCGCCGATGTGGCCGGCGAAGACGAGGCCGTGGCCGAAGTCGAGGAGATCAAGGACTTCCTCAAGGATCCGTCCAAGTACAAGGCGCTGGGCGCTCGTATTCCGCGTGGCGTGCTGCTGTACGGTCCTCCCGGCACCGGTAAGACGTTGCTGGCCCGAGCCATCGCAGGCGAGGCCGGCGTGCCGTTCTACTCGATGGCCGGCTCCGACTTCGTCGAAATGTTCGTGGGTCTCGGTGCCTCCCGTGTGCGTGACCTGTTCGATGAGGCCAAGAAGAACGCCCCCGCCATCATCTTCATCGATGAAATCGATGCTGTGGGCCGCAAGCGTGGCTCCGGCATGGGCGGTGGCCACGACGAGCGCGAGCAGACGCTGAACCAGCTGCTCGTCGAGATGGATGGTTTCGACAACGACACCAACCTCATCATCATCGCCGCCACCAACCGCCCTGACGTGCTTGACCCCGCTCTGCTGCGTCCGGGTCGATTCGACCGTCAGGTGGGCGTGGCCGCCCCTGATCTGGAAGGCCGTGAGGCAATTCTGAGGGTGCATGCCAAGGGCAAGCCGTTCGTACCGGACGTCGACCTGCACATGGTCGCCGTGCGCACGCCGGGCTTCACCGGTGCCGATCTGGCCAACGTGCTCAACGAAGCCGCGTTGCTGTGCGCCCGTGCCGGTGCCCAGTTGATCGACAACCGCGCCATCGACGAGGCCATCGACCGCGTTCAGGCCGGACCGAAGCGCAAGTCCAAGGGCATGGCTCTGGAAGAGCTGCGCAACACCGCATACCACGAGGGTGGCCATGCGCTGGTGGCCGCCGCCCTGAACAACACCGACCCGGTGACCAAGGTGACGATTCTGCCGCGAGGCCGCGCCCTCGGCTACACCGCCGTCATGCCGACCTCCGACCGCTACTCGCAGTCGCGCAACCAGCTGCTCGACCAGATGGCCTACGCGATGGGCGGTCGCACCGCCGAGGAAATCGTCTTCCACGACCCGACCACCGGTGCCTCGAACGATATCGAGAAGGCTACGAACATCGCCCGTACGATGGTGATCGAATACGGCTTCTCCGACAAGCTCGGTGCCATCAAGTGGGGTTCCGACGATGACCAGACCACTGTGATGGACGGTCTGCAGCCGCGCAAATACTCCGACCGCACCGCCGAAGTGATTGATGACGAGGTGCTCAAGCTGGTGGAGACCGCGCACACCGAGGCGTGGACCATCATCAACGACAACCGCGAGATTCTTGACGAGCTGGTCCGCCAGCTGCTGGTCAAGGAGACCCTGAACGAGAAGGAGCTTGCGGCGATCTTCGCGCCGATCAAGAAGGCGCCGGTCCGTCCGGTGTGGCTGTCCAACGACCGTCGCCCCGACTCGGACAAGCCGCCGGTGGAGATTCCCGGAAGCCTTAAGCGCTCGGTCGGCATGAAGCCGGAAGAGTAGACACGATGACGATTCGGCCCGACCTGTTCATGTGGTTTCTCACGTACGCAGGCCAGGCCGACGTCGTTGTGGACAATGACAAGGGAGAGATGAGATGAACGAATATATAGAGTCTTGCCAGCGGGAGAAACGCACATACGACGAGGAAGGCGTGCGCGAGGCCGTACGCCTGTTCCTGAAGTCGATTGGCGAGGATCCCGAGCGCGAGGGACTGGTGGAAACGCCTGACCGTATCGCCCGCGCGTGCCGCGAGCTGTTCGCCGGTCTGCAGGCTTCCCCGGCCGATGTGCTGGAGAAGCACTTCGACGTGGATACCGACGAGCTGGTGCTGGTCAAGGACATCGAACTGTATTCGGTGTGCGAGCATCACCTGCTGCCGTTCCACGGCGTGGCCCATGTGGGCTATATTCCCGCCAAGGACGGGGTGATGGGGCTGAGCAAGCTCGCCCGACTGGTCGAGGTGTATGCTCGCCGGCCGCAGGTGCAGGAGCGTTTGACCCAGCAGATCGCCGACGCGCTGGTCGAATACGCTGGCGCCCGCGGCGTGATTGTGGTGACCGAATGCGAGCACCTGTGCATGTCGATGCGCGGCATCAAGAAGTCTTCCGCCCGCACGGTGACCTCTGCGGTGCGCGGCATGCTGCGCAATCCGGCCACTCGAGCCGAAGCCATGAGCCTCATTTTGGATAAATAGTGTCTACTAAGCTCCCTCATCATAGGGAGCTCACTTGGGACCTACATAGAAGGGGAAACATAATGACTGATTTGCAGGCGTTGCATGACAGTACGCACACCATGGTGATGGGTGTGCTCAACATCACCGAGGACTCGTCCTCGGACGGCGGCCTGTGGCTGGACCCGGCCAAGGCGGCCCAACACGGGCGCGACATGATGGCCGCCGGCGCGGACATCATCGACATCGGAGCCGAATCCACGCGCCCCGGCGCCAAGCGCGTTGCCGAGGCCGACGAGCTGGCCCGCATCACCGGTGCCGTCAAGACATTGATTCCGGCCGGTGCCATACTGTCCATCGACACCACGCGCGCATCCGTGGCCGCCGCTGCGCTGAGCGAGGGCGCCCAGATCATCAACGACGTTTCCGGTGGCACGCTGGATGCCGAACTGCCGCATGTGGTCGCCGACCACGACTGCCTGTACATCGTGCAGCATTGGCGCGGTTGGCTCGCCGGCTCCAAGGGCGCGAACCCCGATCAAGACACCTCCGTCTACGAGCACGGTGTATTGACCGACGTACACGACGAACTCATGCGCCAAGTCGACGGTGTGCTGGCCGCCGGCGTAAAGCCTGAGCGCATTATCATCGACCCGGGCCTGGGCTTCTCCAAGCCCGGCATCGAGCACAACCTGCCGCTGCTGACCGGACTCGAGACCTTCCGCGCCACTGGATATCCGGTGCTGATCGGCCAGTCCCGCAAACGCTTCATCTCGGCGATGCTTACCGAGGCGGGCGCTGCCGGTGCTGATGGGCCGATCATGGCCCAGCGCGATGACGTGACCGCAGCCTTGTCCGCCCTGTCCGCCGAACATGGCGCATGGGCCGTGCGCGTACACGACGTGGCCAAAAGCCGCGCCGCCGTCATCGCCGGCAACACCTGGCGCGAATACGCATGATTCCCCTGGCTCCCTGTTTTGGTTGCTTCTAGGCCTTGGCTCCCCTCGGGCGAGGGGAGCTGGCTCCGAAGGCGACTGAGGAGAGCATTTGAGCAGAAAGCCTTACCAATGGACACCATCACACTTACCGGCGTACATGCCAACGGCACCCACGGTGTGCTCGCCTTTGAACACGAACGGCCACAAACCTTCGTCGTGGACGTCACCCTGCACCTTGATCTGGCCGCAGCCGGTCAATCCGACGATCTCAACGACACCATCGATTACGGCCGTGTGGCCAAGGATATCGCGGCTGTCATCGAAGGCCCTCATGTGGACCTGATCGAGCGTCTGGCCCAACGTATCGCGGACGAGATTCTTGCCGATGCGCCGGCCGTCGCCTCCATCGACGTCACCGTGCACAAGCCTCACGCACCCATCGTCGTGGCTTTTGCAGATGTATCGGTCTCCATCTCGCGCGTGCGTGCCACCGATAATGGACGTACTGCTGAAGAGCATGCCATCCATAACGCGGTGGTGGCCTTGGGCGGCAATGTGGGCGAGGTGGAATCCACCTTGCGAGCCGCCGTTCGGGAGATTGACGCGTTGCCTGGCACACAGGTGACCGGTATCTCACCGCTTTACCGCACGGCCGCGTGGGGCATGGCCGACGGTACGCCGGATTTCCTGAACGCCGTGGTGGAGCTTGAAACCACAATGGGCAGCCACGAATTGCTTGCCGCGTTGCAAAACATCGAGGCGAACCATGGACGAATTCGTGAGAATCATTGGGATTCCAGGCCGTTGGACTTGGACATTATCGACTTTGATGGCATCACCAGCGCGGATCCGGATCTGGCATTGCCCCATCCGCGTGCTTGGCAGCGCGCGTTTGTGCTGGCTCCCTGGGCGGCGCTGAATCCGAACGCCAAACTTGCCGGAGCCCATGAGGGGCCTGTAGCCGATTTGCTGGCCGCCGCACCGGACCGTAACGCCGTGCAGCTCGAGAGCGAAGACTGGATGCTCGGCGGGCATGCAGTCAAGCAAAAATCAGCGTCGGAGTCGGCACCCGTCTCACGCAAGGCGATTATTTCGCTGGATTCCACCTCGCAGGATGTCGAACGGCTGTTCCGCGAAACCATCGTTTCCATCGACAGTGTTCCTGGCAATCAGGTACAGGGCATTTCGCCGCTCTACCATGTCAGCCATTTCGACGGCCCGGACGCGATGAGCGCGGTCATCCAAATCGAAACCAAGTTGCCGCCCGCCGACCTGATTGCCGTATTGGTCAGCATCGAAAGTGTTCATGATCTGGCAGTCGACCTTGACCTTGTCGACATGGAAGGCGTGACTTCCGACGAGCCCAACTGCAGCATTCCTTGGCCGTCGGCCCGTAACCATGCGTCGGTATTGGCACCTTGGCTGGATATGGACCCGAATGCTTCTCTGGGCGGCGACCCGGTGGCCTTCCTTTTGGCCATGGCACCGGATGCCGGACAGGTCGGATTGCTATCGGACAACTGGATACTGTCGAACAGTTGAGCTGATGGCAGAACCAGTTACGAACGGTAGGCTAGAAACCAGACGGTGACGGACCAGTCTCCGGCCTCGAACAGCCGGGCACGGCAGTGACGAAAACCAAATCAAGATGAACAGCCCAGACGCGAGGGCCGTTCGCAAACAGCAAACAGCAACGCAACGATAAGGAGGCCGGACATGAAAACACGGCGAACACCATGGTGGCAGTATGTGATCGGTGCCGTGCTGGGCCTGCTGGCGGGTATCGGTCTGGCCTCCTACGGCGAAAGCTCGGGACTGTCGCTGATTGGTGCGCCTTGGATTGTGACCGGATTGCTGGCCGTGCTGGGCGTTATCGTGCTGATCTTGGCCCTGCAAGTGCATAAATACGCGAATACCGACCCCAAGAAGCGTCCGCATAGCTTCATCAATCCCACTATCGCGGTGTATACGCTGGTGCTGGCAAAGGCACTGGGATTGGCGGGCGCAACGCTCGCCGGCTGGTATGGCGGTCAGATTGTGATGAGCCTGAGCCATATCGAGGCGGATTTCTATGCACACGCCGTCACCGAGTGCGCAATCGCGGCCGTGGTGTGCATCGCCGACATGATCATCGGCATTATCGGCGAATGGTTGTGCCAGCTACCGCCGAACGAAGGCCCCGAAAACCTGAAAATCAAGGAAGCCAAGCGCCGTAGCGACATAGCCCAAGCCTACAAGCGATAATCCGTGATAAGCCCCCTCTGGCGAGGGGGCCGTAGGCGTAGCCGACTGGGGGAGAGAAGAAGAAAAAACCACACCATCGGCCAAGCCGATTCCCGCTATTCCTGCGGCACGCGAACCATAGCTTCCTGAGCGATGGCCGCCACCAAGTCGCCATTCTGCGCATACACTTTGGCGATGCCGAGTCCGCGCCCGTGCGCGGCGATAGGCGTATCCTGCACATACAAATGCCATTCGTTGATATCGATATCCTGATACCACCACATCGAATGGTCGATGGACGCATAGGAAATGCCCGGTGTGGAAATCGACAGTCCGGCGCGGCGCAGCACCGGCTCCATCATCACCTGATCGCAGCCGAGTGCCAGCATCGCACGATGCATGACCTGCGGCACATCGACGTGGCCATCGGCCTTCATCCACACCATCTGCTTGCCGGAATCATGCTCGGCGGAATCCTTGTCCGCGCGCAGCATCACGGTCGGCGTCACGTGGCGGATATCGAATGGCGATTTCTCGGCATAGTAATTGGCGAACGGCGACTTTTCGGCGAACGGCTGCATGAGTTCCTTGGCGGAAGTCAACGTTTCGGGATCGGGCAGGTTTTCCGGCATCGGATCGGCAAATTCCACACCCTCCTGACCGGTCTCCTGGAAGGAGGCGATGGCCGTGAGAATCGACCCCTCGGCTTGGGTGACGTTGACCCGACGAGCGGAGAACGAGCGGCCGTCGCGAAGGTTCTCGACGTCAAACAGCAGGTCTTGACGAATATCGCCGGCGGCAATGAAATAGCCATGCACCGAATGCGGCAGGCGTGAAGGGCCCACTGTTTTGGACGCGGCGATCACCGACTGGGCGATGACCTGGCCACCGTAGACGCGGCCGGTGGGGAAGTACATACTCTCGCCATTGATATATGTGTGATTGCGGTAAGCGGAAGGCTCGCCCAACTTCAGCACCTTCACCAGATGGTCCAATGGAGTTACGGTGGTTGCCTGAGCCATGGCGTTCCTCGATTCTTGTTCTGCTGTGTTCAGTATTCGGTTATCGTATTCCAACCTATGGTTGGCAGTCTATCCGGTGGGGGTTAAGAGTTCCGGGAGCGAAATGTAACGAGACTGTTTGGAAGGTAAACGGTGGGTTATGCGGCGCATTGCCGCTACGTTGCTGCTGCGCTGCCGGTGTGTTGCCGTAGGCGACTGTGGGATTTTATGGGATGCGGGGCGGGCAGCCATGGGGCAATTATGGGGAAAGCCGCCCCTGAGGGACGGCTTTCGACGTATAAAGCGCGTTGTGGCACTAATGCCGGCGTATCTCAGCCGCGCACAAGCTTCTTGTGCAGGCGGTGCGGGCGGGCCGCATCCTCGCCGAGGCGTGTCACCTTGTTCTCCTGGTAGGCCTGGAAGTTGCCTTCGAACCAGTACCACTTGGCCGGGTTGTCGTCGTCGCCTTCCCACGCGAGGATATGCGTGGCGACACGGTCGAGGAACCAACGGTCGTGGGAAATCACCACAGCGCAGCCAGGGAATTCGAGCAGCGCGTTTTCGAGGGATTCCAAGGTCTCGACGTCCAGATCGTTGGTGGGCTCGTCGAGCAGCAGCAGGTTGCCGCCCTGCTTCAGGGTCAGGGCCAGGTTCAGACGGTTGCGCTCACCACCGGACAGCACACCAGTCAGCTTCTGCTGATCGGCGCCCTTGAAGCCGAAGCTGGCCACATAGGCGCGGGTCGGCACCTCCACACCGGCCACCTCGATGAAGTCGAGGCCGCCGGACACGGCTTCCCACAGGTTCTTGTTCGGATCCAGGCCCTCACGGTTCTGGTCCACGTAGCTGATTTTGACGGTGTCGCCGATCTTCAGCTCGCCGCTGGTCAGCGGCTCCAGGCCCACGATGGTCTTGAACAGCGTGGACTTACCCACGCCGTTCGGGCCGATTACGCCGACGATGCCGTTGCGCGGCAGCGTGAAGGACAGGTCGTCGATGAGCACACGCTCGCCGAAGGCCTTGTGGATGTGGTTGGCTTCCAGCACGGTGGAACCCAGGCGCGGGCCGGCCGGAATCTGAATCTCGGAGAAGTCGAGCTTCTTGTTGTTGCGTGCCTCGTTTTCCATCTGGTCGTAACGCTCCAGACGGGCCTTGTTCTTGGCCTGACGGGCCTTGGGGGAGGAGCGCACCCAGTCGAGCTCGTTCTTCAGTCGCTTGGCGAGCTTGGCGTCCTTGGCTCCCTGGATCTCCAGACGCTTGGCCTTGGTCTCCAAGTAGGTGGAGTAGTTGCCCTTGTACGGGTACAGGTGGCCGCGGTCGACCTCGCAAATCCATTCGGCCACATTGTCCATGAAGTAACGATCGTGGGTGACGGCGATGACTGCGCCCTTGTACTGGTGCAGGAACTGTTCCAGCCACAGGATGGACTCGGCGTCCAGGTGGTTGGTGGGCTCGTCGAGCAGCAGCAGGTCCGGGGCCTCAAGCAGCAGCTTGCACAGGGCCACACGGCGGCGCTCGCCACCGGAGCACACGTTGACCGGGGTGTCCGGGTCCGGGCACTGCAGGGCGTCCATTGCCTGCTCGAGCTGGGAGTCGAGGTCCCAGCCGTCGGCGGCGTCGATCTCGGTCTGCAGCTTGCCCATCTCTTCCATCAGGGCGTCGAAGTCGGCGTCCGGATTGGCCATCTCCTCACCGATTTCGTTGAATCGGGCGACCTTCTCGGCAATCGGGCCGAACGCCATCTTGATGTTCTCGCCCACGGTCTTGGTGTCGTCCAGCGGCGGCTCCTGCTGCAGGATGCCGACCGTGAAGCCCGGGGTCAGGGTGGCCTCGCCGTTGCTCACGGTCTCCAGGCCGGCCATGATCTTGAGCAGGGTGGACTTACCCATGCCGTTCGGGCCCACGACGCCGATCTTTGCGCCGGGCAGGAAGCTCAGGGTCACGTCATCGAGAATCACGCGGTCGCCGTAAGACTTGCGGGCCTTGATCATCTGAAATACGAATTCTGCCATGTTGTGCAGTTACTCCTTAAAAAGGGGTTGGAATTCCGCTGTTTCTTTAGTCTTTAGTTTGTGATGGATACGCTGTGTGCAGCGCGGAGCACGCCCCCGAATCACGGATCGCGGTGCGCCGCGTCAGGCCTGTGCCGCCCTGTCCGCATAACGATCGAATCCACGCCAAACCACCGCCCACCATGGTATCGGAAGGGCTGGAATGGCGGGCGTCGCTATGGCTTGGAGGGGTAATGGATGGGCCTGACATTGCCGTGGCGCGACGCGCCGGGCGGCGCGCCGTGGTCCAGTGATGCTGTAGTATATCCTCTTGTGCTTCATTGAGGTACAGATGGCCCCGTAGCTCAGTTGGTTAGAGCGCCGCCCTGTCACGGCGGAGGTCACCGGTTCAAGTCCGGCCGGGGTCGCCACCAAGCTCCTGACAAATGTCAGGAGCTTTTTTGTTCTTTTGCCGTATTTCGTGGGTTATAGGCCAAAATGTGTGTCTGGTGTTTAGTCGTTTGATGGCCATTCGACTCTGGCATGGAAGCTGTTTCAGTCGATGCCGATGCCGTATCGCATGGAAATACCGAAGGTTTCGTGCTGGCCTTGGGGCTCTGCTCGACACGCCGATAGTCTGAATGACAACGTTTGCTATTGAATGACAACGTTAGCGTTAACAGTGCTTACAAATGGTGAAAACGTGTGCAGGGTCACATTGGCAGAACGTGCGCGAGATATGACAAATCATGAAAAATACGCTATGGGAGGTCATGGCAACTCGTTACTATTTTCGCTGTCTCGTACGCCACACAAGCCTTCAAGGAGTAAGCCATGACCACGCTCGCCATTGATATCGGAGGAACTAAGATCGCCGCCGCCGTCTGCGATGAAAACGATAGCATCATCCAGCGCTGGCGCGTCCCCACGCCGATGGATGCCGACGCCATCAACCAGCACATCGCCGAGGTGTACCGCGAGGCTGTGGCCGCCGGACACACCGATATCGAGGCCATCGGCATCTCCGCCGCCGGCAACGTGAGCGCCGACCGCAAGACGCTCACCTTCTCCGCCAACATCCCGGCCTGGATCAACTACGACCTGTCCGAGCACGTCGGCGCGCTGATCGACCATGCCGTGCCGGTCGTTGTCGAGAACGACGCCAACTGCGCCGGCTGGGGCGAATACGTGCACGGTGCCGGCCAGGGCAGCTCCAACATGGTCGCCCTGACCGTGGGCACCGGCCTCGGCGGCGCCATCGTGATCAACGGTCAGCTGTACCGCGGCTCCTTCGGCATGGCCGCCGAACTCGGCCACCTGCCGATGGTCCCGGACGGCGACCACTGCGGCTGCGGCCTGCGCGGCTGCGCCGAGCGCTACACCTCGGGCACTTCGCTGGAGAACTTCGCCAAGTCCGCCGTGCGCCGTCGTCCGCAGGATGCCAAGCGTCTCATGGAGCTGTGTGGCGGCGACATCTCCAAGCTGGAAGGCCCGATGGTCTCCCAGGCCGCCCAGGAAGGCGACGTGCTCGGCCTGTACGCATTCGGCAAGATCGGCGAATGGCTTGGCCGCACGATGGCCGCAGTCTCCGCCGTGCTCGATCCGGACCTGTTTGTGATCGGCGGCGGTGTGGTGGCCGTCGGCGACATCCTGCTGGAGCCGGCCCGCTACAACTACCAGCGTTTCCTGGAAGGCAGCGCCTACCGCGGCCATGCCAAGATCGTCGCCGCCACCGCGGGCCAGGATGCCGGTCTCATCGGTGCCGCCAACCTGGCTCTGCGCTGACGATGCCGCTCCGGCAACGGGGCGTTAGTCTAATGGTGAGTCATGGCCGGTGCCATGGCTCACTGCCGCGCTGATAGTGCGGTCGATGAGTTTCCGCTGCCTGACCATGGAATCGAATTTCGGGTTCTCGGCGATTTCCTCATACTCGTGTTCGGTGGTCACGCCGGCGATTTCGGCGATAATCTCCTCATAGGACGTTTCGACGGTTCGATGCACGCCGGTGACGTGCCCCTGACGTATCACGACAATGCGGTCGGATACCGCGAACACATCCGGCAGATCGTGGCAGACCATCACCACGGACCGGCCTTCGGAGCGCAGTCGCTTGATATATGCGAGCACTTCCGCCGACTGCATCACCGACAGTGCGGCGGTCGGTTCGTCCAGCAGAATAAGCTGCGGGTCATTGAGCAGCGTGCGCGCTATGGCCACGGTCTGGCGCTGGCCGACGGATAAGGATGCGATAGGGGAGCCGACCCGAATCGCCGAGCTCAGGGTCTTCAGCACGGAACGGGCACGCGAGTTCATCGAATCGTCATCGCGTATGCCAATCTGATTGATCTCCTTGCCGAGGAACAGGTTCGAGGCCACGTCCAGGTTGTCGCAGAACTCCTGCCCCTGGAACACCGATGCGATGCCCATGCGGTCCGCCTCCCTGATCGAGGGAATGGTCACCTGTTCGCCGTTGAGATAAATATGGCCGAATCCCGGCTGCAGAAATCCCGCGATGACCTTGATCAGAGTGGACTTTCCTGCGCCGTTATCGCCCACGATGGCGATGACCTCCTGGCGCTGGATGGACAGATTCACCGATTTCAACGCCTCGACGAAGCCGAACTTCACACAGATGTCCTCCAGCCGCAGCAGAGGAGGTGTGCTCGAATTCCTCATGGTGTGTTCCTTCTTATCACTCTTCTCCTGGTACCGGTCACTGGCTGACGTCATTGCGAACCGAGAACTCGATGGCGCATAATGCGCCGCCTAGCGCGCAATTGTCGTCCGGGTGGGATGACACGAGTACATCGATGGGTGCCACGGCATCAGGGAACAGCATGCGCTGCAACGCTTCATTGAACGGTTGGATGAATACGTCGCCGGTCATGGCCAGCTTGCCGCCGAGCACAATGACCTCCGGATCCACGCTGATGCACAGATCAGCCGCCACCTGACCGATACGCACGGCCGCGTCGGCGATGATGCGACGGCAACCGGGGTCGCCTTCGTTGGCAAAGGACACCAGATCATCCAGCGTCATATTGCCGTGTGTGACGCTGAGCAACTGCACCAGCCTGTTTTCCGCCACGACGGTGTCAAGGCAGCCGCGGTTGCCGCACGAACAGATGGCACCCAGCGGGTCGACCTGGATATGGCCGATTTCACCGGCCAGGCCGGTCACGCCATGCATGATTTCGCCGTTGATGACGATGCCTGCGCCAACCCCGTCGCTGGCTGAGATATATACGAAATTGCGTTTGCCTGCCGCCACGCCCATACGGGATTCGCCGTATGCCGCGAAATTCGCGTCATTATCGACGTATACGGGAACGTTGAACGCCGTGCGCAACGGGGACGTGATATCGACGCCGTCCCATCCGGGCAGAATGCCGGGAATCGCTATGGTGTGGTCGCTGGTGGCCACCGGTGCGGCCACGGCCACGCCGATGCCGACCAGCTCGCTGGCTTCGGCGTCGATGCTGCTCAGGGTCTCATTGATGAGCAGCATGGCGCGTTCCAGCGTTGTGTCCGCCTTGTGGCCCAACGGCAGGGGGAGCGTGTGCTCAGCGATGATTGACTTCGAGAAGTCAACGATAGAAAGCGTAAGATGACGTCGCGCGATCCAAAGCCCGACGCCGAGGCCCTGATGCCGTGCAAGGGTCACCAGAGTGGCTCTGCGGCCGTTGCGAACGGTGCTTTTGGTCTCCAGCTGGTCTTCGTCGACGAGCTGATGGACGAGCGTGGACACGGTCGCAGTGGACAGTCCTGTCACCTCTGCGAGTTCGACCTGTGTCATGGCGCCGAACTTGTGGATGCTGGCCAGCAAGTTGGCGCGGTTTGCCTCGCGAAGCGAGGTCTGCGAACCGAAAAGCCTTGTTGCCATAAGAATCCAGTGTAGTCGTTACCGGCATGAGGCACAGCGAGGCGCAGAGCGTGGATTTTTCGGCGTGTCGCCTTGTGATGCGCGAAAAAATCGTCATTGCGTTCATTGGTCGAACGCAAACGACAGGAAATTCGCTTTCTTGAGTTTGACAACTTAACTTAATACGGTATTCTATGAGATGAACCTAAGGTTATTCTCAGGTTCGGGCGACCAAGGAGGGTTCGCCATCCCCTCGAAGATGAAGGAGAGCAAATGAAGTTCACTAAGAAGATCGTCGCCGTGGTGGCAGGCGTTGCCATGTGCGCGGGCCTCGCGGCCTGCGGTGGCAGCCGTAGCGGCCAGGCAACTGGCGGTGATGCCAAGATCGAAAAGGGTGCCACTATCGGCATTTCGATGCCGACCAAGTCCGAAGAGCGTTGGAACAAGGACGGCAACAACCTGAAGACCAAGCTGGAGAAGGCCGGATACAAGGTCATCCTGTCCTTCGCCGACGATAAGCCGGCCCAGCAGAACGCTGACATCGAGAACATGGTCAACAACGACGCCAAGATCGTCGTGGTCGCCTCCAAGGACGGCACCGCAGTGGGCCCCGCCGTTGAGAAGGCCCGCGATGCAGGCGCCAAGGTCATCGCCTACGATCGACTGATCATGAACACCGACGCCGTCGACTACTACGCCACCTTCCAGCTGGAGCAGGTCGGCGTGCTCGAGGCTACGTGGCTCATTGACCAGCTCAAGCTTAAGGATGGCGCCACCGGCCCGTTCAATATCGAGCTGTTCACCGGTTCCCCGGATGACAACAACGCCAAGTACTTCTTCAAGGGCGCTTGGGATCTGCTGCAGCCGTACTTCGAGAAGGGCGTGCTCGTCTCCCCGTCCCAGCACGGTCAGGGTGGCGTGACCAAGGACTTCACCGTTGAGGATTGGCAGAAGATCTCCGTGATGAGCTGGAAGACCGAGCAGGCGCAGAAGGACATGGAATCCATCCTTGACTCCACCTACGCCCACGGCGAGAAGCTCGACGCGGTCCTCACTCCGTACGACGGCATCGCCCAGGGTGTGATCAACGCCATCGAATCCAAGCGTCCCGACATGAAGCCGGGCACCGACTCCTGGCCGTACATCACCGGTCAGGACGCCATGGAGATCGCAGTTGCCAACATCGCCAAGGATAAGCAGGGCGAGACCGTGTTCAAGGACGTGAACAAGCTGGCTGACGCCGTGTACGACATGGTCGTCGAGATCGCCGAGGGCAAGGAAGTCTCCGGCCTGAACGGCAAGTTCAACAACAACAACATCGACGTCCCGTCCAAGCTGCTTGACCCCCAGAACATCACCAAGGACAACCTCCAGGATCTGGTCACGGCCAACTACATCACCCAGGATCGCTTCGACGAGCTGACTAAGTAGTCCTCATCAGGCAATCCGTAAACAAACACGATGACATGCGGCGCATAGCCGATATGCGCCGCATGTCCATGAACACAGAACTGTGACGAGGAGTGGTGACATGTCATCAAATGACACCATCTTGACGATGGAAAACATCACGAAGACGTTCGGTCCGGTCAAAGCCCTCACCGATGTGAATCTTTCCGTCGATCGCGGCGAGATCCACGCCATCTGCGGCGAGAACGGTGCAGGCAAATCGACCCTGATGAACGTGCTTTCGGGTGTGTACCCATACGGTAGCTATTCCGGCAAAATCACCTTTGATGGCAAGGAATGCAAATACCATACTATTAATGATTCCGAGGCCGACGGCATCGTAATCATTCATCAGGAACTGGCGTTGAGCCCGTTCCTGTCCATTGCGGAGAACATCTTCATCGGCAACGAGCAGGCCAAGGGTGGCGTGATCGACTGGGACAAGACCCGCGCCGAGGCGAAGAAGCTGCTCGATCGTGTGGGACTTCCCGAAGACCCGGATACCAAGGTTATGGACATCGGCGTCGGCAAGCAGCAGCTCGTCGAAATCGCCAAGGCATTGTCCAAGGATGTGAAGCTGCTCATCCTCGATGAGCCGACCGCTGCACTGAACGATGAGGATTCCGCCCACCTGCTTGACCTGGTTCGTCAGCTACGTGACGAGCAGGGCGTGACCAGCATCATCATCACTCATAAACTCAACGAGGTCGCCGCCATCGCCGACAATGTCACCATCATTCGAGACGGTTCGACCGTCGGTGTGATGTACGTGACGCCGGAGACGCCGCTCGACCAGGAAGAACTCATCCGCAAGATGGTGGGTCGTCCGCTACACAACCTGTACCCGAACCACCCCTCCAATACCCCGGGCGAGGAATACCTGCGTGTCGAGGATTGGACCGTGCATCATCCGCTCGACGCGGAGCGCGTGATCGTAGACCATGCGAACATCAACGTGCATGCCGGCGAGATCGTCGGTCTGGCGGGTCTGATGGGTGCGGGTCGTACCGAAATGGCCATGTCCATCTTCGGCCACTCTTACGGTTCCAACATCTCCGGCAAGGTGTTCGTCAAGGGCAAGGAAGTCAAGATGCCCAACGTGCAGTCCGCGATTGACGCAGGTCTCGCCTACGCCACCGAGGATCGTAAGGGCAACGGTCTGAACCTGCTGCAGAACATCCGAGAGAACGCGTCCCTGGCCTCCCTGACCAAGATCAGCAAGGGCGGGGTTGTGGACGACAACCTTGAACGCAAGGAAGTTGAACAGTACCGCAAGGACTTCAACATCAAGTGCCATGACATCGATGTGAATGTCTCCACCCTCTCCGGTGGTAACCAGCAGAAAGTGCTGCTCGCCAAGTGGGTTATCTCGCAGCCGGACATCCTCATCCTCGATGAGCCGACCCGAGGCATCGACGTCGGCGCCAAGTATGAGATCTACGAAATCATCGATAAGCTTGCCGATGCAGGCAAGGCCGTCATCGTGATTTCCTCCGAGCTGCCCGAGCTCATCGGTATCTGTGACCGCATTTACACGGTGTCCTACGGTGTCGTCACCGACAATGTTGAGAAGAATGGATTTACCCAGGAATACCTGATGAAGGGTATGACCAAGGAAAGGGAGGTGGCAGCCTGATGAGCGCCGCAACTGCAACACCTGCAAAGAAAGAAGAAAAGACCGGCCTGCTGGCCACGGTTGCCAACAATGCCCGTCAATACGGTATTGTCGGCGCACTGCTGGTCATCGTCGTGGCCTTCGAGATCCTGACCGGAGGCGTGCTGCTGAAGCCGAACTCCTTCGTGTCCCTGATTCAGCAGAACGCCTACGTGATCATCCTGGCCATTGGTATGGTGATGGTCATCATCGCCACCCACATCGACCTTTCGGTTGGTTCCTTGGTAGCCTTCATCGGTGGTGTGTGTGCACTGCTGATGGAACGCGCCGGAGTCAACTGGATGCTCGCCATCGTCATCGCTCTGGTCGTCGGCCTGATCGTCGGCGTCTGGCAGGGCTTCTGGGTCGCCGTCATCGGCATCCCGGGCTTCATTACCACTCTGGCCGGCATGTTGATCTTCCGTGGTCTCGCCACCGTGATCGTCGGCGAATCCGTGCCGATTACCTCCCTCGAATTCCGTGGCATTGCCCGTAACTACCTGCCCAACATCCTTGGCTGGTGGGGTCCGTTCGATGGTCTGACCATTGTGCTCGGCATCCTGTGCATCGTCGGCTTTGCCTGGAGCCAGCTGCGCAAGCGCGCCCGTGTGGCCAAGGTCGGCCTGGTGCCCGAGCCGATGAGCCTGACCGTCCTCAAGATCGTGCTTGCCGCGGTCGTCATCGCCTTCGTCACCTACCTGCTGGCTTCCTCCGGTAACGCTGATCAGGGTGGTACCCCGATCATGCTGGTGATCGTCGGTGTGCTGGTCTTCATCTACAACTTCATCCTGACCAAGACCGTGTTCGGTCGCCACGTGTATGCCGTTGGTGGCAACCGCAAGGCCGCCATCCTTTCCGGTATCAACACCCGCCGCGTGGACTTCCTGCTGTTCGTCCACATGGGCTTCCTGTCCGCAGTGGCCGCTGTCTGCATGCTCTCCCGTCTGGCTTCCGCAACTGCTCAGGCCGGTATGGAGTTCGAGATGGACGCCATCGCCGCCTGCTTCATCGGTGGCACGGCCGTTACCGGTGGTATTGGTACCATCCCGGGCGCTGTGATCGGTGCATTCGTGATGGGTGTTATCAACCAGGGTCTGTCGATCATGGGTGTTGACACCGCCGTGGTGAAGACCATCAAGGGCCTCGTGCTCCTGCTGGCCGTCGCCGTGGACATCATGTCCAAGCGCAAGAAGAGCTGACCTTCCCCTTTCTCCTCCTTGATGTGGGATTCGTGCCGGTGCCGCTGGTGCGGATCCCACACTGTTATCTGCCGTCATTCTTGTAATCAAAGGACTTTTTCCGCCATGAAACTCACCGCGCGCTCCACCTCCCGTATGTATGCATTGACCTGCTTGGCCTGCGTTATCTGGCTCTGGCAGTCACTGGTCGAGGCCAATAACGATGGCTCGCTGTTCAATTGGGCCACTATTGTCTTCTCGCTGTGCTTGCTAGTGGTCATCGGATGGAGTGGTTGGAATGCCGTCACCGGGTGGAACGCCAAGGAGACTGAGGCCGCCACGGCGGGTGCCAAGGATGATGAGGGCAGCACTGATCGGTAACGTATATACGGCTGTTGTTGCCGGGGACATATAGGTCCCGGCAAATCTGCAGCGATATGTGCATTGCAAGCCAGGGATTCCCTGGCTTTTTTATGTCGAAACGGAACTCGACACGGGCGCGCAGGCCGTTGGGTTTGTCTAGAGCCTGCATATAGTTACTTATGGTAATGACTATTGGTAACTAATTGGAGGTTGGGCCAGCGATGTGCGATTCCCGAACCGATACCAAGACCGGCTTGCTTCCGGTGAATGAGGTGCGGAGCCTCCTGGATGTCTGCTGGAAAGCGAAGGCTATCACCGAGCTGATGCCGGCACTGCCCAAAGGCCTGAAACCGCGCTACGTACACGTCATTGATGCCGTCTGGCATATCAACGAAACGAATGGGCAGGAAATCGGCACCGCACGGGTAAGCGATGTCAGCGCCTTTCTCGGCGTCACTACGCCGAGCGTTACCAAACTCGTTGGCGAGATGGTGGAGCTTGGTCTGGTGGTCAAGCATATGGATGCCGCCGATCGGCGTGCGGTGACGCTCACGCTCACCGAGCGTGGACTAGATATCCGCCGCGTTTACGTAGAGGAATACCATGCGCATCTTAGCCAGCTATTGGGCGGGCTGACCGTGGAACAATGCGAAACCACTGTGCGCACATTGACCGAAGCCCTGCGGCTTATGCAGGAAGACGCGCAGCATCGCAAAAGCATGTGAATGAATGGAGGAGAGCAACGATTATGACTGATTCAGCAACACAACTACCTCACGGCGGCAAACAACCCTTTTCCGGCAAGCTCGTCATCGCGGTCGTCTCGCTTGCGATTCTGACCTTCCTCGGCATCCTGTCGGAAACCTCACTGAACATCGCCTACTCCACGCTGATGGAGGAGTTCTCCATCGGCGCTTCGGTGGTGCAGTGGCTCACCACCGGCTATCTGCTCTTGCTGTCAGTATCGATTTCGAGCTCGCCGTTCATGGTGCGCAAGTTCGCCACCAAAACCCTGTTCATCATGGCCGTCGTGATCTTCGCCGCCGGCACACTGCTGGGCGCGCTCGCGGTCAACTTCCCGATGCTGCTCGCCGCCCGACTGGTCATGTCGCTCGGCACCGGCATCTCCTTGTCGCTCATCACCA